>JACCDS010713080.1_pt1 | contig 14868 bp, 17 predicted proteins | sample 7446441 | NCBI WGS metagenome assembly JACCDS01 (sample SAMN15323445, study PRJNA562643) | freshwater metagenome | isolation source: river surface water | place: USA:Blue River Watershed | collected 2017-08-17 | reverse complement strand
TCGTGATGCAGGAATGAGGCGCCGGTCTGCTCGACCACAGTGCGATAGACCGCCACATTGCCCTGCCGCCCGCCGACACACAGGATCGTGCGCGGCAGGCTCTCGGGCAGTGTCTCAGCGATATCGGCGCCCTGCTCTGCCGGCGATGATGCAGCCGTGCGCAGCGCATCGGCGTCGCGACGGGCCTGTACCAGGGCCTGCTGCAGCTGGCTGCTCGTCGTCTGCTGTGCCGCCAGCCGCGTATGCAGCCGCGCCACCGTCATTTCGAGTTCGGCGATACGGTCAGCGGCATCGCGCAGGCCATGTAATTCGGTATCAAGCTGGCGCAGTCGGTCAGCATAGTGCGCGGCTTCGCCGCGCGCACGCGCCAGCTGTTCGTTCAGCTGCGCCACCTGCGCGGCCTTGTCGTCGGCGAACAGCGTCATGCGCTTTTGCACTTTGCCAAACTCCCTCAGCAGCGCGGCATGCTCGCTGCCCAGCGCCTCGTAGGCGCGACGGTCGATGCGCTCAGTGGCACCGGCCTGATGCTGGATCATGTGCACGTCGCGGCTGACAGTCTCTTCCAGTTCCGGCGCCAGCAGGGGATGGGTCAGCACCGCCCACAGCGCCGAGGCGATATCGCCGCAGGCCTTCGCGGCCTGCCAGCGCGCCTCCAGGTCTGACGGCTGTTTGATCTTGCGCCACTGCGCAATGGTCAGTTGATGCTTGCGCTCCAGCGCCTCCTGCAGCTGTTCAGACAAATCGCCTCGACGCGCGGCCGCATTCACGCACACCGAATGGCATTCGTAATCGCTGAGCGCTCGCTGCGCCGGATTAAAACGGTTCACCAGCCGGCGAATCACATCGACCGACAGGCAGACGCCAATCACCGGGCAATGCAGGCGATCAGAGAGTTCCCAGAGCTTGCGGCGGCGGGAACGCAGTGCAGGACCGGGCAAAGGCGCGGGAAACAGCTCGGCCGCCGTCAGGCGGGCTTCAGCACCGGTGTGCAGGGACAAGGCATCGTGACGTTCACACATGGCAGACAGGTCGCGGCAGAAAGCAGAAGGCTTTAATTTAAATGAGAATCATTCTCATGTAAAGAGTTTGGCAATTTGCTGGCGATGTCATCGTTCAAAACCTGATGGGCAATGACAGTCCGACCCGAAAATCCGGCGAGTTCGCGGTCAGGCCGATGCCTGCCTCGATACCCAGCAAGAGACGCGGCGACAGCGCGAACGACAAACCGGTACTGAATTCGCCGCTCATGCCTCCGCTGGCGTCATTGCGCACGCCGTCAATGCGCGTGCTGCCGGCACGGGAGAGGTCCACGCCCATTCGCAGCGAGATCTCCGGACTCAACGCAATGATGGCGCTGCCGCGCAGGCTACGGATGTCGCCGGGGTCGACCGTATGTCCGGCAATATGGCGCATGCGCGGCATCGCGTAGGCGAGTGCGCCCACCAGCACGACCGGATCATGCCGGGTCACGAACAACACGCTCGCCTGCACGGACTGAAAACCGCTCACCAGCGGCACTGCCGCCGCGTGGTCAAAGGCTGATGAGCCAGGCTCGGTCCAGCGCAGCGCGGCAATGACACCGGTGCCAGTGGCTACCGGCCGCAGCTGCCAGTTCAGCCCGATCTCGCTGGCACCCCAGCCCGACACCGTGTCGGCTCCCGACACACTACCGATCGCCGTCTGCCGCTGCCGCACCGACGCATATGGCAACAGCAAATCGAGCTGCCACTGCGCCGGCAGGCCGACCCGTATACCCAGGGCCGCCTGCTGCAGCTCAGAGCGCCGCTCGACCTGGGCCAGCTGAGGCTGACCGCCAATGGACAGCAGCTCCAGGCCGCGCGACGACCGATGCTGATAGCTCCAGCGCGGCTCGATCTCGACGGCGGCCGGCGGCAACAACAGGCCGCCTTCGCGCACCAGCGCGCGCTCCAGCGCGCGCGCCATGTCGTCGGACGTTGTGGCAGGCTGCGCGGCCGCAGCGCTTTCTGCGGCGGACGCAGCGGTGACAGTTGCATCATTGGGTGGCCGTCCGCGCTCAAGCGCCGCCAGGCGCCGCTCCAGCGCGTCGATGCGTGCCTGCAGATCGGCGACAATCGCCGCTGTCTGTGCATCCAAAGCGGCCGCGGCTGCGCTGCCGGACAGCGTCGCCGCGCATGTCAACGCAGAAGCAAACACGACCACGCGCAGGGCGTACCAGCAACCGGCCTGCACCGGCAACGATGAATGCGTCAATGCCCACCCCCTCAGGACTGACGCACATTGAGCCCATCGCCAACCGCGCGTCAGCGCAAAGCTTGTCTGACAACGCGCGCAGGCACTCTGACGAAATCGTTTGCTTCGACGCCCAGCTGCCCATGTGGCGCAAGTCCGTCGCGACGGCTGACCACAAAGGCCATGCCGGCCAGCCATGCGCGCTCAAAGTCGCGTTGGGGTAACAACCGGTTTCCAAAAGCCGGGTCGGCAATCAACACCTGGCCGGCCACTGCGCCCCGCAACACCAGGAAATGCCGGTAGCCTCCCAGATCGACCGGCAAGATCGCCGGCAGCAGCCCCTGCAACTGATCGAACGACAAGTGCATGAAGCCGCGGCCCCGATAGCCACGATTGCCGTGATGCTGCACAAAGCGCTTCATGTCGAGCAGCGAAAAGCCGCCCTTGATCCTGACGCTCAGCGGATCGGTCCGGCGCAGCATCGCCGCAGCGACCGCCTGCTCCGTGAACGCCTCGCCGTGCTGATGGTTCATCAGCGTGGCCAGCGCCGCCGCGCCGCAGCTCAAGTCCCATTGCTGCACCACCACGTGGCGCTGCCGACTCTCCAGCACGGACTGCACCGGCGTCCATACAGACGGCTGCTGTGGCGCAGCGCAAGCAGCCAGCAACCCTGCAATGCCGACGGATAGCAGCGCGCGCAACGCCGCGCCTCTGAAAAACAAAGCCCCGGCCAACGGCGCCGGGGCTGCAGGGACCATGCCGACAACCGTATCGGTCATGGATTCTGGATCAGGCGACCGGGCGACGCCGCGTCGGTCAGGATACCGGTCTGCCGGCTGAGAATGCCGACCGCGCCGACCGCTACGGCCGCATTCACCGGCACGGCCACCTGCACGTCGTTGTTATTGGCGACGTTGTTGACGTCGACGGCAACGAGATTGTTGAAGTTGGCAATGCCGGCCGCGACCCTGTCCATTTGCGCATCCGACATCTCCTGCGGCGGCTTGATGGTCTGCACCGGCACGCCGGCCGCCAACACCGACCCGCTGGCAGCCAGCAAGGCCGCCAGCAACAACGAGCGATAACGAGGCAAGGTGTTCATCATCTGTCCTTTCATAAACAACAAGAGATACGAATCTGATCCGCCGCCAGAGGCGGAAGTTCACTCGAACAGATACTGAAAAATTTTGTGTTCACCGATCGCAGATGCGTGCTTTTGCAAGCGTGTGCAATGGGCATGGCGATCTTTGATACAGTCAATGCCCGGTCAAATCAGTTTCAGGAAACCCTTATGGCAGGCAATGCAGCCCGCAAGCTCGTCGGCGTGATCGGCGGCAGCGGCATTTACGATATCGATGGTCTGGAAGACCGGCAGTGGGTGCGGGTCGAATCGCCGTTCGGCGAGCCGTCCGACGAGATCCTCACCGGCACGCTCAGTGGCCAGCCGATGGCCTTCCTGCCGCGCCACGGGCGCGGCCACAAGATACCGCCGTCCGAGGTCAATTACCGCGCCAATATCGATGCGTTAAAGCGGCTCGGCGTCACCGACCTGCTGTCGCTGTCGGCCGTCGGCTCGCTCAAAGAGACGCTCGCGCCCGGCACCTTCGTGATCGTCGACCAGTTCATCGACCGCACCTTCGCACGCGAAAAATCCTTCTTCGGCAAGGGCTTCGTCGCGCATGTGTCGATGGCACACCCGGTCTGTTCTCGGCTCGGCGACTGGCTGCAACAGGCCGCTGACGAGGCCGGCATTGCCGCCGTGCGCGGCGGTACCTACCTGGCGATGGAAGGGCCGCAGTTTTCCAGCCTCGCGGAATCTCACTTGTACCGGCAATGGGGCTGTGACGTGATCGGTATGACCAATATGCCGGAGGCCAAGCTAGCCCGAGAGGCAGAGATCTGCTACGCCAGCGTTGCGATGGTCACCGACTACGACTGCTGGCACCCGGACCATGCGCATGTCACGGTCGACCAGATCGTTGCGGTGCTGGTCGCCAACGCCAACAAAGGGCGTGCACTGGTGAAAGCCGCTGTGCCGCACCTGCAGGCCGATACGCATGCCGCCGACTGCCCGTGCCGCAGCGCGCTGCAGCATGCGCTGATCACCGCGCCTGACGCGCGCGATCCGGCGATGCTCGACAAGCTCTCGGCCATTGCCGGAAGGATGCTGGCATGAGCGTACTGGTCCGCGAACAAATCGTTGCCGCCTGCAAGAAGCTCGAACTGAGCGGCCTGAACCGGGGCACCTCGGGCAATGTCAGCTGTCGCGAGAAGGATCATTTCCTCGTCACGCCCAGCGGCGTGGCGGTCGATGAGATCACGCCCAGCCGCATCGTCGCCGTCGGCTATGACGGCAAAGTGATCGGTATCGGCAAGCCGTCCAGCGAATGGCACTTCCATCGCGACATCCTGCAGGCGCGCCCCGACATCGGCGCCGTGGTGCACACCCATGCGCCGCATGCGACCGCAATCGCCTGCCTGCGCGAGGGCCTGCCGGCCTTTCATTACATGATCGCTGTGGCCGGCGGCGATTCGATACGCTGCGCGCCCTATGCGCTGTTCGGCACCGATGAGCTGTCGCGCCATGCGGTCGAGGCGCTCGACGGCCGCAAGGCCTGCCTGCTCGCCAACCACGGCATGATCACGCTCGGCCGTGACCTCGATGAGGCGATGGCGATTGCGGTCGAAGTCGAATCGCTGTGCCAGCAATTCCTGCTGGCGCGCCAGGTCGGCATGCCGGCGCTGCTATCGTCCGACGAGATGGCGCAAGTCATCGAAAAATTCAAGAACTACGGCAGACATGCCCAGACCCCGTCCAAGCCATGAACATTCAGTCCCTGATCCGCACCATTCCCGATTATCCGAAGCCCGGCATCCTGTTCCGCGACATCACCACCTTGATCAAGGACGGGCCCGGCCTGAAGGCGACCGTCGATGCGCTGGTCGAGCGCTATCGCGGAAAGCGCATCGACAAGGTGGTCGGCACCGAGGCGCGCGGCTTCATCTTCGGCGCGCCGCTGGCTTATGCGCTCGGCGTCGGCTTCGTGCCGGCGCGCAAAAAGGGCAAGCTGCCCGGCAAAGCCACCGGTCATGAATACGCGCTTGAATACGGCCAAGACCGGATTGAAATGCATGACGATGCGATCGCGCCCGGCGAGCAGGTACTGGTGATCGACGATCTGCTGGCGACCGGCGGCACTGCCGAGGCGACCGTGGCACTGGTGCGTGCGCTCGGCGGCGAAGTCGCCGAATGCGCGTTCGTGGTCGACCTGCCCGATCTCGGCGGCCGCGCGCGGCTCGAGAAAATGGGCCTGACCGTGCACACGCTGTGCGCATTCGAAGGGCATTGAGATGAGCGCAGTCCAGGCCGCTGCAGTCCACACTGTACCCACCGCCGCCGCCGGCAGCGACGCCGTCGTCACGCTGCGCTGGCAGGATGCGCCCGGTCACGGCAGGCTGGAGATGATCGACCAGACCCGGCTGCCGGCCGTGTTCGACTACCTGTCGTATGACTCGGCCGCCGGCGTGGCCGACGGCATACGGACGATGGTGGTGCGCGGCGCGCCCGCAATCGGCGTGGCCGCCGCCTATGGCGTGGCGCTGGAGGCGCTGCGCCTGTGCACGCTGCCGCCGGCCGAGTTCGATGCGGCGCTCGACGCCGGCGTGCACGTGCTCGCGCACAGCCGGCCGACCGCCGTCAACCTGGCATGGGCGCTGCAGCGCATGCAGCAGCAACGTGCCGCTTTCCGGCAGCGCCAGCCAGAGGCCGGCAGTGAGGCGCTGGCACGGGCGCTGCTCGATGAGGCCAAGGCCATCCATGCGCAAGACCTGCAGATCAACCGGCAAATGGGCGCGCATGGCGCAACGCTGCTGGCCGACGGTGCGCGCGTACTCACGCACTGCAATGCCGGCGCGCTGGCCACCGCCGGCCACGGTACCGCGCTGGGCGTGATCCGTTCGGCGGTCGCCGCCGGCAAGCGTGTCAGCGTCATCGCTGACGAGACCCGTCCCTTCCTGCAGGGCGCGCGGCTGACGGCGTGGGAAATGGTGCAAGAAGGCATACCGCTGACGCTCATCACCGACAACATGGCCGGGCACATGATGGCGCAAGGTGAGATCGATGCAGTCATCGTCGGCACCGATCGCGTCGCGGCCAATGGCGATGTGGCCAACAAGATCGGCACCTACATGGTGGCGGTGCTGGCAGCGCGGCACGGCATTCCGTTTTACGTCGCCTGCCCGCTATCGACGATTGACCTCGCGGTGGCAACGGGTCGCGACATTCCGATCGAAGAACGTGCCGCGGCCGAGGTCACGGGCTTTCGTGACGCGCAGTGGGCAGCCGCTGGCGTCACCGTGCGCAACCCGTCGTTCGACGTCACGCCGGCCGACCTGGTGACCGCGCTGATCACCGAGCGCGGCATCGTTCATGCGCCGAACGAAGCGCGCCTGCGCGCGCTGTTTGCGTAACGCGGCCGGCCGTCAGAAGCCCGCGCCGGCGCGCGAGCGCGCACGCTGCTGCCGGCTGGCTTCCTGCGTCTCGCGATAGATCGGCAGATAGACCAGCGCCAGCGTGCCGCGCTGGTCGATCTTGCTGTATTCGAGCTCGACATAGACCGGGTCGGCCTGCGTGCCCCAGGTCGTGGTGTCGGTAAAGCGCTCGGCGGGACGGCCCTCGCCCCACTGCGAACGCGCATGCTGCAACAGCTGCTCAAAGGCCGCCTGGCCTTTGAATTCCATCTGTGCGAAATAGAAACGGTCGCCGGAAAAGCACAGCCGCTTGTTGGCCACGGGCGCACCGCCCAGCGTGCCGCTGCCGTCGCCGCTGCGGAAGCACTGGTAATACGGCGTCTCGGACAGCTTCTGGGCATTGGCCAGCTGCGCCACCGGCGCCTGCCAGCGCAGGCCGTCGAAGCCGTCCGGCAGCTCGGCGGCCCATAACGGCAAGGGCAGAAGGAACAGGGCAAACGGCAACGTCTTCACGGGCGGCACTCCTTGGTCATGCAGAGATTATCGGGTAGTCGGATACATCGACGGCGATGATACCCGCAATAAAAAACGGCGCGGATCACCGCGCCGTTTTGGCCAACTGTTTCAACCGCTGTTTCAGCTTATTTCCACAGCGCGCACTTGGTCTCGGCCTTGGTCATGTAGGCCTGGTCTCCCGGGATCACCTGGATCGCCTTGTAGTAGTCCCACGGGTACTTCGACTCGGCCGGCGACTTCACTTGCATCAGCGTCATGTCATGCACCATGCGGCCATCCGGACGCACCACACCATTCTTCGCGAAGATGTCATTGATCTTGGTGGATTTCAGCTTCGCCATCACCTTGTCGCCATCGTCGCTGCCGATCGCCTTCACGGCGTTCAGGTATTGCGTCGTGGCCGAATAGTCGGCCGCATGCAGCATCGACGGCGCCTTTTTGTTGCGGGACATGAATTTCTTCGCCCATGCGCGCGTCTCGTCGTTGGTATCCCAGTACCAGCCGTCGGTCAGGTACATGCCCTGCGTGACGTTCAGGCCAAGCGCATGCACGTCATTGACGAACATCAGCAGGCCAGCCAGCTTCATCTTCTTGTTCACGCCAAATTCATTGGCGGCCTTGATCGAGTTCACGGTGTCGCCGCCGGCATTCGCCAGTCCCAGCACCTGCGCCTTCGAGTTCTGCGCCTGCAGCAGGAAGGACGAGAAGTCCGCCGCCGCCAGCGGGTGCCGCACCGAGCCCAGCACGCGGCCGCCCTGCGCCTTGACGATCTGCGACGCATCGTTCTCCAGCGAGATACCGAACACATAGTCGGCCGTCAGGAAGTACCAGTCTTTGTTGCCCTGCTTGGTCAGCGCTGCCGCCGTGCCGCGCGCCATCGCTGCGGTGTCATACGCATAGTGGATGGTGTACGGCGTGCACTCTTCATTGGTCAGGCGGGAGGTGCCGGCGCCAATGGCGATGAACGGCTTCTTCTTTTCGGCCGCGACCTTCGCCATCGCGAGGTTGGTTGCCGAATTGGTACCGCCGATCAGCATGTCGACGCCCTGCTGGTCGAACCACTCGCGCGCCTTGCTGGCGGCGATGTCGGCCTTGTTCTGGTGGTCGGCCGAGACAAACTCGATCTTCTTGCCGTTGACGTTGCCGCCGAAGTCGGCAATCGCCATTTTGATCGCATCTGCGCCCGCCGGGCCGTCAACGTCAGCATAGACGCCGGACATATCGGTGATGAAGCCGATCTTGACCGTGTCGTTCGACACTTGCGCGTGTGCGAAGGGGGTGGCCGCAACGGCCATCGCAACAGCGAAAGAAAGCTTACGGATCTTCAATTCAGTCTCCCTTTTATATTGATGATGAGGATCGTTAACCGTTGAATCTTAGCATGGCGTTTTGGCGCTGCCGCAGCTGACACATTAACGGCCGGCCATCTTCTCCGCTGCAGCGCAAGGCCGACACCGAAACGATCAACTGCCGTGCCGCCGGACGCACGATGCGACCCGACAAGGATCAAATCTGAGAACTTGCGGCCGCGCCATCTGCCTATCGACAGGGTAGGCGCTGCCTGTGCGACTGTTGTCCGCACGGTGTCGTGAGGCCGGCTGCGGCATGCCGGGACAGGCCTTCTTTCAACTGTAACTGCGGGAGATGACAGCCATGGAAACGAACTATCCCACCGCCGGCACCGAAGCCGCCGGCCTGCACCGCGAGAGCAGCGCGTCGGCCGGCGGCTTTGGCGGCAAGGCGCTGCGCATGCGCGAAGAGCTGTCCACGCTGAAAAGCGATCTCGATGCGCTGATGTCGCATGCGTCCACCCTGAATGAGACCGAGCTGCGCGAGGCGCGCGACCGCATCCTGGCGCGCTTCTCGACGATGCGGTTCGCCGCGCGCGGCTTCGCCGAACAGGCCGGCCGCCAGTTCAGCCAGGGACGCGACATCACCGCCGACTATGTGCGCGACAAGCCGCTGCAGTCGGTCGCCATTGCCGCCGGCGTCGGCCTGCTGGTCGGCGCCATGATGCGGCGCAGCTGATCTGGCGCAAGGAGCAGACCTGTGCTCAGCACTTTGCAGAAAACGAAGAAGCTGTCCGCGATCGCGCTTGAGCGGGTCGGCGATTACCTCGCGCTGGCCCGCATCGAACTGAAGATGCAAGGGCGCGAGATCGGCGTGCAGCTGGTCGGCTATCTGGGCGCGGCGCTGTGCGCATTATTCGCGCTGCTCTTCATTGGCGTGGCGATCATCGTCAGCTTCTGGGACAGCGATTACCGCGCTCTGGCCGCCTGGGCCGTGGTCGCACTGTATCTGGCCGGTGCGGCGGGCGGCATTGCGCTCGCGCGCCGGCACAGCGGCTCGACCGGCGGCCTTGGCACCTTGCGCGATGAGCTAAGGCGTGATGTCGCCCTGGTCAGGGAAAGTCTATGAAGCCTTCGCTGGAAGACGAGCGGCGCGCGCTGCTCGAGCAGATCGAGGCCAGCCGCGCCGTATACCGGCGCATGCTGACCGACGAGCCGACGCGCAGCGCTGCCTCCGGCACATCGGTGCGCAGCCGCGGCATGACCTGGATGCTCGACCATCCGTTGTGGGTGGCGGGCGGCGTCGCGCTGCTGGTGCTGATGCTGCCGCGCATTGCCGCACGCCGGCGGCACGAAGCGGCAAAGCAGGCAGCACAGCCAACTGCACAGCAGCGTGCCGGACAGAGCGCGCCGGAGATGGCCGCGCGCGGCGGCACGCTGCGCGCGTTGCTGACCGTCGCCGTGCTGCTGCTGCGCGACCCGGCACGCCTGCGGGCAGCGACGCAGGTGGCCGGCAGCGCGTGGCAATGGCTGCAGCGGCGGCGGCACGCTCGCGTGAGAGCAACGAATTCCGCAGGGAGCCTGAAGCAGTACTGAAGTCGCACCGACGCGGAGAGCGCAGCGCCCGGCATCCGGACAACCTACTCAAGAAGCAAAGGAGAACACATGCACACACGACTGCAATGGCTGTTGCCGCTGGCGATTCTGCTGGCACTGGGCTCGGCCCTGGCCGGCTGCAATACGATGCGCGGCCTCGGTCAGGATGTCGAGCGCGGCGGCGAGCGGGTGCAGGACGCGGCGACGAACACCCAGAAGAAGATGTGAGGCCAGAGGCGCGGTCGCACTCACGCGCGGGTGCGGGTGCGGCCGCGACCGGCGCGCTCAGGTCTGATACGACTCGTGCAGCACACAGCCCTGCGGTGAATGTCGCGTTGCGTCGGGCAGCGTCATGCGTGACCAGCGCTGCGGCGCGAGCAGGACAAGGCCGCTGCGCCCGGTGAGGTCGGCGCAGTCGGGCATGCCGTCGGCAGGAAAGCGGTACACCGCCGGCCGCCAGTCATCCAGCGCGTGCGCGCGCGCGGCCAGCACGCGCAAGCCCACGCTGCCGCAGGACACCATGACCAATACCAGCCAATAAGCGAAACGCGCGCGATGGCGGCGCCCTTCAGGCAATGCCGGTGGCCGCATCATTGACCGGCATGTCTTGCCGCGCAGAGAGGGTGCCGTCACCGTTTGAGCGTGCGAGCACGGCACGATAGACGCTGGACATCTGCAGCGCGACACGCGCCCAGGTGAAATGGCGCTGTACGCGACGCAGCCCGGTCCAGCCCATACGCTGCGCCAGTGCCGGGCTGCGCTGCAGCTGCGCCAGCCGTGCGGCCAGCCCGGCAGGATCGTTCGGCGGCACCAGAAAGCCGGTCTGCTCGTCCAGCACCGTGCTGAGCAGGCCGCCGACCGCGCTGCCAATGACGGGTGTCGCGCAAGCCATCGCCTCCAGCGGCGTGATGCCGAAGGGCTCATACCAGGGCGTGGTGACGAACACGTCGGCGGCGCTGTAATACTCGCGCAGCCGATGGCGCGGCTGCGCGCCGGCAAAGCTGACCTGATCGGCGATGCGCAGCGTGCCCGCCAGCTGCGCCAGCCGCTGTATCTCGGGCGTGGCCATCGGGTCGGCGCCGCCCTCGCCGCCGACCACCAGCAGGCGCGCGATGATGCGGTGCTCGTCCTGCAGCAGCCGCAGCGCGCGCAGCACATTGTCGACGCCCTTGCGCGGCACCATCCTGCCCAGCTGCAGCACGACGAAGTCATGCGCGGGCAAATTCAGGTTGGCGCGTGCTGTCGCACGCACCGGCCAGAACTCGTCCGGATCGAAGCCGCACGGCACGACAGTCAGCCGCGCCGGCTCGGCCGCATACAGCGACCGCATGTCGTGCTTGTCCTGTTCACATTCGGCGATCACGCAGTCGGCGTCGCGCATCAGCGCCTCTTCGAGCGCGAAGCGCGCATCCGGAAAGCCATCGGCGTCGCCCTGGTTGCGGCGCCGCACACGGCCCAGCGCATGAAAGGTGATCACAAACGGCAGTCCCAGCGCCTGCTTGAGCTGCTGTGCGACCATGCCGGACATAAAAAAATTCGCATGCACGAGCGCATAGCCGATGGAGGCGTCGCGGATGAAGTGCAGCATCGCGTGCGCAAACTGCGGCATGTGCGGCAGCAGCGCCTCTTTCGGCATCACGCTGGCCGGCCCGGCATCGACATGGATCACGCGCACGCCGGCATACCAGTCAACCACTTGCGGCAGCTCAGGATCGTCGCGCCGCGTGTAGATATCGACCCGGTAGCCCAGCCGCGCCAGCGCGCGCGCCAGCTTGCCGACATACACGTTCTGGCCGCCACCATCGGCGCCGCCCAGCAGCGCCAGCGGCGACGCATGCTCGCTGATGAAAGCGATTCTCTGCATACGCGCTCATCCTCCGAAGGCCGACGACGGCCGGTCGACGGAGCGCTGCAAGGCGTATGCCTGCGCCCGGGCCGCACGGCGCGGGCATACTCGCCGCGTCCGGCCCGGCAAGCCTTGCAAAGGCCGGAAAAATTTGCACGCTGCGGCGTCAGTGCGGCGGCGGTGTGCCGTGACTGTCGCGGCCGATCTCGCCGCGCCAGGCGCCCGACGCATCGCCCTGCTCCTCGAGCAACTGCTTAAAGCGCAGCATGTCTTGTTCGATACGGCGGCGCAGCTCAGCTTCATGCTGCCCCTGATCGATGCCGGGCAGCTGCGGCGCCAGCTCCAGCTCGAGATCGACGCGCGTCAGATCCTGCTGCAACGACTGAAAGCGCACGCTGCCATGGTTGCCCGGTCCGCCGATATCGCGCCAGACGATGCGCTGGTCCGGCACCTGTTCGGTAATCTCCGAGTCCCATTCCACGCTGCGCCCGCGGCGGTCGGCACGCCAGTGCAGGTGGGCATCATCGAGCTGGCGCACTTCGCGCACGCCCTCCATGAAGCGCGGGAAATCTTCAAACTGCGTCCACTGGTTATAGGCGGTTGCCAGCGGCACACGAACTTCGACGCTCTGCCTGATGCTTGCCATGGGTGCTCCTCGCGCTTGTCGTTCGATGCAGACCACAGGCAGGCCACCGGCGTTCCCGTGCAACGGCGGCCGAACGTTTCTCGCACACAGCCGTCAGACAGGCTTTGCCGCTTTTTCGACGCATGGTCGTGGACGACAACGCACAGGGCGCGCTGCGGCGCGAGGTGTGGCGGCTGCTAGTGAGCTTTCGCGCGCGCATTGCGCTGGCGCTGCTGTTCCTGGTCGCCGCGCGGCTGGCCAATGTGTCGGTGCCACTGGCGCTGAAGCACATCGTCGATGCGCTGTCGCGGCCGGAGCAACTGACGCTGCTGCCCGTGGCGCTGCTGTCGGGTTATGCGCTGCTGCGCTTCGCCAGCACGCTGTTCAATGAATGGCGCGACCTGGTGTTTTCGCGGGTGACGCAGGTCGCGGTGGCCGGCTTTGCGCGGCGCATCTTTGCCCACCTGCACCAGCTCGGTCCGCGCTTTCATGCACGCCGCCGCATCGGTGGCCTGCTGCCAGAAATTGATCGTGGCACGGCCGGCCTGGCCTTCTTGCTGGGCGTCGGGCTGTTCACGCTGCTGCCGACCCTGGTCGAGATCGCGCTGGTGCTGGCGCTGATGGGCAGCCGTTACAGTCTCTGGTACACGCTGATCATCGTCCTGACCTTCATCGCCTATACCGGCTTTACGCTCAGCTTCACGGCGCGCCGCGCGATCCATCAGCGGCGCGTGAATCGGCTCGATAGCGACGCCAAGGGCCGGCTGGCCGACAGCCTGATCAATGCCGACGTGGTACGCACCTTTACCAATGAGGCGCTGGAAGTGCGCCGCTTTGACGGCATCATGCAAGACTGGGGACGCGCCGCGTATGACAACCAGTGGGCGCTGTTTCGTCTGCATGTCGGACAGAGTGCGCTGATCGCCGTCGGCGTCGCGTCGGTGATGCTGCTGGCCGGCGCCGACGTGCTCAGTCGCCACCTGACCGTCGGCGACCTGGTGCTGATCAATGCGTTCATGCTGCAGATCTGCCTGCCGCTGAATTCACTGGGCTTTGTCTACCGCGAGGCGCGCGATGCGTTGATCAATATCGAGCGCATGCGCACGCTGCTGCGTGAACCCCCGGAGCTGACGGACAGCGAAACGTTGCCGCCGCTGTTCGTGAGCGCCGGCCACATCGATTTTCGTCAGGTGAGCTTTGCGTATGTGCCAGAGCGACCGGTGCTCGATGGCGTGAGCTTCAGCATACCGGCCGGCACAACACTGGCCGTGGTCGGCGGCAGCGGCTCCGGCAAGTCCACGCTCGCGCGGCTGCTGCTGAGGTTTCATGATCCGACGGCCGGCAGCATTGCGATCGACGGACAGGACATTCGCACGGTCAGCGCGCGCAGCCTGCGCGGACAGATCGGGCTGGTGCCGCAAGACACCAGCCTCTTCAATGACAGCATCGCCTACAACATCGGCTATGGCCGGCCCGGCGCATCGCGCGATGAGATCGTCGCGGCTGCGCGCGCCGCACATGTGCATGCACTGATCGAGTCGCTGCCACAGGGCTACGATACCGAGGTCGGCGAGCGCGGCGCGAAGCTGTCCGGCGGCGAACGGCAGCGCATTGCGATCGCGCGCGCCATCCTGAAAAATCCGCCGATACTGATTTTCGATGAGGCGACCTCGGCGCTCGACTCGCAGTCTGAGCGCGCAATCCAGACCGAGCTCGAACGCCTCGCGCATGACCGCACGACCCTGGTCATCGCGCACCGGCTATCGACGGTGGTCCACGCTCACCAGATCATCGTGCTCGAGCACGGCCGCATCGTCGAACAAGGCAGCCATGCTCAGCTAATGGACAACAATGGCGCGTATGCGACGCTGTGGCGGCTACAGCTGCAGGCGTCGCCGGTAGGTTGACGTACTGAACCGGGATTGCCATCGGTATCGCTGGAACGCGATTTGCACGACAAGCGTTATGCGCCGACTCAAGATCCTGACCTGGCTGACGCACGGCAGTTACCTGTATTACCTGTCGCAGGCGCCGCATGATTTTTATCTGATGATGCAGCCCGGCCGTCCGAGCGGCTATGGCGGACGCTGCGGCACGCTGCGCTGGGGCGACAATGTGTTCGACCAGCCGGTCGAGACAGCGCATGCTCAGACATTCGACTGCATCTTGTACCAGGACGACCCGCATTATCTTTACGACCGCCATCGCTGGCTATCGGCGGCGCAACGTCGGCTGCCGCAGCTGTATGTCGAGCACGATCCGCCGCGTGCCCATCCGACCGACAGTCGTCATCCGGTCGATGATCCCGCCGTGCT
>JACCDS011872991.1_pt1 | contig 14870 bp, 20 predicted proteins | sample 7446441 | NCBI WGS metagenome assembly JACCDS01 (sample SAMN15323445, study PRJNA562643) | freshwater metagenome | isolation source: river surface water | place: USA:Blue River Watershed | collected 2017-08-17 | reverse complement strand
CATTGCGATACTCATTTAGTTCTTCGGATTCTTGATCATACTTTTGAATTCTATATGAAATTTTTTCATAATATGTTGTTAATTTTTGTAGATTATTGTTATTAATCTTGGTACATTGATGCCTTGTTGGAGCAATATGTATTGTTTTTTGTAACGAACCAGCATAGTTTTTATTTACAATACTTTCATTAGAAATAATTGTATTAATATCTTGTTCATTAAGTTCATTATATCTAATTCTTTCCAAAACTTCTCCCCAATTAGTATCATTGATAAAACGATATCTTCCTTGTAAAACAATTGGAACAAATTTGAGTATATTAATATTAGCTCCGATTTGATTAATTACAAGATTTGGCACATTTAATGTTTTTAATAATTGTAAATTAGTACGGTATCTAAGATTAATCACATCTGATTTATAAAATGGATCTTTCTTTCGCAAATTCTTCATTTTACAATTATCATCCTTATCCTTTTCATTACATACCGGCGGAAGTTGACACAAATCTCCCATTAAAATAATTTGAATGCCACCAAAACATTTTGGCTGTGGAGCGTTATAATAATTGTATTCTAATCGTGTATTTGAATGATTACCAACTACTCTAGATACTTGAATGTGTTGTAGATATCGATCTATTACATCTAATGTATATGCACTAATCATACTTACTTCATCTAAAATGATAGTTTTTATATTATTTTTAAGTTCCAAATAAAGTGGACTAGACTGTAAGCATTTTTCTTTTTTAGATTCACATTTCTTGCATTTCTTTGATTGTAACATCTTATCTTTTACATACTCCTTAAAAGATAATGGAGAATTAGAATCATATTCATATATTTTTGGTCGCATACCAAGTGCTTTATGGAATGTTTCTCCATTAATACCATTCGCAGCCATTCCAGTAGGAGCAGCAATTATTATTGTTTTTTCAGATAATGATTGAACATACCGAACAATTACTTTACCAAGTGTAATATTATCATTTTTAATAAAATTACAAATCTTCCGTGCCGTATGATACCATCCTAATCGTTTCTTTAATATTTTGACTGCATTACTTTTACCAGATCCACCAGGTCCTGTTAGAAAAAGTATGGATCCTCTAGTATGTTCTAATGCTGTAGTTATAAATTTTTTTTGATCAAAATCCAATCGATCATATTCTTGTTTATATTCAGCATATTCATAAATATGATTATGCCAACTATCAATTGTATCAAAAGATATTAATCTTGAATTATTGATTTCTTCAAAGTAGTTCATGTTTTCAATAATACTAATTATTGAATTATTTTCATAAATTGAAATATCATCTTGTGTTTGTAACCATTGTTTAAAATTTGTATATTCCTGATTACTTTTAACATTAAGATGATTGTTAGTTGAGTTATTAAAGAGAGTTTGCATTATTTAAACGTTTGTTTATACTATTCTATATCAATACTCAATTTAGCATATGAAATTAAGGATAGAATAATATAATATAAATAATGGTGGTATATGTACTTGAATTAGAAAAAGAAAAATTCTACGTAGGTAGAACGAATAATATCAATAGACGATATGATGAACATTGTAATGGAAACGGATCTGCATGGACAAAAAAATATAAACCTTTGAGAATTTTTAAAACTTATGAAGAAGATGATTCATTTTATGAAGATATGATTGTAAAAAAGATGATGAAGGCGCATGGCATAGATTCTGTTAGAGGAGGATCGTATTCCCAAATTATATTACCATCAATGCAAATTACTTTTATTAATAATGAATTTCGTGGCGCTGATGATAAATGTTTTCATTGTGGAGGTGATCATTTTATTCACGATTGTAATCAATCATCCGATAAGATAAATAAAGATAAAATGTCATATCGCGAGGCATTAAAAATTGCCGAAGAAACTGATGAATGCGTAACTGTGATTTTTAAAAAATATTGTAATCAAACTTGATTCTTACCATCTATTTTTTTAAAAAATATATTAATGCAATTCATTTAAATGATCATAATCTTCTGCCTCATTTCCATTATTGATCCACTTTTGAATTTTCGCAGGACGATAGAAATAACCAATGATTTGATTATGTAAATCATTTTTTGCTTTTTTAATTCCTTCGTAATCATATGTGAATACAATTTGCCTCAAATTATAATGCATATAATCGTAATCAATATCTCCATTTAGCAATGTTGGAGATACAAATCGGTTAGGATGTTCCCTAAATAATGGCCATGACCAATGTGTATCCAAAAGTCTATGCCATGTTTCATCTGTTAGTTCATCTGCTCTAATAAAGAGAATTTGAATAATCCAATCATAATTAGTATCGTTACGAAATTCATTAAATTCAATTCTATTGCAATTAATAAGTTTCCAATGTTTTCGTACCAAATTGCGCATAAATGGTTTTATCCGTAATTGACCCCAAATAATGCGCTCTGGATATTTTTCAAATATAGGCATAAATTCTTTAAATGGATGCAACATCATTAAATTCCAATTAAGAAGATCTGGACGTGCCATCATTAATGGAAATAATTCAGAATATCCTTCAATATGATCATCATCTGTAAGAGACTGAGTACTTCGTTGAATTAGTAATTCCAATGCCCAATCATATTGAAAACAAACAAAGTATTCCATAACAACAATCCAATCTAATTCATGTGAGTATTTAATGAATAATTGTTGAGCCCAATCAGCATCGTGCCTCGTAGAGCAAAATAATTCAGTCCAATTAATTTCTTCTTTGTATTTTTCATACAAAGGCAGATATTCCCTTGCTGGATATTTAATCGCATGTTTCATAACAAATTCTTGTTCAGATTTATAGATACAAGGATTATTTGGGGAATTAGTAAGAAATCGAGATGAATAATCTTCGAGATTAACAAATCTAGAATCTAGAACAACAAATTGAACATCATATTTAATATATTGATCCATTATTAATTAGTTTAAACTCTAGTATACTATTTAATAATATTGACTTCAATTTTAACATCTACGTGTATCATAAGTGTATTTATACATTCCAAAAAAATTAAAGAAATGAGGCAACAATATCATTTATTTCTTGAGGGAATAAAGAAGCTATTTGTCGAATAGCATTTCCGCGATTGATGCATTCCTTAATATTATCGCACATAGTAATCCGAGATTTAAATTCCCAAATAAATGCTTTAGAAAGCCTCTGTTTCTTACTAATATATTTCCAATTAACTTTATCTTTGAATTCGCGAATGAGATCTTCTGAAAGTTTTTGATATTGACTAATATAATTCCAATTTACTTTATCGCTAAATTCACGAATGAAATCTTCTGAAAGAATTTGGTATACACTAATATAATTCCAATCTACTTCATCGCTAAATTCACGAATGAAATCTTCTGAGAGTGTTTGACATTCACTAATTGCATTCCAATCTACTTCATCGCTAAATTCACGAATGAAATCTTCTGAAAGTGTTTGACATTCACTAATTGCATTCCAATCTACTTCATCGCTAAATTCACGAATGAAATCTTCTGAAAGTTTTTGAAATCGACAGATCCAGTGCCAATTGACTTTATGTTTGAATTCACGAATGAAATCTTCTGAAAGCACTTGACATTTACTAATTTCAAGCCAATCTACTTCATCGCTAAATTCACGAATAAAATCTTCTGAGAGAATTTGAAATTCACTAATTGCATTCCAATTGACTTTATCGCTAAATTCACGAATGAAATCTTCTGAAAGCACTTGACATTTACTAATTTCATCCCAATATACTTCACGACTGAATTCACGAATAAAATCTTCTGAAAGGTTTTGAAATCGACAGATCCAGCGCCAATTGACTTTATGTTTGAATTCACGAATAAAATCTTCTGAAAGTTTCTGATATTGACTAATTCCCCACCAATCAACCAGATGTTTAAATTCGCGAATGAAATCTTCTGAAAGTTTTAGATATCGACTAATATAATCCCAATTGAATTTATGTTTGAATTTGCAAATATATTTCCAATCATTGTTATCAATCAATTGTTGAAAATCATCTTGAGTAATAAGTAGAGACATTATAAAACAATATGTTATTTTTTATAAAAAGGTGTCAATTTTGATTTAAAATTTTTTGATTGGAATAGCGATAAATATCCGATTTATGCAATACTACTTACTTTGGTGATTGTATTAATCGGATAAAAAAACAGCCATTATTCAATGCTAGATATAAAGTAATTATATACATCTAGCGCAAGTTTCATTTTTTGATTATGTTCAGCAAATTTTTTTATTCCACTTAATTTTAAAGCGAATCCAATTGTACCATCTTCTTCACGAATAAGTTTCATATCATCCGGAGTCAATCCAAGATTGATCATATCTTGAAATACTTCCGAATAATTTTGATTTGAAATCAAATTATATTGATGAAGATTTTCGCAATGAAATAAACTCATTGTAGGCATCTTGTGGGCAATATGAATAATGCGCAGAATATTTATACTTTTAAATTTCATGTACATAGCATTTATCATTGTGCGCTGATCCATAGATCCTGATATCAAAATATTTTGCGCATATGCATCGAAATCGTTGATAATATCCATTCCCAATTCCATTTTTTATATTAGGTTTCAAATTATGTGGTTCTACATTATTTTTAGATTATTTGCTATTTTAAGTATCAGCATTAAAATTGATAAATTTATATGAATAATACAAATAAGACTTTAAGCAAATATGGATATTCAAAAGTGCGATAAATGCTATCAATCATTTAACTATCCTATGATCTATGATAATATTCCTAATACAATTCACTTATCTGGAAATTCATGGGTATACATGGATGGTAGTAAAAAATACTTAAAAGAATGTTGCTTGGAAACGTATTTAGTTGGGATTAATAATTGTTTACTTAACTATGATCAACAAAGAGAAATCTGCAATCATTTCAAAGGTTCTGTATTCAAAATATTGCTTATAGATAATAAAACTCAACATAAGGTATTCGAATTAAAAGAGAATAAATACAAATCGTTTAAATGCGCCAGGTCTAATACAAAAATTATGTTTGATAGATGTAGTATAAGATATACCGAATCTAATGAATCTTATGGCATATATACAAACAGCGAATTTAAAAAACATTTAAAAACTCTACAAGAGCCATCAACTTCTATAGATGTTGATATGATTAATGGCTATGATCTATGTTCCTACATATATCTATTGCAAGATAGAACCGCTGTTGCCATAAATGCTTCTGTATTTAAGGTTGGTAAAACTACCCAACCTAATTTTGAACGATTTAAAAACTATCCTAAGGGATACAAAGTCATTTTACATTTAGCTTGCTCTGATTGTCATAGCATTGAAAAAAATATTATTGAATTGTTTAAACAAAAATATACGCCCAGACTTGATTATGATACAGAATCATTTGAAGGTAATTGTGTAAGCATGAAAAATGATATTTTAAATATTATCACAAATTCTGATAATTGCATTTAAATGAGACAACTATTTTTTTTAAACAAAAAATATATGAAACTATTTATGGAAGATATTCTTCAACTTCATTACCAGCTTCAATCCATTTTTGAACCTTTGTAGGATGAAGCAAGTATTCCATTATTTCACGATTGATATCAGTGCGTCCTTTTTTTATTTGTTCATAGGAATAATGAAATAAAGATGTCCAATCTGGACGATCTTCTGTTTCATCATCATTAATATTAACATATGGTTTAAAAGTTTTAAAATTCATTTGTAGATATCTTGGAGCCGCAATAAGAATTCTTTCCAACATATCAATATTACTATTATCTATAATAGCTAAACATGATTTGTAAGATTTACCTTCATATAGTTTATCCATGAATTTACACATAGCATTATCATTTATCGATGCAATTGTATTCATTAGGACAAATTAATATGGTTTATATATTTATATTATTTCACTTCAATTTTGGTATTCAGAACACATATCCTGCTCAAATATGTATAGTAAAACTGAGATCAAAATTGCATATTTTCTTATTATATATATCTTGAACAAGTACAAACTTCTACAATAATGTGCCCTGCTGGTCAACTCAACGCTTTGCTTGAAGAACTTGCAGTCCCTCGAATTAACTTCTCTGATTTGGTTTATAATAAAGAAGGTTACGCATCAATCTCTTATGAATATTTTGATGCTGAATTAAATGGTATGCCTATTATGGTTCATCATTCAGCTAGAACTGTAATTAGCGACTATGCTATGAGAATAATTAAGAATGAAATTTCCAAATTGATGCAAATTCGAGATGGACCTAATATTCTTAAATTTCTTGGTGCAGATACTCAAGGCGAATGTTTGTATCTAATGTTTGAACGTCCTAATCAAGGATCATTGCTAACTCTGCATGAGTCAGAAGAACGTTATGCATTGAAGTGGGAAACGCATTATATCAACATAGCCATTGGAATCTGTAAAGCATTGAATCATTATCATGAGTTAGGATTACTTCATAAGAAATTAGGTGCTGATTGCATCTTTATTGGTGATAATTTTAACGAAATAAAGGTTGGTAATACTAACTTGTTTGCTGGTGAAAGAATATTAACAGAATACAAAACTGAATTCTTTAATACTGGATACGAAGCTTTTGAAATAACAACTGGAAATTCAAATTACAATGAAGCAACTGATATGCATACATTTGGAATATTATTGTGGGAAATGATTACTAAGAAAAATCCTAATGAAGTTTTAAAGGATCATAAAAGCCAAGGAAAAAGTATGAATGATTTCTCATCGTGTTTCTATCTTTCAGATTCAGATTTGGACGATTTGCCAGAATATGTAGAAGATTTACTCGATGATTGCAAACACGATCTCTCGTATAAAAGACCATCATTTAGTGAAATTTTAGAAATTTTATTACGCGAAAAAGCCAAACTTGATGCTTAAGATTTTCCTTTGTAACTACACATTTGTATAGTGTATTTTTTTTATAAATGTGTAGTATATATCCCAGTCTCTAAATATTTAAAATTGAGCTTTGTATATAATTATATACAAAGCCATTATGAGTTGTGTTATTTATATGATGATAATGATTGGTTTATGGTGTGGTTACCTATTTAAAGGTGTACTTGAACAAGATGGTCGATTCATTCAGAAATAATTGTAATCTTCAATAGACTGTTTATTTTTTTGTCTCCTTTCAAATTCAAAAAAATATAACCACCGTCTAGGTAAATCAAGTAGCTACAGCTGCTAGTTCTTCGCGAAGACGCATAAGACACTTTCCTAGCATATTCAGACCATTATTCTTCCAGCCACCATCTCCCCAAAATGAATCATACCAAGCTGATTCAATAAGAATCGCATCTTCAGTTTCAAGTAACATATCGCGAAACCGACCATATTGAAATTTCGCACGCAACACATCCATCATCGCCTCTACCTTGATAGCATCCCATTGTTCGATGTTATTAAGCTTGCGATGACCAATCTTCTTAACTTCCATAGGAGTTTTAGCATTAATCACAGATTGAAGAAGATCCTCTGAGACAGGTTCTCCAATTGACTGAAGAAATTTTAATTTCTTGTATTGATAATAATGTTCAGAGGTGCGCCATTTAATTCCTTCTGCTTCAAAGATCTTCTTATAGAAATTAGATAGAAATCCATAAGCACCGTTAGAATATTTAAATCTAATTTCACGCACCATATTAACCCTTGGTGTATATTTCTAAAATATTGATTTCAATTTTGATTCCAAAAAAATGAAACAATCATGGTAACTTTATGCATTCAAAGATTTAACTATGACTTAAAAAATTAAAAAGCAAACTTTATAATTAAGATAGGATGTTATTAATATAGAGGTTATGGAGGTAATAAAAACGCTGGGTGATTATGTAATTCAAGATTCTGATATTGTAAAAGCAATTAATAATGCACTTAGTGATACTAACCATAGAATCGAAAAGCATTACGACGAATTTAAAGATTTCAAAAGTAGTATAATTATTCAAACAACAAAGATAGAAGAACGTCTTAAATTTATGCAAACATTAATGATTAGTGGATTTGTATCTATGTTTGCGATAATGATGTATATGCTACATCGAATTGATCAACTACAAAAATAAAAAAATTATAATTCTTGTTTACACATGAATAATGTATGAATTTATTAGCCCAGTCATTTAAACATCATAAAATTATGCATTCAAATATTTAATTGGTTCAACAAGAATCGCAGATGGAATATAACCATATGAGTTATCAATTTGTCTTTTGAATATTTTGTAGAATGATTTGAGCTCAGAGTGTAATACTTTTTTTGATTTCTTCATTTCTGGAAAGTTGTATTCAATACGATCCAACTTATCAAAATGTTCTTTAGTTTTGTATCGCAATCTGTATGCCTTAGCTAAAGCTAGCAATTCAGCGGTGGCATACTTAAGAATACACGGAGAACTACATTCGTCATAATCATAATCTCCATTTTCTTTTACAAATCCTTCAGGATGTTCAAATGTTAAAACTAGTTTTCTTCTTTCTTCAATCACTGATTTGTCTTCCGGTTCATCTTCTTCGTCTTCTTTGTATTCTTCTTTCTCCTTGAATAATTGTCTTAATTGATCTTTATTATAGTCTTGTAGTTTATGAACCATACAAATTCCATATTTTCTAATACCTCTTCCAAATAATCCTTCCCCCTCATTCAAAATTAGCGGAACTATCTCTAATTCACTGGAAATAATATAAGTTATCCTATCGCAATGGGATATGTGATTAATATAATTTTCTAATTTTTTAAATAATGATTTTTGATAAAACAAATCTATACTACAGATTTTTTTTAAGATATTCACATATTCTTTTTCAATTCCAAAATCAGTATTAGTCGCTTCAATAGAATCATATATTTTTTTAATATGATCTATGATACGTTTTTGATTATCGAAATCAATAAATTTAGTATCATCTATTTCATAATATTCTAAATTACAATTCTCATTATAAAATGCGCTAAAATCGATTTTAATGTTCATTGTAAGTAGTATGGTATATCTAATATACAATTCGTGCAATTTTGAGTCCAAAAAAAATGAAACACATTGACATTATTTCATAACAGCTCTGTGTAAGTCAGCTTGTTTTTTTATTTCAAATAGCATTTCATCAAGAAAATTATTTAATTTGTCATTATCTAAGATTTCTTTTCCTTCTTCATATCGGCACATTGGGCATTTATATACACCACGATTATGTTCAAGCATGTCGAAATAACATTTCAAACATATCCAATTTTTACAATTGGAACATCCAAAACTAGCTGGCACACTTTCATAACAAATTGGACAAACTGAATTTTCTAATTTATTATATCGAGCAAAAGTTTGTTTAAATTCCTTAAATGACATGTTTGGAGTTAATGTCATTGAAACTTTAAGTTCATTATCATTAATAAAGAACATTGTTGTTATATCATCTTTTTTCTTAAGAGTGAATGTGCGATCGCCCATAAAGGCTTTAATACACTTGATAAGAATATAAGACATGCTTGGATATAATTAATATACATTTTTGCAATTTTGAGTTAAAAAAAGAATCACGGTTGCGTCAAGAATGCAATTAATTGAAAGAATTTATATAAAGTTTGATTTTTCTCTTATATTCAGCAACGGTTTTGTCGAGAAATATATCTAATTCCTTATCATCTAATATTTCTTCTCCATCTTCAAATCGGCATATTGGACACTTGGTTACACCTCGATTATGTTCAAGCATACGAAGATAGCATCGTAAACATATACAACGTTTACAATTAAAACACGCAAACCCACATCGCATATCTTCATAACAGACTGGACAATCTGAATCTTCCGATTTATTACATCGAATAAAGAATTGTTTAAATTTTTGAAAAGTCATAGTAGGTGATAACATAATTGAGCGATCAATTCCATAATCATTAGTAAATAATAATGTTGTCATTTCCTCTTTTTGAAGAATAGTATAGTTACGATCACCCATAAACTTTTGAATGCACTTGAGAAGAATAGAAGACATGCTTGGATATAATTAATATACATTTTTGCAATTTTGAGTTCAAAAAAAATATAAATGAAATATCAATACAACGTGCAAAATATTTGCTTTTAATGAGTTTATGGATTATAATCTTCTACTTCATTTCCTGCTTCAATCCACGCTTGAATCTTTGAAGGATGATAATCACGAATAGCAATTTGTTCAATGATATCATTTTCATTCCATGTTCTATATTTTTTCTTAATGTCTGTAATACTTAGAAATTCATATCCCTTATTTTTAGAGCATTTAATCAAGGAATAATTATTTTCAATTGCAAACATATATGGATCAACAAGTTTGATAATATATATATTAATACGGGTTTCATTATATATTTGTTGAGAATAATATTTTCCACTTTCTTTTTGTTCAAATAATCCACAATCATCGACCCATATTTCATTTTTATATATTTTTGATAGAATATACAGATTATTTCCATCTACAGTAAAATTTGATCGATTCATAGCTATCATACAATCACTTTCTTTCCATTTATTAATCATAACCTTAATAAAATCGCTAGATTGTTTATTTTTTTTAGAAATTCCAAACCATGAATAAAACAGTCCATTTTCAATAATTTTGTTAAAAGTAATCATCGACATTATTTAAAGCTTTCAAAACTAGAATTTATATTTTTAAAACAAAATGCTTCAATTTTGAGCTCAAAAAAATTATCATTTATAGTGAAAATAACAAAGATTTTGAAGTTGTGTATAACCCGGTTTGGTGCATCCATTAAATCTACATCGTTTGCCTCCGCCATGAGCCCAGCATAAACCATTACTTATGGCATTTGTATTGCAATCATTAATTTTACATTTTTTGCATCCACTATGAGACTGGCAGTATCCGCGTATTTTGGCCTTATTAAAACATTCTTGTTTTTTGCATTTTACAGATCCTCCATGCGCCATACATAAATTTTTCATTCTGGCTTTTTTATTACAATTATCAATAATACAATAGCAGCTCTTTTTGTAAGTCTTTTTATTAAGGATAAATTTCATATTCATTTTTGAAGATGGCATGATTGATATAATTATATCAAATCTTCATCAATTTTATATACAAATGAAACAAATGCGATAGGATACCAACTTTGGGATTTGAGTTACATCTGAGAACCAAAGGGTTAACATTACATGCATTTTGCAACAAATAAAAAAATGTATACACAGTCACCTTAAGACAAATGATCTTAGATCTATTGTTCTTCGTTTAGGGCTGCGATGATGAACTCATGTTTTTGTATAGTTGACTTTAGTTTATCTATAAACATTTTGTGAGTTTCAATAGGTAGTTGTTGAACTTGCTTGATGGTCGAAGCCAACATTGGTAGGATTGGCATTTCTTCCATTAGTGGAAAGCATGTACTATACATGTTATTCTTATGAACATTATATCCATAAGGATCATTGCATGTTGCTGCAACTTCCTTAATCAGCAATTGGCCATTTTCAATAAGTTGTCTTAGATTGGAATCCAGAACCTTGTTTTGAATTGCGGGCACACGTATAGCATGATATATTTGATCAATACATGCGTGAGAGACTTCTAATCCATAATATTCTTCCTCTTCAAGATTTTCTATTTCAGGGAATACTTCCATCGCACTCTTCATATCACACAAGTCTAATAGATAGATATCTTGGTTGACCGATTTGTCTTCGACCATATAACGAATGATTTCCATGCTTGCTGATGATGCGATTGTATATTTTAGTATAATTCTTGTCAATTTTGAGCTCAAAAAAAATGGACAAAAAACTCTAAATCTTGGATATTCCTCAAATTCATTACAAGAATAACACAACTTATGATATTAATTAATCTAATTGTAATTGATATCTTTGTTAAATATTCAATAGAATTAATTTTTTGTTCAATCAAATCATTTTTTGTTTCAGATACTGCTTTAGTAGTAACTGCTTTAATCTCATCTGATTGCGTCAAACAATATTCCATTGTTGATTTCGCTGCAAATCCGGCAATGATTGGATAAACCTGACAAGTTCTTATATCAGGTTTATCATATTGTTTTATGGTACAAAAAATATCATGTCATTATTTTGGGGGCATTTTCTACCAGTAATTAACCGGTATTTTTTCGAATTATTGGCGGACAAATCATTCACTAGCTAATAATGAGCGGCAAACGAAAGCATGCACAGGCTGTAAATGATAAGGACATCTCAATTGAATTAGCACTGTTGCGACAAGCTAAGGAGTTTGCGGAAAAACGATTAGAAGAAGTTAAAGCAGAAGCAGAAAGACGAATAGAAGAAATTAAGGAGGAAGCGGATAAACGAGTAGAGGAAGCAAATAAACGAGCAGATGCCGCGGAAAAACGAGTAGACAAGGCTTACGATAAATTGATCGATTTTTCAAAATATGCATTAAACTTAGCTAACAAGACTGCGGTTGAATCAATGCCAAGATTGGAAACTACAACTAATATATTATCTAAACATCATCGTAGCAGCATCACTTATGGATGTGCTGGTCAAGTTATTCAAGAGCAATCAAAAGCTACATTTAGTTTTATAGAAGGGACAAAGCACGACGTTGATGAAGAAATGAAACACTCAATTCGTAGATACGTAAAACGTGGTGCAACTGTGGATTCAAAGCAAGTATCAAAGAATTGTATAGAAGCTTGTTGTGCAACTTTGAATAATGAAAAATATACTAAGGTATCTGCATCACCTGTTAAACGTAGAAAGATGTTGTAGATAATGTGACGAATGTGACGAATGTAGAGTATTAATGTAGAATTCCATAAACATGAATCTTGTATAATAAAGCGAAAGCCTTAAATCGGTTGTAATTTTGTTAACCACTACCAATGTACTTATTTCAATTATGTTAAAGTTATAGAGGTTAACCATTCGGACAGAAGGGACTGGCTATTAACTTTAACGCCATTTTACGACATCAATAAATTACCTGACATACTAGTAGGAAACCGGTATTCCTAAAAATAATATTGGCGGGCTATCGTTCACTAACTAATAATGAGCGGTAAACGAAAGCACAATCAAGTCATAAATGACAATAATATCTCTATCAAGTTGGCGCTTTTGCAACAAGCAAATGAATATGCAGAAAAACAATTAGCAGAAGCGAATAAACGTATAGTAGAAATACAAGCAGCAGCGGATAAACGTGTGGTAGAAATTCAAGCAGAAGCAGATAAACGTGTAACAGAAGCGGATAAACGTGTAGCAGAAATAATGGCATATGTGGATAAACTAGCGAATAAACGAGTAGAAGAAATAAGAGAAATTTCAAATAAACAAGTGGAGGCTGCAAATGCACGTGCAGATAAAGCTCATGATAGATTGATTGATTTATCAAAATTTGCTTTGAATTTAGCTAGCAAAACTGTTAATGAATCTACGCCAAAACTGGAGAGTACAACCAGTATATTATCTAAACATCATCGTAGTAGCATTACTTATGGATGCGCTGGTCAAGTTATTCAAGAGCAATCAAAAGCTACATTTAGTTTTATAGAAGGAACAAAGCACGGTGTTGATGAAGAAATGAAACATTCAATTCATAAATACATAAAACGTGGCGCAAATGTGGAAAAAATTACCGAGTTCAAGGCAGTTGTGGATGCCAAGCAAATATCGAGAAAGTGCATAGAATCTTGTTGTACAATTTGGAATAATGAAAAAAAAAATTATGATAAGGTATCTGCGTCACCTGCTAAACGCCGAAGATATTGTAAATAATGTGTGGTAAATGTAGAGTATTGATGTGAAGTTTTTTGAACACGAATGTTGTGTCATAAATAATGATTTAGAACATGCCGAGCGATTTGAATCAGTTATAAAATTATTTACTACTATTATCGAAAACACATTCAATGATATAAATAATCAACGTATAGTTCAAGCCCTTACTGCATCATTGAATGATGTAAAATTTCAAATCGAAGAAAATGAAGTGAAACTGGAAAAAAAGATGGAAGAACTTGGACTTGGGGAATAGAATAGTATCTATTCATTTTTAAATATGATATAGATCATACAGGTATAGAAATTAGTATTCATATACTATTATATTTGGCTTATCTTTGGTTTTTTCTTTTAGTTCTGTGGTAAAATGTTCTTCCTTATCGAGAATATATACTATTCGTTCAGGATATGGATTTCCATCCTTATCCAAATTAATTCCGATAATATCGGGATATTCTTTATTTGTTAATCCATCCATTATACAATTCCAAAAATTATTTCCAAGTTTATATTCCGCTCCCCCATATCGAGCTGGATGATCCTCATGAATATGTTGATAAGTAACATCTTTACAAATAACATCTTTATAATTTTTTGAAGCCATCAAGTCATGTTGTTTAAATATCATTAAAAATAAACTTGCATATTTTTTGTCATCCCCAATTCCACAATACTCCCAATAACTTAATTTCAATGCATTTTCAGGCATTTTGGAATAAAATTTATATACTTTCTCTAATTTTTTAACACTCGCTTGGTTCTGAGTTTCTATATTTTCATAAATTGTTTTAAGAGTATTTCTAAATCGATGCAGCATAGATTTGGATGATTCCATAATTAAGTATAAATTATAATGATTACCTTACGATTATACAATATATCAATTCCACTTCACAAAAATATAATAACTAAATCACATGGAAAATTAGTTACTCAGAAGATTCAAAAAGAAGATTGAAGGACTTACACTTGAGGAATAGAATATATAGTCTTGATCATAAGAATATAT
>JACCDS011383949.1_pt1 | contig 14871 bp, 20 predicted proteins | sample 7446441 | NCBI WGS metagenome assembly JACCDS01 (sample SAMN15323445, study PRJNA562643) | freshwater metagenome | isolation source: river surface water | place: USA:Blue River Watershed | collected 2017-08-17 | reverse complement strand
TTCGGATACAGCGCAGGCCATACGTGCAAAGCCTTATGAATCAAGGGCTTGTGTGACTTTCAGCCCTTGGAGTAGCCGCCGAAACCGCGTGTTTCGGCTTCCCAAAACGCCACTTATCGAGGTGCTGAGATGAACGGAAACAGTCAAGGGGTCGGCAAGCAAGCCGACAAAAAAACGTATGTGACGCGGGCCATGCGAAAGGCGGCCCTGGTGGCCCTAGCGGGCAGCATGGTCATGACCACTGCGCACGCGGGCAGCGTGGCCGGCAACGGTGGGGCCACGGAAGTGACGCAGATTCTGAACAACACCGAGTTGCTTCAGCAGTCGGCGCAGATGTACCAACAGGTGCAGCAGACCATCCAGCAGGTGCAGATGGCCCAGCAGCAGCTGAAGAACCTGCTCACGGCCCCGCAGCAGCTTTGGGGGCAGGCGCAGGGCGAGCTGATCCAGCTGACGCAGTTGGTGAGTCAAACGCAGGCCATCGGCTACGCGGCCGCGAACATCGACCAGCAGTTTCAGCAAGCCTTTCCCGGCTACTCCAAGAGCGCAGGCAATACCAACTTCGGGGCCAAGTACAAGGACCTGATGACGAAGGCGCTGGGCGGCCTCAATTCGGCCTTGCAAGCCGCCGGCATGAACGTCAAGCAGTTCGACACCGAGCGCAACGCCATCGCGCAGATTCAAGGCATGTCGGGCGGCTCTCAAGGTGCCCTGCAGGCTGTACAGGCCGGCAACATGATCGCCAGCCAAACGGTGGACCAGCTGCAGAAGATGCGCCAGCTGCTCGCCACGCAAACCCTGGCGCAGTCGAACTACCTGGGCATGCAAGCACAGGTGCAGGCCGACCAGACCGACGCTGCGCAGACGGTGCTGAAGCAAGGCAACGGCACGGTTCGCAAGTGGGGCCAAAGCGGCTTCGTGGGCTTCTGAGAGGGACACCGACCATGAAGCTCAATCAAGCACAGAAGCGGGCGGCCTCCTTCATCGCCGCCGTCCTGGTTGCCTCCCTCGGCTCGATGCTCTTCGAGCCTGCACGCCAGGCCATTACCTCAACCATCGCCGCGGCCGCCCTGCTGGGCCTGCCTGCGGCCTTCGTGTTCCTGGTGGGCTTCACCAGCAACACCCGCACCGCATCACGCCAAAAGGAGGTTGACCATGCGTAAGACAAACACCATCGCTGCGCTGCTGCTGGCTGCTCTCGCCGCCGGCCTGGCCGGCTGCGGAGACAAAGCCGCTGAAGAGGCTGCAGCTCGCAAGAAAGCCGAAGAAGAGGCCGCCAAGGTCGTCATGAAGCAGGGCAACGGCAAGGTTCGCAAGTGGGGAGAAAGCGGCTTTGTCGATGTGAGCAAGCCCGCCACTCCCGGCAGCTCGCCGGCCGCCCCAAACAACGAGAAGGGGAAGTGAACATGAAGCATCGCAACCTGTGGCTGGTCGTGTTGCTTCTGCTCGGCGTGTCGTCGCCGGCATTCGCGCAACAGTTCGACCTGGGAACTGCCCTTCAGCAGTATCAAACCGCCTCGACGCAATTCGCCAGCACCATCGCCACGTCTGCGAAGTGGCTGGCGGTGACGCTGGCAACCATCGATTTTTCGCTGCTCATCCTGCAGAAGCTCATCAGGAGCGAAGGCCCGCAGGAAATCATGGTGGCAGTCATCATGCGGGTCATGTGGTACGGCTTCCTGACGTTCCTCATGAATGCGAGCGTGATGGCCGCCATCATCAATGGCTTCCTTCAGCTCGGGAAGAACGCCAGCGGCATCAGCGTCTTCAACCCTGCCGATGTGTTTTGGCAGGGCATCGACCTGGTGAACGTCATGACCACGGCCTTCGCGGATAACGCCAACATCGCCGGCGTGCCTGTTCCGGCCGGCCTGGCTGCTGCAGCGAATCCGCTGGTCGCTTTCATGCTGGGCATGACGATCATCTTGATCGTTATCTCGTTCCTGATCCTGACGGCTCAGTACGCAGTGATCCTGGTTCAGATGTACTTCTACCTGGCGTGCTATCCGATCATCGTGGCGATGGGCGGCATCAAGTACGGCCGCGACATGACGACCAAGGCCGTTTCAGGGGCCATCGTCATCGGTGTTCGCTTCCTGGCGATCTACTTTGTCATGTTCGCCGCGCAGCAAATGGCGACGACGATGGGCCAGCAGCTGGCGAACTTCTCCATTGCTGATATGTCGCCCATGTGGGCGGTGTTTGGCATGTCGGGCCTGCTCGCCTTCTTGGCGTTGAAGGTGCCCCAAATGGCGGCCGATTTGCTGGGTGGCACTGCCTCCCTTTCCGGTGGTGACGCGGTGGCCGCTGGTGCCGTGGCGGGTGGCGCAGCTGGTGCAGTTGCCGGCACGGTGGCGAACGTCGCCACGGGTACGGCCAACGGTGTCGCTGGTGCGATCCGTGCCGGTCAGTCGGCAATCTCACAAGCACGCGAGCGCGGCGCGACTGGCATGGTTTCGACGGCTGCAGGCGCAGCTGGTGCCGTGGGAAGTGCCCTGGGCGAAGCCGCAAAGGAGCGGGTCAAGGGCTTGGGTTCCGAGTCGGCCGGCGGCCGCCTGGCTGAACGCATCGACAACAAGACCGCATCCATCCGCGAATCCAATGCAGCGGCCAGCGTGTCCGCGCCTTCCGTCGCCGGCGGCCAACCTGCCGCCCCAGCTGCACCCGCAGCACCAGGCGCAGCTGCTGGCTCTGCAGCTGCAGCCGCGCCTGGTGAGAGCAGCCCCGGCGAAGCAACCCGCGCCACGCCTTCAGCTCCTGCAGCCGCTCCCGCGCCGGCCAAGCTGGCAGCACCGGCGGCACCAGCTCCTGACGCGGCATCAGCTGCAGCTGGTGCGGCCCTCTCGGCAGCAGCTGGAACGGCCGCGCCGGTCAGCGGTGGCAGCGTGAGTGCAGCCAGTTCGACGCTGGGCGACTCGATGCAGCCGGCAGCGCCTTCCGGCGGCGATGGCTTGCAAGACGGCACCCAATCCGACACCTCTTCAGCAGCTCGCAAACTGACTGACAACCTGGTCAACGAACTGAAGCAAGCGGATCAGGTGCAAGGGGCGGCGGTCAACATTCAACCCGGCGGGCATGAATGATGATGCGCGGCCTTCTCCTGACCGTCGCCGGCGCTCTGTGCGGCTTCGCGTGGGGGCATGAGGGCCTGCCCTGGCTCGCTGGCCTGGCGGGCCTTGTGCCCCTGCTGTGGAGCCTGGCCGGCTCCCGGTGGTGGGCCGGCGCGGTCGCCCTGGCCTACTACCTGGCCGCCAGCCGGGGCCTGCCCTTCGGGGCGGGCATCTTCTTCGCGGAATCGGCCCCCCTCTGGTTCAGCTGGGCACTGTGGGCGGCCGCCGGCCTGGTCAACGCTGCCCCGTGGCTTCTCCTTTGGAGTGCAACCCCACGCCGCCAGGCGTGGACCCTGCCGGCCGCGTTGCTGCTGACGGCTCTGCCCCCGGTCGGCTTCATTGGCTGGGTGAACCCGCTGACGGCCGCCGGCTGGTGGTTCCCTGGCCTTGGCTTCCTCGGCCTGGTTGGCCTGGTTGCCTTGCTCGTCCTGGTCGTGCTGAAGCGTTGGCCAGCGGTCGCGGCCCTGGCCAGCGTGGCCGTGGTGGCCAACATCGTCGCGCTGCAGGCCAAGCCGGTCGAATGGTCGGCCGCCTGGTCAGGCCGTGACACCACGTTTGCCCGCCTGCAGACGGCCGCCGTCCGCAACTTCCTGGCGGAAGGGCAGCGCATGGCGCAGGTCATGATGATGGCGGCCCAGCTCGAACCCGGCCGGGTGCTGGTCCTGCCGGAAACTGTGCTGCCGCCTGTACGCCAAGGGGATGCCTTCAATGCCTCGATGCTGGCCGATCTGTCGGCCCAGCTGAAGGCCAAAGGCAGCGCCGTCCTGGTCGGCGCTGAAGTCCTGGGCGCGGATCGCCAGCTGCAGAATGCGCTGGTCCTGCTCGGTGACGACTCGGCCCCGCTGGTCCAGCGGGTGCCGGTGCCGATTGGCATGTGGCGGCCGTGGGCTGCTGACGGCATCGCCGCGAACCCCCTGGGTCGCGGTATCGGCCAGGTCGCCGGCCGGCGCGTGGCCTATGCCATCTGCTATGAACAGCTCCTGACCTTCCCCGTCCTGGTCAGCATGGCGCACCGGCCGGATGTGCTGGTGGGTGCAGCGAATGACTGGTGGGCGCGAGATACCAGCATCCCGGCCATCCAAGGCCAGGCGCTGGACACCTGGGGGCGACTGTTCCGGGTGCCCGTGATCAGGGCCACGAACGCCTGAAACCACAAAGGCCGGGGTCCCCGGCCTTTTTCATTCCTTGGGCATCCACTCCTGCAGCGCGGCCAGGTCGGCACCCGCAGGCGCGAAAAACGCCTTCGCTTCCTTGTCCCAAACCGCCCCGGCGGCCTTGGCCCTGTCCTTGTCGGGAAAGGGCACGGTCAGCAGCAAGCGGGCGGCACCTGGCGAATCCTCGCCCCCGGCTTCGTCGGCGTCCACCATTACAAGGCCAGTTTCTTCCTCGGCCTGGTCATCGCCCATTTCTTCCAGCTTGGAAGAAATAACAGCCTTTCGCTTCCTGCTGCTGAAAGCCTTGTGCAGCTCGGAAATAAATCCTTCATGCCGGCGATTGCCAACTGCAAGGGCCGCCTCCTGGTCAATAACTTCAGGCGTGGCAATGAATTGGAATTTGGCGAGTTGGTCAATCAGTGCAATAACCAGCTGAATATCATCGCCAGCCCGATAAATCGCCTTGGCAACCCTTTTTCCAAGCTGGTCGATTTCGCCCTGGGTTCTGACAATCGACGCGGCCAGGCGGGCTTCCACCCCTTCCAGCTCCGCCCCTAGTTTCTGGTCCTTGATATAGAGATCACAGGCCGCCCGGACCACGCCGGCAACCGGCATGTTCTTGGCATCGGCCAGCCCTTCGAGCTGGGCCATTGTTTCGCCGTCGAAGCGGACGGTCACGCGGTCTTGTTTGGTGCCCATGCGGCCCCCTCCTTCCGGTTTGCGCGGCCGCCTGGTGCCAGCTTCGCACCCCTCAAACAGCCCAAATTGTGGCAGCTTCAAAGCTGCCATTTCGCTATTTTGGCACAGTTACGGCAGACATGCAAAGCATTGATGCACAACGAAAAACAAGCAAAAACCGCCGATCACGGCAGCCACTCTTTATGTTCCCCTATGCATTGGTATTCGGGTCTTCTGGTTTGGTCTGCTCTCGAAGTTAGGCCGCTGTGATGGTTCCGGGGTGCTCCTGTCGCTTCGCGCCAGGTGGTTCCGGGTGGCCTGTGCATCATTGGCTGGCAAAGTCACTGCGGAAAAACTGCACTTGCACTGCTGAACACTGCACAAAAACAGCGGAAAAACCGCATCAACACGCCACGAAACCCCGGAATAACTGCAATTTCATGGCAAACGGACTGCATCGGGGGGCTTTGATTGACTCCAAAGGGGAATATCTGGGATGCCGGCATAGCTCGCTAGGTGGCATTGCTTCTGCCGTCCAGCTGTCGCCGCATCAATTACCCACCTGGTCAACCTTCCCAAGGTTCACCTGTTTAGGCTCTTGAAGGAAGAGGCCAAATAAAAAGGCCAGGCATAAAGCCTGGCCGGTCTGCATCGCAACCTGTGGCGGGAAGCAAGCGGACGCCGCCATGATAACGGCCATCATCCAGCCTTAGAACCCTTCGCCTCAAGTTTCCCGCGCAGCTTGGCCGCCTCTTCGCCGGCCGTCTTGGCTGCGGCTCTGGCCTGGTCGGCTTCCTTGTGGGAGGTTTCGAGTTGCGCGGCCAGGTCGGCAGCTCTGGCCTGGTTGGTTTGAATCGTCACGCGGGCGTCGGCCAGGGCCTCGGCTTGCTGCTCGGCGCGGGCCTGGGCCTTCTGCAGCTGCTCGCCGGTGCGCTCGGCTTCCTTCTTGGCTTCAACCAGTCGGCTTTCAAGGTCGGCTTTCTGTGCAGCCAGGACGGCCGCCTGTTGCTCGGCTTCGATGCGGCCCTGACGTTCCTTCGCCAGCTCGGCGCGGATCGCGGCCAGGTCCTCTTCCAGTCGCGGCATGGCTTCAAGGCGCAGCATGGCCTTTGCCAGTTCTGTGCGGGCCTGCTCTGCGGCTTGACGCTCGCGGGCGGCCTCTTCCTTCGCGCCAGCCAGATCGGCGGCCAGCTGCTCGGCCTTGCCCTCTGCTGCAGCCTTCTCGGCCGCCAGGGTGTCCAGCTCGCCAGCCTGGTCCTCGATGGTGCCGGCTTGGCGCTCGTTCTCGGCGGCCAGGTCGGCGGCGGTCTGCTGTTGCTCGGCCAGCTCCGCTTCCAGCGGGGCACGTGTAGCGGACAGCTCGGCCGCCATGAAGTCCAAGACGGCACGCTGCAGCGCTGGCGGCAGGACCAGCTCGGCGGCTGCCTGGCGCTCTTGGCCGGCCTTCCACTGCTGCAACAGCTTGGCGATGGTGCCCATGCTGCCGGTGCCCAGCCGCTCGCGCACGGCGCGAAGGGTCGGCTTGCCGCCTTCGGCCTTGATCGCGTCGGCGATGGCGTGGACTTGTTCGGGGGTAATGTTGGCTTCGCGTCCCATGCTGGCCTCTCTTTCGGTTGATATGATACGGTACGATATGAATGATATGATACGGTATGATATGGAAAAAGTCAAGCGCCGGCAGGATCGCGGCCGCCACGCGGTAGGGCTGCGAACGGAAAACCCGCAAAACGGCCCATAGGCGCGTTTTCGTGGTCGGTTCAGGGGTAGGTGGCGGCCCGGTCGATTCGACGCCTTGGCGGCGCTCCTGTGGCCTTTGGTGATGGCCGGCGGTTGGCACTCCCTGCCTTCCTTTTGGAGTCAACCCTTGGGCCTTCCGTGCGTCGATGCCGCTTGTTTGACGCCAAGGCGGTGGCGGACCACCCCCCTCCTGGCTAACCTGCAGCGGTGGCGCTCCACGGCCGCCAGTTCAACGCGCAGCTGGCGGCGTGCGTGGGGGGCCTGTTCAGCCCCCTTGGGGGCCTCGATAGAGGGGAGGGGGAGCCGGCTTGTCCGGGGGAACCCCCGCAGGGGGTGCCACGGCCGCTAGGCCGCTTGAGGCGCGTTTTCCACAGAAAACGTGGCTCTTGCTACCAGTAAAACGTATAGGAAAAGACTACCGGAAACACCGTACCGGTTTAGGGGGGGACAGATCTATCGACGCCAGGGGGGTCCGATTTATCGACGCCGGGGGGGTCCGATCTAACGTGGACAACTTCAACAAATCACAGCCTTGTCCACCTGGCCAGCACGAAAGGAAGGCGTGTACACGCATCCTTTTTGGCGTGGTTGCCCCTTGCGGCCGTGAGTGGTCGTGCCCATCGGCCACCCCGAAACCGTGTGTCTTGGCACCCAAGACACTACACGGGGGGGGTCCGATCTAACGGAGTTCGGCTGACTGAATCAGCCTTTTTTGTAGCTGATGGGAGGGGGCGACGCCTGCAGCATCAGCCCGCCAGTGACTTGCTTCACCTTGGCCTGTGGGTACACGGCCAGCGCAGCCTGCAGAGCAGGAAGAAACTTCTTCTTGAAGTCCTTGTCAGGGTCTTTGCCCTGGTACTCCTGCGCGAACTGCTCCCGCAGTGACTTCCAGTGAAGGATCAACGGCCGGCTCTCGATGCGGTGGAGACGATGGGCAAGCCAGGTGTACACGTCCAGCGCCAAGGCTGAGCCCTTCAACGCATGCAAAGCCCGGTTGTCGAGTGGTACGCCATGCTCCACCAGCTGCTCAAAGTAGCCAGCAGACAGAAGCATGACGCCAGGCCATAGCGCCTTCTGCTTGGTTTCCTTGTTGTTCTGCCAGGCGTCGAACTCCTCCACAGGGCTACCGTTGAAGGTGCGACCTTTCAGGCCAAGCTGCAGGCGACAGACGGCCAAGGCATGCATCTGTTTTCTCAGGGTTGCATACCGCGCCCCTTGGTCGTCCATGCCCATGAGTCGCAGGAACTCGGCCGCGCTTTCTCCGATGTGAATTTCTCGGGTCTTGTGGCGCATGGCGAAGGTGGACACCCAAGCCAACGCCAGGCGGGGAACAGGTCCATACGGGATCGGCTGCAGTACCGGCCCACTCCCTTCGTCCAGCACGCCAGCTTGTATGTTCAGCCAGGCGGCTCCTGATTGCCGCAGGAACTCGCGCCCTTCCACCTTGGCGCGAGGCAAACCGACTTGGCACAGAACGGAGTGCGTAAAGGCCATGTCATCGGGGGTCGGTGACTCGGACGCAATCGTTGTGCTGACGTCGATCAGCTTCTTTTCGCGGGGTGTTGTCGGCCCCTCCTTCGGCTTGGCCGGGATGGTCGCCGGCAGCTTCTTCGCGGCCGTGGCGGGCTTCTCAGGCTTGGGGGCTGTGCGCCTGGTCGGTTCTCCGGTGGGCGGCACCAGCTGGAAGAGCGCCGGCGCGTGCGCCTCGGTCGGATACAGGTCGGGGTTGTATGCCACCTTGGCCGCGTAGTCGGCCGCGCCTTCAGACGGGTATCCCTTGGATTCCAGATAGTGCCGATAGCCTGCGCGCCAGGCGCGCATTTCCTCTGCAGTCAGCTCCGGGTGTTTGAGCGCGTCCCCAGCTTTTTTCAGCATGTCCCCCCCTTGTCTTCAGTCTTCAGTCTGGCCTTCAGCTCGGCCCGCTTCCTCTCCCAGCTGGCGGTTGCCTCCTGGTTGGTGATCCACTCGGCCGCCTGGTCGTTGGCTTCGGCCAGGCCCATTTCCACCTGCTCCCGAAACCATGCGTCATGGCTAGCCATCTGCTGCTTTCTGGTGCTGTTCGGCATGGTTTTCCTATTTGGCGTAAAACTGTATTTACGCCGTTCCGTATTTCTTCAAAAGCAGCTCGCGCACCTCGTCCGCGATCTTGGTGCCGTTCATGGCGCATTGCGACTTGATGCGACGGTGCAAGCCCTCGGTGATGTCGATGGTCAGCCGCTTCATCTTTTCCGGCTCATCTGCGGCCCGGCTTTCCACCCAGGCATCAGCGCCGGCGGGCGCTGGCTTGTTGGTGGGCTTGGTTCCAATGGCGATCTTCTTGGTACTCATTTGGCGTACTCCATCAGCTCGGCGGCAACCGCCTGAATCTCGGCCGTTGCCGGCCCGTTGTGGTCAATCTCGAAAACGGCCTGCCCTTGCGCGGCCGCCTCGGCGAAGACGACGCGCTGCGTCACGGCCGCATTCAGCACGTGCACCGGGTAGGCGGCCAGGGCCTCGCGCACGTCGCGCCCGATTGCGGTGTTTGTGATTTTACGATTAACCACAAACGCGGATTTAATGGAATCCTTGTAAATGCGGGCTTCGTCGATCAGCTTCACAACCTCTTCGGCAGCCCAAATGTCATAGGGCGACGGCTGCACGGGGATCAGGACCACATCGGCGGCCATGATCGCGGAGCGGGCCAGGTCGGTGACGCGGGGCGGGCCGTCGATGACGATGTGGTCATAGCCCTGGCCGATCTGGCCGATTTCCTTGTGGATGGACGGCCGGGGGAAGCCCACCACGGAGAACAGCGGTTCGCCCTGGCGTGCTGCGGCCCAATCAAGGGCGCTGCCCTGGGGGTCAGCGTCGATGAGCAAGACCCGCGAACCATCGCGGGCCAGGCAGGCGGCCAGGTTGACGCTGAGCGTCGTCTTCCCTACCCCGCCCTTCTGATTCAAGACTCCGATAATCATGTTTTCCTCTTTTTCGCATTGCCACATCTGTAATTTTACAGAAAACATGAACGACGCACAAGATGCCGGCACCATGAAAAACGCCCCGGTGTCGGCCGGGGCGTCGGTGGGTTGGTGCAGCTGCTCTGTCAGGGCAGAGTGACCAAGCCGGGGAAGGGCGCAACCTCAAGCATGGATGCCAGCGTGGACAGGGTGAACACCCGGCCATCTGTATCGCGCACCACGGGGCCAAGGGCGTCATTGATCCGCGCCCAGCCGATGCCGCCCAGCACAGCGATAAGTGGAACGCCACCAAGGCGCACGGATTCCGCCTTGAGGCTGCGGAAGCGCAGGGCCTTGTCTCGGGCCGTGCCGCCGTTGTTGGTGCCCTTGCACTCAAGCATGGCCTTCAGGGTGTCGTCGGCCGGGTCGTACACCACGAAGTCAGGCGCCGGCGTCACGTGGACCTCGAAGCGCCTGGCAATGTCGGCCTGGTTGTGGCTCCCCGTGCGAATGAACGAGATACCGCGAGCCGTGAACAGCGCTTCTACAGCGTCCTCGATCAAGTCCCCGCGCAGGGTCGATGTGGCATCGAGGACCTGGCGGAAAGCGCCGCCATAGTGGCGCTGGTGCAGGAACACGCGCAGGGGCACGCCGTTGGCCGCGAAGTTGCGGACACTGGCCCACCCGTTTTCGGTGTCGGGCTTGCGCTGCTTGCTCTTGAGGCCGTCCGGCGCATCGCCGAACAGCTCCCCGTCCATCGCCATCGTGATCGTCCTGGCCGCGACTTGAGCCTGTGCCGTCGCCTTGGTCAGCGCGGCCGCCGTGTTGGGCCGCTGGTAGTCGATCGCGCTGCGCTCTAGCGTGTCGATCTGCGCCGCCGTCAGCGCGGCCAGCTCGTCAGGGCCACCAGCCAGCAGCGTCGAATGGGCGAACTCGTCTTTCGTCAGGCCCAGCAGCGTGCGGAAGACCAACAGCGTGCGCGGACACTCCAAAAGGACGGCCTGCAGCTCGGCTTCGCTGACGCGGGTGAAGCCCTCGGTCAGCCTGGCCGCCACCTCGTAGGCAGCGAAGAAGTGTTCAGTCTCGTAGAACGGGGATTCGTGGATATAGGCGAAGTCCGGGGCCAGGTGCGGCATGTACAGCTCGCGGGCCACGGCCGCGTAAATCGTGCCGTGGTCCTCCGTGCCGTGACGCTGGGGCACAAGGCGGATTTGCTGAATGCGCTGGGTGAATGTGCCAGCTCCCAGGATGGCCTCAATAGTTGCTTCAACAGTCACCGGCTTATACCCCCATCGCGTTGACCAGTTGGCCGGGCGTGTCGTCGGCCAGGTCAGCCGCGATGCGGCGCAAACCTTCCTTCACGAAGTCTTCGTGCAGCTCGATGCCGCCGGCCTGGCGGCCAAGTCGGCGGCCGACAACTACCGTAGTCGCTCCGCCCGCGAAGGGGTCCACCACGACGCCGCCGGCGGGACTGGCGGCCTTAATGAAGAACTCGGCCAGGCCCTCGGGCATCGCGGCTGTGTGGGCCACGCCCCGGTGCTGGTTGTAGGTCTGCGAAACCGCCACCACGTTGCCAGGGTCAGCGCCGCCCAGGAGATAGGTCTTGGTCCGGTCGCGGCCAAAGCCGGCTTCCGTGCTGCGCCGGCCCAGCTTGTCCTTCTTGCGCCGCTCGATCTCCGAGGCGTCGGCCTTGTAGGGCACGCGCACGGCGTTGAGGTCAAAGAAAGGCTTGTTCCCGCGTGCGAAGTGATAGACGTACTCGAAGCTGTCTTTCGTCCTCGGGCCGAACTTGCCGGGCACTGCGTTGGGCTTGGACCAAATGTAGGTTTCGACCCACCGCCAACCCATGTTTTGGAGTGCCAGGACCAGCTGATACACGTAGGGGTGACGCTGGCCCTTCAGCGGGCCCCGGTTCGCTACCCGATTCTTGATGTTGATGATGAGGCTGCCGCTGGGCTTGGCCGCGTCGTACATCGCACGTGCGAAGGGCAGGAACCATTCCACATAGCGATCAGGATGGATGCGGCTGTAGGCCCGTGCATCGGCGTAGGGCGGCGACGTGAAAAACAGATCCACGCTTTCACGTGGCAGCGCCGGCAGGACGGCCAGCGAATCGCCCTCGATCACGCCATCATCAAGCATCTTGTCCAGCAGCAGCTGCCCGGTTTCGGCGAGCTTGGGCGGGCCCTTCGGCGCGGATACCTCCGATGCAGAACGGCAGGGCGCTTGCCCTGCCGCTACATGCACCAACTTCAAGGTTGGTTTTTTGGTCATTGTTTTTTACTCCTGTTTGGTGTGAAGGATACCCACGCCTGACGGGTTAGCCCGGCACTGCGCGTACTTGTAGAAGGTCGAGCGGCTGATACCCAGCGCCTTGCAGACTTCGGCAGGCGGCTTGTCGGCCATCGAGCGAATGACGGCCTGCTTCTCGGCCGGCAGCTCACGGCGGCCGCCCTTGCGGCCACGTGCGCGGGCTGACGCCAGGCCGGCATGCGTGCGCTCGCGGATCAGGTTGCGCTCAAACTCGGCCAGGGCGGCGAAGACATGGAAGACCAGGCGGCCGGCGGCCGTGGTCGCGTCGATCTTCTCGGTCAGGCTCTCGAAACCCACGCCGGCGGCGTCCAGCTCGCCCACCAGGCGCACCAGCTCAGGCAGGGACCGGCCAAGGCGGTCGAGTCGCCACACCACCAGCACATCGCCCTTGCGTGCGAAGGCCAGGGCTTCGGCCAGGCCGGGGCGGTCAACCTTCGCGCCGCTGGCCTTGTCCTCGAACAGGCGTTCACAGCCGGCCGCAGTGAGAGCGTCCCGCTGCAGGTCTAGGGTTTGGTCGTCGGTCGATACGCGGGCGTATCCGATTTTCATTGGCTCTGTCCGTCAATCCGTTCGATAATCATTTTAATTCACGGACGGCAAAACGAACAGTTTTAACTGGCGAACCACGGGAAAGTGCGGACGCTCGCCAATCGAACGTTTGGCGGACACCCTGCAGGCGGGGCGCGGGAGTCAATCGGCAGCGTGTACACGCATCCAATCACGGCAACACACAACCACAGAAACACATTTACAGAAAGGCGCAAACAATGAATGACGATTCAAGACAAGTCCTAAGCGATGGCGGCAAAGCGATCAGCAAGGCAAGGGACGCCCAACGCGCTCGGCTGCGTCATGAGCTGCAGGAGCTGGCGACGTTCTACATCGGCATGCACGACGGCAACCATCAGCAGGGCATGGAAGCCATGTGTGATGACTTCTTTGAACGGACGGCCGCAAGCCTGCACCCTGGCGGCTGGTCCAGCATGGTCCGGTATGCGATGAAGCGGGCAGGATGAAGCGCCGATAATCGGGGGGACTGCCCTTGTAGCGGCGTTTTCCTCCCTGATGCCCGCAGTCTTCAGCCTCGCCAGTTGGCGGGGCTTTTTTCCGTCTGCTGTCATGGCGTCACCCGTCAGGCTTGGACGCGGTACATGCGGCTGACCAGCTTGCCGTTGATCGTGCGGAACACGACGACACCGCCGCCGCCTTCCAGCTCGAAGACACGCAGCGGCTCCGACACGTGGACCACGTGCGCAGCAATCGGCGCAGGCGCGGCCGCCGGCGGGATCGGCTGGGCAATGCCAGGCAGCGCCGTCGATGCCATCAGGAACAAGCCGGCCAGGCCGGCAAGGATGCTGCCCAAGGCAGCAGGGGAGGCGGCCACAGCGGCCGCCAGGATCAGGACGCCAAAGAAGGCATTCAGGGCTTTCATGGTCGGTGCCTCCTGCTCATTGCCTGGTGATGCGCTTGGCAACACGGGGGCCGCGCCGATGGCCCACACCGTCAATGTCGATGTTCAGCCAGAGCCACCAGCCATCATGAAAACGGGGGTCGTCCTGCAGGTCCTCAAGCCGCGACGAACGGGGCACCTTGCCCTTGTATTCGCCAGCGATCACGCCCTGCAGCCGGTCGGGAATCTCGGCCACGGCCAAGGCCATCGTGTACAGGTTGAAGTCGGGCAGGGTCACACGAAGGCCGCCAGCCTTCTCGCTCTTCACGTAGGTCAGGAAAAACATCGTCATTCACTCCTGCGGCGTATTTCCGCATTTCATTGATGACTCAAAAGCAGAATTACACATTTACGCTTTTGAGGTCGAAAAAAGATCACCAGTAGGCAGGACCAAGCGCGGCCCTCGCCCTGGTCGGCTCGGCCATAGCACCGAGGCGCAAAACGGGGGTAGGAGCCTCCGGGTCGTCGTCTTCCAGGAAGTCCACCATCGCCAGGGGCGACACGATCATGTCGCCGGTGCGGTCGCTGCGGAACACGGCGAAGCGATCCGCTCCGACCTCCAAAACGTACTTGAGCGGGCCGCCGTCCGGCTGGTCCACCTGGTCATCGAAGACGTGCTGAATCGACATGATTTCTGTCATGCGATCCATCACCAGCGTCATATGTGCGGCCTGATAGCTCATGGTTTCTCTACTCCTGTGAAGAGGGGTCTTTGTCAGTCAAATGGGGCTTGGTGTACCCCGCCTTTGTGAGTTGGCGGCGCAGTTGCGCCATCCCTTCCCACATGCCTAAAGCCTGCCCGCCAGTGAGTGGGACGCCTCGCATCACGTGGCCTGCGACGTTTTGCAGGCTGTGAGGTAGTCGGTCTATTTCCTGGGCGGCCAGCGCCTCGCGTTCCGCTTCCCGCTGCTTATCCAGCCAGGCGGCGAACTCCGCTTTTTCTTCCTCGTTCATCTTGGCCGCCAGGTCGGGCGGCAGCTCGGTCGCTCCGCGAGCAATCGAGCCGATGAGCTTCTGCTTGGAGCGCTTCAGCTCCTTGACGTAGTAGGTGCGCAAAAACTGGGTGCGGCCCCGCACGTGGCGTATCTGCATTTAGGTGTTCTCCTGGTGGGGCGACATACAAAACAAGTGTACGTCTATCTAGTCGCTTCACGCAAGCACTAGACACACACTTTTTTTATCGGTCGTTTTGTTGACTATAGACATACACTAGCATAGGATGGCGACAAGGCCCAGTACGCGGCATGCTCTGTAAGCTGTTGATTTAGATAGATTTTTCTGACTAGTCAGCGAAAACAAGCCCAGCAAATCCGGCGCAAAACACCGGACAGACACACAATAAATAATGTATGTCTATGCTGTGCGGTTCGGATACAGCGCAGGCCATACGTGCAAAGCCTTATGAATCAAGGGCTTGTGTGACTTTCAGCCCTTGGAGTAGCCGCCGAAACCGCGTGTTTCGGCTTCCCAAAACGCCACTTATCGAGGTGCTG
>JACCDS012358521.1_pt1 | contig 14873 bp, 21 predicted proteins | sample 7446441 | NCBI WGS metagenome assembly JACCDS01 (sample SAMN15323445, study PRJNA562643) | freshwater metagenome | isolation source: river surface water | place: USA:Blue River Watershed | collected 2017-08-17 | reverse complement strand
GGCGGTAGGCCTCGCCCATGCCGACGATCTGGTGTGTGGGCAACGTGCCCGAGCGCATGCCGCGCTCGTGGCCGCCGCCGTGCATCTGTGCCTCGATGCGGATGCGCGGCTTGCGGCGCACGTACAGCGCGCCGATGCCCTTGGGGCCGTAGGTCTTGTGGGCCGACATCGACATCAGGTCGATGGGCAGGCGGGAGAGGTCGATCTCCATCTTGCCGGTGGCCTGCGCCGCATCAACGTGGAAGATCACGCCCTTGCCGCGGCAGATCGCGCCCAGCGCGGCGATGTCCTGGATCACGCCGATCTCGTTGTTCACGGCCATGACCGAAGCCAGCACGGTGTCCGGGCGCAGCGCGGTGGCGAAGACGTCCAAGTCCAGCAGGCCGTCGTCCTTCACGTCTAGGTAGGTGACCTCGAAGCCGTCGCGCTCCAGCTCGCGCATCGTGTCGAGCACAGCCTTGTGTTCCGTCTTGACGGTCACGAGGTGCTTGCCCTTGCTCTTGTAGAACTGGGCGGCACCCTTGATGGCCAGGTTATTGGACTCGGTGGCGCCCGAGGTCCAGACCACCTCACGGGGATCGGCCCCGATGAGCGCAGCCACATGCTCACGGGCGATTTCCACCGCCTCCTCGGCGGCCCAGCCATAGGCGTGGCTGCGGGACGCCGGGTTGCCGAACTGCTCGTACAGGTAAGGCAGCATGGCCTGCACCACCCGCGGATCCACCGGCGTGGTGGCGGCGTAGTCCAGGTAGATCGGCTTGGTCATCGGCTCCATCGGGCGGCTCCTGCAATCGGGTTTCGAGTTGCAGGACCTATCGCAGGGAGCGTGCCAGTTCGGGTCCTTCGCAAAAAGTTTGCTCTGGATCAAGCACTTGCCGCCCCACCCCTCTGGAGCGGGCACACTGAATGCGAACCGCTTCGCCCTCCGCGTTTTTCGCCTGTGCGTTTTGTCGCAAGCGTGACGCCAAGTCCGACAACGTTTGTCGACCATGACCCCATTGCGAGTAGGGCCAGGGGCACGAGCGGTCCCTCCCCAACATGGCATCGGGGGTGCTTACGGGTTCCAGCCACGATCCCGTGCCCTCCCCGTCCTCCAGAAGGAGTCCCCATGAACCTCTTCACCGGCGAAGCCTCCGACGCGTTTTTCGGCAGCGACCAGGTCCCCGAATCCGTCCGGGGCCTGCTGCACCAGGCGGCCACCACATCCGCCGACGAGCGAGGCGGCCTGCTGTGGACCGCCCACTCCTGTGCGCCGCAGTGTCTGGCCGTGTACTACGCGCTCTACAAGCACCACGCGGGGCGGCGCGAATTCGACCTGGCGGAAAAGGCCGCACTGACCGGCCTGAAGGAAGCGGCCCTGCAGGCTGGCCTGCCCGAAAGCCCCGGCGATGTCACCGCCGAGATGGCCGACTTCGCCGCACCCGGGCCGGCGCGCTTCTGGATGTTCACGTGCAAGGCCCTGGCCTTCATCGCACTGCGCAGCGGGCGACCGGAGCTGAGCCAGGCGCGGCTGGCGATCATCGAGCGCATCGACCCGAACAGCGGCATGGGCCACGACGTCATCGCCCAGTTGCTGCGCGCCAGTCGGGGCGCGGATTCCACCGGGGGCGCCTGAGCGGCCCCATGCACCCGTCAATCCCAGCGGAACAGATCCGGTCGCTCCTTGCGGTACACCCGCAGCCAGCTCAGGGTGGCGGGCACGAGCGAGCGCGCACCGAACCACAGCGCCTCATCCTGCGCGGAGCCGGACACCTCCAGCGCCAGCCGCGTGGCTCGCCAGCCCGCCCAGTCGATTTCCGGCAGGGCCTCGCGGGCGGCTTCCGGCAGCCACAACAGGGTTTCGGAGAGCTGCAGCATCTGGCGCCGGACCTCCTCCCGGGTGAGGCGGGAGCGCAAGAGTTCGGATTCTTCCAGCGAATCGGTCAACACCAGAATGGCTTCTCCGGCATCCTGGATCAGGGACAGCATGGGGGCGGTGATCATGCAGCCCTTGGAGCAGGTTCCGAGCCAATGTGGAAAGCCTGCACGATCCCACATTCCCTACACTCCATCCCATGACCCAGGTCCCACCGTCCCCGTCCGTTCCCGCGCGCCGGCCCTCGGGTGCGGGCGCGCCGTCGGTGCCCGCGCTGCGCGGACGCCTGACGCTGGAGACCCCCCTGGGCGCCGTGCTCAGCGACAGCCGCATCCGCCTGCTTGAAGCCATCGAGCGCTGCGGCTCGCTCAACCGCGCCGCCAAGGAAGTTCCGCTGTCGTACAAGGCCGCCTGGGACGCCCTGGACGCCATGAACAAGCTGGCCCCCGAGCCCCTGGTGGAACGCAGCACCGGCGGCTCCGGCGGCGGCGGCACCCGGCTGACCGACCACGCCCGCCAGCTCATCGCCCTGTACCGTGCGATGGAGAGTTCGCAGCAGGACATCCTCGACCGGCTCGAAGTACCGCCGTCGGAACACGATCCGGCCGAACTGCGCACGCTCATCCGCCGACTGACGATGAAGACCAGCGCCCGCAACCAGTTCGCAGCGCGGGTCAGCGCCCTGGCCGACCGAGGGGGGCTGGTCGACGTCACACTGGCCCTCGGCGATGCCCCCGGGCGGGTCGATCGCATGGTGGCCACCATCACGCCCGAGTCGGTCCGGACCATGGACCTGACCCTGGGCAGCGACGTCTTCGCGCTGGTCAAGGCCCCGGCCGTCACCGTGAGCGCCACGGCCCCCGAACCCGAAGAAGGGCACAACGCCCTGCGCGGCACGGTGGGCGCCCTCAAGCCCGGGGAGCGCAGCACCGGCGTGCGGCTGGACCTGCCCAGCGGGCTGGCCCTGCAGGCGGTGGTCGAGTCCACTCAGGGACAGGCGTTCTCGGTCGGGCAGACGGCCTGGGCCGGGTTCAGCGGCGATCAGGTGGTGTTGGTGACGTTCGGCTGAAAAGGCCGGCCTGCAGAACCTCGTCAAAACTGCGCACCCACTCCAGATCCTCGTCCTGAATGGAGAACTGCTGGAGCACCGCCCGGCGGATGGGCTCACCGTCGTTGAGCATGTCGAGATCCGCCGGTTGGAACCCCTCGGGCAGTGGCTCTGGCCACAGCAGGCGGCCATTGGGCCATCGCGCAAAAAACAACGCCGTGCTGTAACCGTCGAAACAGCAGAGGATGGCCTGGTGCAGGGACGAGGACAACGGTTCGGAAGGCATGAGGGGGTTTTCTCGACAGATCGAGACGAACCGTCGACTCGTCGATCCATCGTAGGTGGGGGACCTCTGCCGCGTTGGGCGACCGGTCATTGCCCGAGCGAATCGCCCCGGATCGGTTCGCTCTGGGGTGTACCTGAAAATGACAGAACGCCCGCACGCAGGCCGGATAACGCCTTTCTGGCACATTCATTGCAAACTTCGCTATATATGATTTGATATAGCGACGGAGTTGCCATGATTCCCCCTCTTCTCTCGACGACATCCAGGAGAATCGACCTGTCTGAGGCCTTGATCGACCCCGACATGTGGACGGAGGAATTGCCGCTCGCCTATGCCTGCCGGATCGTTCCTCCGGTGGCGTTCGAGGAGCACATTGATGCCTTGTCCTTTTCACGCAAGGTGGTTGGCCGGGACATGCAGGGCCAGCGCTGCTATGTCCGGCATGAACACGCCGAAGTGGAGCAGCGCTTCGACATCGACGAGTTCCCCCTGGAAGTGACCGTGGGTCGCGAGCGGCACATCGCGTGGCGCTTGCACAGTGGACGATGGCTGATGCAGGTGGACCGACTGCACCGCCTCGACAGCTGCCGTCCGCGACGGGAGCACTGCCCGCCGGTGGAATTGGCTGAGGAGCAGCTCGGCTTGTAGCCCTTCTGTCTGACGTCAATGGAACCCAGGAAACAAGCATGGCTGGGGATGGGCTTCGGGACGACCTGCGCCTGGCACGGCACTGGCTTCTCCCGTACCGATGCGCGCCCAGATTCCCTCCCCTCGCCTGCTCCTGCGCCCACCCCGCGCGTCTGACGCACCGCAGGTGTTCGCGCGCTGGTCCACCGACCTCGAGGTGCTGCGCCACCTCGGCCAGCGCCCACACACCGACGTGAAGCAAACCCGCGCGCAACTGATCTGGGACGAGGCCCGCTGGATCAAACGCAGCGCCTGGACTTGGCTGCTGCTGGAAAGGGGTGACCATGACACCCCCATCGGCCTCGTGTCACTGACCTCCCAGAACCCGGGTGGGCCGCCCCATCACCTGCGACTGGGGTACGTTCTGGCCCGCAGCCGTTGGGGGCAAGGCCTGATGAGCGAAGCGCTGTGTGCGGTGATGGACCAGGTCTGGCCAGAAGAGGCCACCTGCTGGCGAGTGGACGCCGTGTGCGACGTCGAAAACCCGGCTTCCGCACGGGTGCTGGAGCGCCTCGGCTTCGAGCGCGAGGGCCTGCTGCGCCGCCACACCCTGCATCCCAATGCGGGCGACCTGCCACGCGACGTGTGGCTCTACGCCCAGGTGCGGGCATGAGGCCCTGTCACTGGCTGGGGAGGGTCGATTGATTCCAGACCTGAAGGGCATGCAACTTTCTCAACACCCGACGCTCAAACTGCAAAAGCGGCCCACCCGCTCCTTGGTCCCGCCTTGAGCAAAGGAGAACCCAATGAGAGCCTTGACCCATCTGCTGCTGGCCAAGCCCCGCCTCCACGAAACGCGCGATGGCCACTTGGACCGTACGGCCATCTGGACGATCATCGTCCTGACCGCCCTGTTCTGGTTGTGCGTGGGCGCGCTCCTTGCTGCGCTGCTCTGAACTCAGGCCGCTCGACCGGTACGAGAGAGATACGCTCGGCATTGAGTGGTCCCAAACACCCCCCGCCGATGCTGCGGGCCAATCAGGCCTTTTGTGTCCACCACGCTCAGGACTGCGTCGTCAAGTCACCGCAGGGGGCGTCTTCACGCAAAAGAAGGCGCAGGTCCTCATCGTTCCACATGACCCCTCCTCCACCGTGTCAGGCTGGTGATCCGACGGCGTTCAGGAGCCGGCGCACCACCGAGGTGTGCGGATGGGCGTCCAGCACAGCCATGTCATCCGAGCCGCTCAACTGGATGCGGGCATGCTCCCGCGAGGTGGCCTGGCGCACGTCGATCTCGCGCACCACCTGCCCCCCCTCGATGACATAGGCCACGTCGGCCAGCGCCAGCACGTCGTCCACATCGTGCGTGATCATCACGATGGGCACCGACCAGCGGCGCTGCAGTTCGGCCAGATCGCGGCGCAACTGGTCGCGCAGCAGGGGATTGAGGGCGGCAAACGGCTCGTCCAGCAGCAGGAGTTCCGGCTCGCAGGCCAGGGCCCGCGCCAGGGCCACGCGCTGCTGCTGCCCCCCCGACAAGGCGTGGGGCCGGGCCTGGGCCATGCTCTGCAGGCCCAGCGATTCGATCAGTGTGTCCACGCGTTCGGCATCGGCCGGGGCCGGGCGGCGGCGCCACCACGAGGTCAGGCCAAAGGCGATGTTCTGGCGCACCGTCAGATGCGGGAACAGCGCGTAGTCCTGGAACAGGTAACCCAACCCCCGCTGCTGCGGCGGCACGTGCACCCCCGACGCAGCGTCGAACAGGGTGCGCTCACCCAGCCGGATGTGGCCGGCCGACGGCCGCAGCAGCCCGGCCAGCGCCTGCAGCGTCATGGACTTGCCGCCGCCGGACGGGCCGAACAAGGCCACCACCGGCGCCCGGCTGGCAAAACGCACCGCCAGATCGAAGCGGCGGGTCGCATCCTTCAGCGTGAGTCGGATGTCGATGTCGAGAGGGGGGGCCGGGTCCACCGTCATGTCGGCTCCGTCTCAAGGTTCATGCGCAAGTCGTTCCGATCAAGGCTTGCCGAAGCCGTAACGGGTCAGGATGGCCTGGGCCGCGGGCGTCGACAGGTAGTCCACGAAGGACTGGGCCTGCGGCTTGAGGCGGCTCTCGGACACCACGGCCGCCGGGTAGCGCACGGGGCTGTGGTCGTTGTTCTGCAGCACGATCTTGACCTTGTCGGGCATCAGCGCCGCGTCGGTGCGGTAAACAAAGCCGGCATCCACTTCGCCTCGGGCGACGTAGTCCAGCACCTGACGCACACTGTCGGCGTAGACAAACTTGGGCTCCAGAGGCTCCCACAGCTTGTTGGCCTGCAGCGCCTGCTGGGTGTAGCGACCCACCGGCACCGTGGCCAACTTGCCGATGGCGATCCTCTTGACCGGCTCGGTGTTCAGGTCACCCAGGGTCTTGACGGGCGCACCGCCAGTCAGCGGGGCCACCAGCACCAGCGAGTTGGCGGCAAAGTCCTTGCGGGTGAGGGGATCGAGCAACTTCTGGTCGATCCCGCGCTTCATGGTCTCTTCGTCGGCGCTGACGAAGACGTCGACCGGCGCGCCCTGCTGGATCTGCTGAATCAGCACGCCCGAGGCCGCGAAGTTGAACTGCAGCTTCACGCCCGGCTTGTCGGCCTCGAACTTGGCGCCGATGTCCTTGAAGGCGTTGGTCAGGCTCGCGGCGGCGGACACCGTCAGCGTCTGGGGGGGGGTCTGGGCCAGGGCGGGAACGGATCCCACAGCCAGGGCACACACGAGCGCCGCGCCCCAGCGCAGCGAAAGTCGACGGCTCACAGTCATGAACGGGCTCCTTGAGGGTTGAAGAATCGACCGGAAAGCACCAGCACCGCCACCGACAGCGCCGAAGTGATGATCACGAGCACGGCGGCGGTGGGGTCCTCACCCGCCTGCACCGCGTCATAAATGGCCATGGACAGCGTCTGCGTCTTGTGGGGGATGGAGCCAGCCACCATCAGCGAGGCCCCGAACTCCCCCATCGCGCGGGCAAAGGCCAGCAGCGTGCCGGCCAGGATGCCGGGCCAGGCCAGCGGCAAGGTCACGCGGGCGAACACCGACCACGGCGACTGTCGCAACGTGAGTGCCGCGGCTTCCAGCGTGCGGTCCACCTGGGCGAAGGCCGTGCTGGCGGACTTGAGCACCAGCGGCAGTGCCACCACGGCGGACGCCACCACCGCCCCATGCCAGTTGAAGATGATCGTGTAGTCGAAGTGATCGCGCAGCCAGGATCCCAATGCGCTGCGCCGCCCGGCCAGCATCAGGATGCCGTAGCCGATCACCGTGGGCGGCAGCACGAGCGGCAACATGCACGCCGCCTCGACCACGCTGCGCCCCGGGAACCGCACCCGCGCAAACACCCAGCCCAGAATCACCCCGGCCACCAGCGCCAGCACGGTCGCTACACCGGCCACCTTCAGCGACAGCCACAGCGGCGACCAATCCATGGGTTGTAGGAAATCCAACATTCGTTATTCACTCGACTTTATAACCAGTCTAGTGCAAGAGTCGGACCATCCGCTGCATTCACCCTCAGACAGAAGGGCAGTTGCAGCCCCTCCCCTACAACGCCCACTCGCTTTCAGCGCCGGCGCACCGCCACCGCCATCAGCCGCACCCCTTCGTGGCACAGCGCACCTTCGGCTTGCATGCGGGCCGACAAGCGGCTGAGCACGTCCGCCCGCGCCAGGGCGCGCAGGTGCATGGGCAGAAATTCCAGGAATTCACCTCGGGCCGAGGCCTGGACAAATTCAATCGCCGCCTCGGGTGAACCGAACTGAACGGGATCGGCCTGGGTGCTCACCTCCAAGGCATCGAACCCGGCGGCGCGAAGGTCCCGCTCCCACTGAAGCGCCGTCGGCAACCCCTCTTGATCTTCGAGCGGCACAGAAATGCCGGCGTACACCGACTGCGCCAGCACCTGGGCCTGCACTTCACGCACCGGGTGCCCAGGCTCCGCAGCGGCCTCGACCAGGCCCAGCCGCCCCCCTGGCGTCAGCAGGCGCAGACAGGACCGCATCACGGCCTGCGGCTCACGCCAGCGCCGGGCCTGATTCACGGCCAGGATGGCACTGAAGCGGCCGTCCGGAAAGCGGCTCAAGTCCTCGGCCCGGCCAATCTGAAAACGCACCAGGGGATGGTCGCAGTGCTGGTGCGCCATCTGCACCCGCAAAGGCCAGGGGTCGAGACCGAGCACCTCGCCGGCGGGCGCCACCCGATCGCCCAGGCGCTCGGTCAGCAGGCCAGTGCTGCAGCCCAGGTCCAGCACGCGGTCACCGGGGCCGATGCGCAGGGTGTCGGCCAGAGCCCGCCCATCGCGCAGATGGCGATCGAGCGCCCGTTGCTGCTGATACCGGGCCCGGTTCGGCCCGTCGCCCGACTCAGTGACGGAGGTCATGGACCTCGGCCGGCGCCATCGCGGCCAACGGCGGTCCATCCTCGCTGCCGAAGCACTGGGCCTGGTCGGTGCAGACCGCGCACGAGGGCGCGCGGCAGGCCTGGATCTCTTCGCGCTCGCACAACTGCTTGTAGAAGAACTTCTTCCACTTCATGTGCTGGGTGTTGCGCGCCGCCAGAACAGGAAACCACTGGTGCAGCAAGGCGCTGAGCTGATCGCGCGAGGTGAGCTGCAGGTCCTGCCAGAGGTGGTTGTCGCCCAGGCAGGCCACGGCGACGGCCTCGGCGACCTGGTGGCTGAGCACCTCGTCGGCCACCGGGTTCACATGGTCGAGCAACAGCGCACGCACATCCTCGACCTCGTCCTCACGGCGCCGGCGCTCGGCCTGCATGTGGACGGTGGGCACAAAGCCCAGGGGCCAGAGTCCTCCCATGGCGATGCTCCTGCTCAGCGTGAACGTCGACCGCGAAATTAAGCGTGGGCCGGAGCGTGCGTGTAGCACTTCTTCGGACAGATCTTGGCGCAGGCGGTGCAGCCGATGCACAACTCCTGGTGCGCGATCGTCATCACCTTCTTTTCGTATTCCTCGTCTTCGTCATCGTCGTCACTGACGTGGATGCGCTCGCCTTCGTCGGTGAGGCCGACGAGCTCCAGCACGCCGCGCGGGCAGACCTTGAAGCAGCGGCCGCAGCCGATGCACTTGTCCTCGTCCAGCTCGGAGACGAAGGTGGGAACCCAGGTCTCTCCGCTGGGCAGGGTGACGGTGAACGCGCTCATGACGGCTCTCCAGGATTTGGCGTGGGGGCCCCAAGGGACCGGTGGGGGTGGAAACGGGGAATCAGGTGGCCAGGGCTTCGCTCAGGGCCTTGCGGGCCGCCATCAGCTTGACGTGGGCGTCATGGGCCACCTGCGCCACTTCGAGGATCTTTTCCCAGTTCGTGGGCAGGTCCTCGGAGAGGTCGTGCAGGTCCATCTTGGCCTGCGTGGCCTTGGCGTTGGCCTTCTTGGCGTCTGCTTTCAGGGTCTCGATGTCAGCCATAGGTGGCCACCTCCTTGTAGGTTTCGATCATGGTCACGCCTTCCTTGACCAGCTTGTTGCCGGCCTCGGCCAGCTTGGTCAGCGAGGCGTAGCCGAAGCGGTGCACGTCGCGCAGGTAGCGGTTGACGACGATGAGGCGGCCGGTGGTCAGCACACAACGGCCGAAGCCTTCGTGGCTCATCTTCATCATCGGGCTGACCATGCAGCCGGTGGCCTTCTCGATGCACAGGCCGATGGCGTTGTGGAAGAGGTCCAGACGCCACAGCGTCTCGGGATCCGGGTCGCCCATCATCGGCAACAGCTTGCGCTGCTCGGCGGTGATGATGTAGGGCTCGAGCAGCTTGGCGTCGCTCTTGCCTTCCCACGTGCCGTGGGTGTCCTGGGCGCGGAGTTGCTTGACCAGCTCGCGCAGAAACGGGTCCTGAGCCAGCAGCGTGGCGTCGTCGGGCGCTGCGGCTTCGGGGGTCGCGGTTTCAGTCATGGGAAAAGTTCTCCAGGGTTTGGGCAGTCAGCCTCGTAGGCAAGGCCAGACGCGGGATCGGTTCCGGTGCGGCGCACAGGCCGCGCCAAGTCATTCCTCGAAGTCGTGGGTGACTTCCTGGCCCTTGAGCAGGGCCTTGCGCAGCCAGGGCGGCGGCGTGCCCTTGAGCACGTCCTGCAGCTTGACCAGGATCTCGGCGATGGACTCGGGCTGCGGCACCTTGATCGGGTGGATCTTCATGGCCACCACGCGCGCCGCACCGGAACCGCCGATGGCGGCCACGTAGAGGATGGCGCAGTCCTGGATGGCTTCGATCTTGGGCGCGAGCTTGTCCTCGTTGCCGTCTTCCTTGAGGTCGTCCCCAAAGGCGAAGTCGTCGACAAAGGCGGAGCCCTCGGGTGTCACCTCGTAGACGACGATGTGCTTGGCCCAGCCGAAGTGGGCGTCCACGCGCTCCTTGTCCTGGGTGGCGAATGCGACTTTCATGGCGGTCTCCAATAAGGGTGTCCGGGACGGGAATCGGTAAGCGATCGGGTCAGGCCGTGGCCTTGGGCATGCGGGGAATCCGTGTGCTCACATGGACCTCGGCCGGCGGCCGGGCGGCGTCGAGCGCGGCTTGTGGCAAAGGCCAATCGCCGGGATGGTGGTGATGGATCTGGTCCATGAACACGTTGCCCACCTCGTAGACGAAGTTGCGCGTGCCCCGGTAGCCCACATGGCAGCGGTGCGAGTTGCCGATGCGGTCGAACATCGGGATGCCCAGGCGGAACAGCGGCTTGCCCAGGCGCTCGGCGGCCATGCGGCCGTGGCTGTGGGTCATCAGCAGATCGACATCGGCGGCCTTGGCGGCCATCTCGAAGTCCTCCAGGTCGCCGATGACGACCTCGGTGCTGGGCATGCGCGCCAGCAGCGGCGACGGCGTGGTCGTGACACACACCGACAGCTCGGCGCCCATCTCGACAAGGAAGCTGCCGGCGGCCCACAGCAGATCCGGCTCGGCGCCCAGCGCGATGCGCTTGTTGCCGAAGTGGAAGTGGCCGTCGAGCATGGCGTCCACCAACTGGCTGCGCTGGCGACGCCATTTGGCCGGCACGGGCTTGCCGGAAATCTGCGACAGGTGCTGCACAAAGGCGTCGGTGGCCAGCAGTCCGGTCAGGCGGTCGAACAGACGGAACGGCACGTCACACTTGGCCTGCAAGGCTTCGGCCGCTGGCCGCATCTGCTCGCCGATGGCGATGCAATGGGCGGCGGTGCCCAGCTCACGCAGCGTCTGCAGCGGCGTGCCACCGATCGTGGTGCCAAGCCAGTCGTCGGGGATGTGGCCGTCGAGCGAGCCCGACACGTCGGGAGCGATCAGCGCCTCCAGACCAAAGGACTCGACGATCTCACGGACTTCTTCCAAGTCACCGGGCGTCAGGTGCGCGCCCGGCAGCACGGCCACGCGCTGCGCCTGCTTTTCCAGGCCCGTCTGCGTCACGGTCTTGACGATGCCCAGGGCAGCGGCGGTCCAGCCATCTTGGAACGCGCCCACATAGTCCGGCGTGGAGACGTAGACGATCTCGGTGTCGGCCAGCTCCGGGTGCTTCTGCCGCGCCAGCTCGATGTAGCCGGTGACGTCGTCACCCTTGGTCTCGGTCAGGCCGGTGGAGCAGATGCAGATGATCTGCGGCTTGGCACGCTGGCGGATGTTGAGCAGCGCCTTCTCGATGTTCTCGTAGCCCCCCATGATGGTGGTCACTTCGTTCATCGCCGTGGTCTGCAGCGGGATGGCTTCCTTGAAATGGCGCACCAGCAGCACCAGGCCGAAGGAGGTGCAGCCCTGCGAGCCGTGCATCACCGGCATACAACTGGCCAGACCCATGAACGCGTAGCTGGCCCCCAACGGCGAGCTCATCTTGAGCGGGTTGACGGCGCAGGCTTTCTTGCTTTCGCTGACGTGGGCCATGGGCGGACTCCTGGGGGATACGTCCGGGATTCGCACGATCAGTGCCAACCCTCAAAACCCAGACCCGACAACGACTTGGCAATGGATCGCTCCGCAGAGTCCGACAGATGCCGACGCCGATTGAAGGGTTTGAGACAAACCACCCGCCAAAGGCCGCGTGGCAGAACACCATGAACAAACAAGGTTTTTTGTCTAGGACAAAATGACTCCATGACCAGACAAAACACCCCCCCATCCAGCGCCTTGTCGTCTGCGGTCGAAACGCCTCGGCGACGCTTCCTGTGTGCCGGCGCCCTGAGCCTGGCGGGACTGGGGGGCTGCAGCCTGCTGCCGCGAGAAACGGTGGTCCCGATGCCCATGCTGCGAGCGGCCGCGTCATCGCAGACGCGCTCGGACACCCTGGTCGTCATGCTGCCCGGCATTCGCGACCGGCCCTCGGACTTCGTCACCGAAGGCCTGGTGGCGGACCTGCGACAACACCGCCCCGACGTGGACGTGCTGCTGGCCGATGCCCATTTCGGCTACTACCGGGACCGCAGCGTGCTGGAACGGCTGAAAGCGGACGTGATCGACCCCGCTCGGGCCCGGGGCCACCGGCACATCTGGCTGGTCGGCATTTCGCTGGGCGGGTTTGGCGCGCTGGGCTATGGCGCCCAGCATGGCCAGGACATCGACGGCATCGTGGTGCTGGCGCCCTACCTGGGCGAAGACCGGGTGATTCGCGACATCACCCAGGCGGGCGGCCCCGCCGCCTGGCTGGCCAGCCCTCAGGCCCAGAACGCCAACCCCCTGGAGCGAGCCATCTGGCAATCGCTGAGCCAACGCCCGGTCGACGCGCCGCCCATCCACCTGGGCTACGGTCGTGAAGACCGGATGAGCCCGGGCCACCGCCTCATGGCGCGCCAACTGCCACCCGACCGGGTGCTGCACGTGGCTGGTGGACACGACTGGGCGCCATGGCGGGCCCTGTGGCGCCAATGGCTCGCCCGAGACCCGCTGGGCGAAAGCCTCGCCCGGCGGGCGCCTGCTGCGGCGCCGGTCTGGTCCTAGACCCGCAGAGCCGCCGCCATCGCCTCCGACAGCGGCGTGGGCAACACGGGGGCCGCGACGATCGGCCCCACCGGCGCACCACGCACGCGTTCGTGCCACCGCACGTGGAAGATCGCCTCACGCCACTGGGCCATGAAGCCGCGCTGCATGTGCGCGAACTGGCCGACTGGATCGAAGGCAAGATGCCGGTGATCCTGCAGACGCGCTCGCAACGCACGCCGCAGGTCGGTGAAACCCAGGCGCTGGAGTAGAGTCAAAGCCCACACAGGAGGGACCCGACCATGAGCGGCATCATCATCGACAACGATCCGGCCGGACAAACGCGCACGCTGCACGTCATCTATGCGCTGCACGCGCTGGGACTGGGCCTTGGGGCCTTCGGCGCGGCCAGCGTGGTCGGCTCCTTCCTGTTCGGGTGGCCGTCGATCATTGCCGTGGTGCTGAGCTACATCCAGCGCGACAAGGTGCGCGGCACCTGGATGGCCTCGCACATCGACTGGGTGATCCGCACCTTCTGGATCGCGCTGGTCTGGACCCTGCTGGTCGTCCTGATCTCGTTGCCCCTCACGCTGGTGCTGATCGGTTTCGCCACCTTGCCGCTGGGCATGTTCCTGCTGGGCGTCTGGGCCATCTACCGCATCGCTCGTGGTTGGCTCCGTCTGAAGGATGGACAGCCGATGCCGCAGGACTGACGCCCTGACGGACTCGTTCGACCCACGGGTCGGATCGGTACCAGGGGTTTTTCCCATCAAGATTGCACGAATGGGGCCGATCTCCAGATCGCCCCTCTCCGCTGTGGAGCCATCATCCCGAGAGCAGGGCGCTCACGTCCTGAATCCGAGGTACCCGATGGACAATTTGCTGTGGCTCCAGACCGGCGCGTGTGGTGGCGATTCGCTCGCCCTGCTCAGCGCAGACGCCCCCAGCCTGGAACAGCTGCTCGAAAGCTGCGGGCTGAACCTGCTGTGGCACCCTTCGCTGTCCAACGGCCCCACGAAGCGTTTCGACACCCTGGTGGATGCCATCCTGTCGGGCGAGATCCCGCTGGACGTGCTGTGCGTGGAAGGCAGCATCGTCACCGCCCCTCGCGGCACCGGCCTGTACGACCCCTGGCGCGGCCGAGGCAAGAAGGATCTGGTGCTGGAACTGGCCGCACGCGCGGGCGTCGTGGTCGCCATGGGCACCTGCGCGGCCTTCGGCGGTGTGCACGCCGCGCCACCCAACCCCTCGGACTGCATCGGCCTGCAGTTCGACCACGCCACGCCGGGTGGCCTGTTTCCGCCGGAATGGCGCTCCCGTCGCGGCCTGCCGATCATCAACGTGGCCGGCTGCCCCGCCCACCCCAACACCATGACGCAGACCCTGGCCGCTCTGGCCACGGGCTTGCTCGTGCCGCTGGACGCGCTGAACCGCCCGGCCAGCCACTTCAGCACCCTGGTCCACCAAGGCTGCACCCGCAACGAGTACCACGAGTACGACGTCGAGGACACGGAGCCCGGCGGCAAGGCCTGCCTGTTCTTCAACCTGGGCTGCCAGGGGCCGATGACGCAGGCCGTCTGCAACACCGACCTGTGGAACGGCGTGAGCAGCAAGACCCGCGCGGGTGTGCCCTGCTTCGGCTGCACCTCGCCGCAGTTCCCGCGCGACGGCGATCTGTTCCGCACCGAAAAGATCGGCGAGGTGCCGGTGCGCCTGCCGCTGGGGGTCGAGCGACCGCGCTACATGGCCTACAAGAACCTGGCCCGTGCCGCCGCCCCCCAGCGGGTGCGGGACAAGGACATGGAGCCCTGAGATGGCCCGCATCGAACTCAATGTCGACCTGAACCGGGTCGAGGGCGACCTGTCGGTGAACGTCACGCTGGAGGACGGCGTGGTCGTCGAGGCCCGCACCGCCGGCACCATGTACCGCGGCTTCGAGCAGATCCTGGTGGGGCGCACGCCGCGCGACGCCATGGTCATCACGCCGCGCGTGTGCGGCATCTGCGGCACGGCCCACCTGTATGCCGCGGTGCTGGCGCTGGAGCAGGCCTGGTCCACGCCGGTGCCGGCCCAGGCCACCCGCGTGCGCAACCTCTGCCTGATCGCCGAGGGCCTGCAGAACGACCTGCGCCAGACCTTCCTGTTCTTCGCG
>JACCDS012229262.1_pt1 | contig 14873 bp, 18 predicted proteins | sample 7446441 | NCBI WGS metagenome assembly JACCDS01 (sample SAMN15323445, study PRJNA562643) | freshwater metagenome | isolation source: river surface water | place: USA:Blue River Watershed | collected 2017-08-17 | reverse complement strand
CGAAGGCCGCGGCAAACTGCATTTCTGGTGGTCGCTGATCTCCTTCAACGTCACCTTCTTCCCGATGCACTTCTTGGGTCTGGCGGGCATGCCACGTCGTTATGCCGACTACCCCATGCAGTTCACCGACTTCAACATGATCGCATCCGTGGGTGCCTTCTTCTTCGGTTTTGCTCAGGTTTACTTCTTCTTGTTCATCGTGGTGCCTGCCATGCGTGGTCAAGGCGAGAAAGCGCCTCAGAAACCCTGGGAAGCAGCAGAAGGCCTGGAGTGGGAAGTGCCATCGCCTGCCCCATTCCACACTTTTGAGAATCCTCCCAAGCTGGACGCCACAGCGACCCGCGTGATTGGTTGATTCGACCATGGCCATGACACCTGAACAAAAAAAAAGCAATGTGCGCCTGGGCCTGATTTTGGCCACGGTGGCATTGGCCATCCTGGTCGGTTTTGTGGCCAAGCTGGTCTTGTTGCAACGCTGAGTTGATCTGATGAACCTGCGCAGTGAAAATCTGAAGATGGTGGGCAAGCTGGTGGTTGTGACCGCTGGCATGTTCTGCTTCGGCTACGCACTGATTCCGATTTACAAGCACATTTGTGAGATGACCGGGATCAACATCCTGTCCCTTTCCGAGCGCATGGTGCCTGGAAATGGCACAGCAGGCTCGCAGGTCAAATTACCAGCCAACACGCAAGTTGATTTGAGCCGCACCATCACTGTCGAATTTGATGCGAATGCACGTGGACCTTGGGACTTCAAGCCGGAAAAACGCTCGATCCAGGTGCACCCGGGCGAGCTCAATACCGTGATGTACGAGTTCCAGAATGTCCAGAATCGCCGCATGGCGGCTCAGGCCATCCCCAGCTATGCACCGAATCAAGCGGCCAGCCATTTCAACAAGCTCGAGTGTTTCTGTTTTAACCAGTACACCCTTGAGCCCGGGGAAAAGAAACGTTGGCCTGTGGCTTTCGTGATCGACCCCAAGTTGTCCAAAGACGTGACCACGATCACGTTGTCCTACACCTTCTTTGAAGTCGGCGGCAAGACGCCTGCAGCACCAGTTGCCGCAGTGGTGAACAAACAGCCAGGAGCCGGTTCATGAGTGAACAGCGCCAAGGCTCTTTGATCCGCACGGTGCAGGCCGTGTTGTGGTCATTCATCGGTGTCCGCAAAAACGCGGAGTACCAAAAAGACATTGAAAAGCTCAATCCCTTCCACATCCTGGGTGTGGGCATTGCAGCCGCTTTGTTGTTTGTGCTGGGGCTCGTTGCCCTGGTCAATTGGGTCGTGGTTCAACCCACGGGTCTTTAAACCCCAAGATTCGATTTAGAAAAGAGAGCAGGAGTCAGTATGAGTTCCACAGCACACGGCACTACGCCTTATTACTTCGTACCCCATGAGTCGCGTCACCCGGTGATGGCGGCCATTGGTTTGTTCTTCGTGATCCTGGGCGCAGGCCAATGGATCAACGGCTCAGGCTGGGGCATGTACGCGCTGTTTTTCGGCCTGATTTGGTGGTTGACGGTTTTGTACCAATGGTTCAAAGAATCCATCGCTGAAAGCGAAGGTGGTCAATACGGTCGCAAGATCGACTTGTCTTACCGCTGGAGCATGACCTGGTTCATCTTCTCTGAAGTGATGTTCTTCGGTGCGTTTTTCACCGCTTTGTGGTGGGCTCGTTCCCACTCGGTGCCTGCACTGGGCAGCCTTGAAAACGCATTGCTCTGGCCAGACTTCAAAGCGGTTTGGCCAAGCATGGTTGCAGGTGCGACCACTTCTCCTGCGGGCATTGTCGAGCCCTTCCAAACGATGGGCCCGTTTTGGCTGCCCACCATCAACACGGCTTTGCTGCTGACCTCAGGCGTGACCTTGACCATTGCTCACCACGCTATGCAACATGGTGAACGCAGTAAAACCATCAAGTTCATGTGGATGACTGTGCTGCTGGGTATTGTTTTCCTGTTTGTGCAGGGCTATGAGTACGCGCATGCCTGGAATGACATGAATTTGAAGATGTCCTCGGGCATTTACGGCTCAACCTTCTACATGTTGACCGGTTTCCACGGTTTCCACGTGTTCGTGGGCATGTTGATGCTCTTGTTCATCACCTTGCGTTTGCAAAAAGGCCACTTCACCCCTGAGCGTCACTTCGGTTTCGAGGGCGCTGCTTGGTATTGGCACTTCGTGGACGTGGTCTGGTTGGGTCTGTACATCCTGGTTTATTGGATGTAAGGCCTTCCAGCCTCAACAAAAAAGCGCCCCAGGGCGCTTTTTTGTTGCTGAGTCCTCAATGGATCAGGCGCCAGCAGGAATGCCTGTGGGTTGAATCCAGCCCATCTTCCAGGAAATCAAGACGCAGATAAAGAGCACAATCGACAAGCCGACCCTCAGTGCCAAAGCGGTGGCCATGCTGCCCTTGCGCGCTGGCTCCCCCTCTTGTCGCGGGGTGCCACTGCGCATCATGTAAAGCAGGGCGGAAACGAGGCTGGCCAAGATGGCCAAAAAAGCGAGTGCAACCAGTATTTTCATGAGCAGCATTATCCGATGACTCTGTCCCGACCGGCTTTCCAAAGCATTTTGATTTTTGCGGCTGCCGCATTGGGTATGGCTTTGACCTTTTCCTTGGGCATGTGGCAAGTCGGCCGTGGGTCCGAAAAGTTGGCGCTGCAGGCCGCCAAAGACGAGCGCGGCGCCATGACGGTACTCGATGGACGCAGTCTCTCCGCATCCATCTCGCCCACAGAGTTGAACGCTCTGATGCACCGACCAATGGTGCTCAGGGGACGATGGCTCAAAGCGCACACGGTGTACCTGGAAAACCGACAGATGAACGGGCGTGCTGGCTTTTACGTCATGACGCCGATGCAGCTCGATTCAGCAGACACTGTCGTTCTGGTGCAGCGTGGTTGGGCACCACGGGATTTCAATGACAGACAAGCACTGCCTTTGACGCAGACGCCCGAGGGGATGGTCGAAGTCACTGGGATATTGGCCCCTTGGCCGTCACGGCTGTACGATTTCGGCGGGGTGGAAGCCGGTGCCATACGGCAAAATCTAGACTTTGGCGCTTTTCGACAGCAAACTGGTTTGGATCTGAAAAATTTCACACTGATCCAAACTGGCACAGCTTCCGAAGGGCTTGCGCGTGATTGGCCTGTGGTGGCGTCGGGTGTGGAAAAACACCAAGGATATGCTTTTCAATGGTTCGGGCTTTGCGCCCTGATCGCATCACTTTATGTCTGGTTTCAAATTGTCCAAGCACGTAGAAAAAAACGAATTGTCTGATGTACCTTTGGGCATGACCGTGCACGCTTTGCCGCTGCCAGCTGATGTCGCGCAAGCAGATGCGCAGCGCACCCATTCAGGCCGCTGGAAAATGCTGGCACTTTTGTTGGCCTGTGCTGCGCCTGTCATCGCTTCGTATTTCACTTATTACGTGGTCCGACCCGAGGCCCGTCGGCATTACGGCGAGTTGATCACGCCACAGGTTGACCTGCCGACCGCTCGTGCGCTCAATCTGCAAGGGCAAGAAGTGACTTTGTCCACCTTGAAAGGCCAGTGGTTGCTGGTCTCGGTGAGTTCGGCAATTTGTGCAGAGGCCTGCAAACAGAACCTCTATTTTCAGCGGCAATTGCGTGAAATCATGGGCAAGGAAAAGGACAGGCTCGAGCGTGTCTGGGTACTCACAGATGACGCGCCGGTGGACGCTACTTTGCTGCCCGCCTTGAATCAGGCCCACGTTCTTCGCGTACTGCCAGATGTTGTGAAAACTTGGCTGAGTCCCGCTGAAGGTCGTTCGGTCGAAGACCATTTGTATGTGATCGACCCCATGGGTCATTTCATGATGCGCTTTCCAGCGCACATGGATGTGGCGGGCGCCTCCAAAGCCAAGAAGGATTTGGACCGTTTGATGCGTGCCTCAGCCTTCTGGGATAAAGCTGGCCGGTGATGCACATGAGCACGGTGGACCTGTACAACCTCAATCCCATCTTGCAAGTGATGGGTGTCGGACTGGCATTGGCTGTGCTGCCCCTGGCGTGGTGGGTTTTGCGCCATCGACACGCGTCTGCAGGGCGGCGCCTGCAAGCCCTGACCATGCTGACCCTGTTCCTGACCTTCGATCTGATCTTGTTTGGTGCCTTCACCCGCCTGACCGACTCGGGCCTGGGCTGCCCCGATTGGCCAGGCTGCTATGGCAGTGCCACGCCGGTGGGTGCGCAGCTGCACATCGAGGCGGCGCAATCGGCCATGCCCACAGGCCCTGTCACGCATGGCAAGGCATGGGTCGAGATGGTGCACCGCTATCTGGCCACAGGTGTGGGGGTTTTGATCCTGAGCTTGGCGGTGATGACCTTGCGCCAGCGCCGCCGAGACCCAGCGCAAGCCGTGAACCCCGGTTGGCCCACGTTCACTTTGCTGTGGGTCTGCCTGCAAGGCGCTTTCGGTGCCTTGACGGTCACCATGAAACTGTTTCCCGCCATCGTGACTTTGCATTTGCTGTTTGGCATCGGCTTGCTGGCTTTGCTGGCCGCTCAGGCGGTGCGGTATGACGGTTGGCAAGGCCTTGCGGTCTCACCTGCACTGCGCCGTGGGCTGTGGCTGGCCTTTGGCTTACTTTGGCTGCAAATTGCATTGGGCGGCTGGGTGAGCACCAACTACGCGGTGCTTGCGTGCACAGGCTTTCCGTCTTGCAACGGCACTTGGGTGCCCTCGCTCAATTGGCAGGGCTTCGCGCTGTGGCGGGATCTGGGCCACACCGTGGAGGGGCAGGTCTTGCCTTTTGCGGCTTTGACCACCATCCACTTCATCCACCGCAGTGCAGCTTGGCTTGTGTTGGCGGTGCTCATCAGTGTGGGCTGGCGTCTGCGTCGGGTTGCAGGCATGCAGCGCTTGGCGCAAGCCTTGTTGATTTTGTCCGCATTGCAGTTGGCCACGGGCCTGAGCAATGTGGTGTTGGACTGGCCTTTGGTGGCCGCGGTGTTGCACACCGGCGGGGCATCGGCCCTGGTGTTGGTGTTGACCTGGGCGCTGGGCATCAGCCGTTCAGATATTTCTGTGAGTTCACCGCGCACCGACGCAGGTGAGCGTTCTTCTTTTGACACAAGGCCTGCTGCATGACTGCTGCGACTGCTTCTCCCTCCGTCTGGCGCCAATACAACGCGCTGACCAAACCCCGTGTCATTCAACTGATCGTTTTTTGCGCACTGATCGGCATGGTGCTGGCGGTGCCTGGCGTGCCACGTTTACCGGAGGTGTTGTTGGGTTTTTGGGCTTGTCTGGGCATCTGGTTGGTGGCCGCAGCGGCGGCGGCTTTCAACTGCCTGGTTGAAAAAACCATCGATGCGAAAATGAAGCGCACCGCTTGGCGTCCCACCGCCAAAGGCGAGCTGAGCGACCGTCAGGCCTTGTTGTTTTCTGCTGCCCTGTGTGCGGTGGGCTCGGCCATTTTGTACCTGATGGTCAACCCGTTGACCATGTGGCTGACCTTTGCCACCTTTGTGGGCTACGCCATCATCTACACCGTGATCCTGAAACCGCTCACGCCGCAAAACATCGTGATCGGTGGCGCCAGCGGCGCCATGCCGCCGGTGCTGGGCTGGGCCGCCATGACCGGCGATGTGGGCCCGGAAGCGCTGATCTTGTTTTTGATCATCTTTTTGTGGACCCCTCCGCACTTTTGGGCGCTGGCGCTTTACCGCGTCGAGGACTACCGCAAGTCGGGCCTGCCCATGCTGCCCGTGACGCACGGTAACGAATTCACCCGTTTGCAGATCCTCTTGTACACGGTGGTTTTGATGGCCGCATGCCTGATGCCCTTTGTGTACGGCATGAGTTCCTGGCTCTACCTGATCGTGGCGGTGGTCTTGAGCATCGGCTTCATCGCGTATGCCGTTGCCTTGTTCCGTGCTTATTCTGACGAATTGGCCCGCAAGACTTTCCGCTTCTCCTTGATTCACCTCAGCGCCTTGTTCGCGGCGCTCTTGGTGGACCACTACCTTTTCTGAGTACCCATGAACAAACGTCAATTGCTCGGCGGATTCGCGCTCACAGCTGTGCTGGCTCTGAGCGGTTGCGGCCAGGACAAGCCCGCATTCCGCGGCGTGGACATCACAGGCGCTGACTATGCCCAAGGCTGGGAACTGGCAGACCACAATGGTCAGGTCCGCACGCTCAAGGACTTTGCAGGCAAGGCCGTGATTGTGTTTTTTGGTTACACCCAATGCCCCGATGTGTGTCCGACCTCCATGCAGGAGCTGGCCGAGGTCAAACGCCTGCTGGGCAAGGACGGTGAGCGGCTGCAAGGCGTGTTCATCACGGTGGACCCTGAGCGCGACACGGCGGAGCTGCTCAAGGCCTACATGGCCAACTTTGATCCGAATTTTGTGGCTTTGCGTCCAACCCTGGAGCAATTGCCCAAGGTCACCAAAGACTTCAAGATTTATTACAAGAAGGTCGAAGGCAAAACGCCCACCAGTTACACCATGGACCACTCTGCAGGCAGCTTCACCTTCGACCCGCAAGGTCGGGTCCGCTTGTACAACCGTTATGGCAGCGGCGCAGCGGCCTTGGCCGAAGACGTCAAGATCTTGCTCAAGTGACGTCAGGTGACTGTCGGGGCGCTGGCGCCCCGGATCGGATCAATGGGTCTGAATTTTCTGGCGCACGATGATGTCGCCCAGTGCCTTGGTGTCGGCCTGAATGCGGTTGCGCAAACCCTCGGGCGATGAACCCACCACCTGCCAGCCTTGCTGGAACAAACGCGCGCGCATGTCGGGCGAGCGCACGATCTCGCTCACGGTCGCTGACAGTTTGTTCAGCATGGCAGACGGCATCGACGCTGGCGCAGCCACGGCGTTCCAGATCTCCAGCTGGTAATTCTTGACGCCGATCTCGGCGAGGCTGCTCACATCGGGTGCCAGCGTGCTGCGGCCGGTGCTGGTGGTTCCGATGGCGCGCAGCTTGCCGGCGCGCACCTGTGTCAGGGCCATGGCGGGTGGCAGCAGCGCCAATTGGATTTGACCGCCCATCATGGCGTTCATGATTTGTGGGTTACCAGGGTAGGGCACATGCACCGGGTCAATGCCCGTTTGCGCCTTGAGCAACTCCATGCCCAGATGCGCCACGGTGCCCACGCCTGGGGAGCCATAGCTCAGCTTGTTGCCAGCTTGGCGGGCATCTGCCAGCCATTGGGCCGGTGTGCTGCCTGAGGCATTGGCCGGTGCAGCCAGCAGCAGGGGGGCGGTGCCGATCAGGCTCACCGGTGCAAGATCCTTCAAAGGGTCGTAAGGCACTTTGGGATTGAGGATGCGGGCAATCGTCAGGTTGCCGTTGATCATCAAACCCACGGTGTGCCCATCGGTGGACTTCGCCACAAAGTCGGCAGCGATGTTGCCGCCTGCGCCCACCTTGTTTTCAACGATCACGGTTTGCCCCAAGGCCTTGCCCAAGGGTTCGGCCAGTGCGCGCGCCGTCAAATCGGGGCTGGAGCCAGCCGGAAAGCCAACCACCAGCTTGAGGGGCTGGCTGGGCCACTCGCCAGCGGCCTGCGCCACGGCAGTGCCCAGACCGAAGGCCAGGGCCGCAGCGCTCAACAAGGAACGGCGGGAAAGAAAGGGCAGGGTGTGCAAGCGCATCAGGGGATCTCCAAAACATCTCAACAGCTGCCACTTTAGCGCAGACGTCTGAACCCTTTGCAAAGGCGAGCGCATGGGCGTTACACCAAAAAAATACCCGGCCATGGCCGGGTAGCGTGATTCAGGCTCATCTCGCTTTATGCGAACTCGACAAGCGCCTTTTTCATCTTCTTCATGGCCGCCACTTCGATCTGGCGGATGCGTTCGGCACTCACGCCGTACTCGGCTGCCAGGTCGTGCAGCGTCATGCCACCTGAGCCGTTGTCGTTGACCTTGAGCCAGCGCTCTTCCACGATGCGGCGGCTGCGTTCGTCCAGCGCGTTCAGCGCAGCAGCCAGGCCATCGCTGGCCATCACGTCGCGCTGGTGTGCTTCGATCATGGCGGTGGGTTCGTGGCTGCCATCGGCCAAGTACGCAATAGGGCCAAAAGCCTGCTCGCCATCGTCGGATGGTGCGGGGTCGAGCAGCACATCGCCGCCGGACATGCGCATTTCCATCTCGATGACTTCTTCGCGCTTGACATTCAGGCTGTGCGCCATCGAGTCGACCTGCTCGGGCGTCAAGGTGTCGCGGTGCGTGCCTTCTTCGGCTTCGGCCTTGAAGCCTTGCTTCATGGAGCGCAGGTTGAAAAACAGTTTGCGCTGGGCCTTGGTCGTGGCGACCTTGACCATGCGCCAGTTTTTCAGGATGTATTCGTGGCTTTCGGCCTTGATCCAGTGTAGTGCATAGCTGACCAGGCGCACGCCTTGGTCGGGGTCGAAACGCTTGACGGCCTTCATCAGGCCCACATTGCCTTCCTGGATCAGGTCGCCGTGTGGCAGACCGTAGCCCAGGCACTGGCGCGACACGGACACCACCAGACGCAGGTGCGAGAGCACCAGCTTGCGGGCAGCTTCCAAATCGTCGTTGGCTTTGAGTTGGCGGGCGGCTTCTTGCTCTTCCTCAAGGGTGAGCATTGGCATGCGGTTGACCGCAGAGATGTACGCGTCCAGGTGACCCAGCGAGGGCACCACGGCCCATGGATTGCTCAGTGTCACCGCGGTGGCCGGGGAAATGGTTTGAGTAGTCATACCAGAACTCCTTTCAATTCGCCAATATTAGCACTCCCTGGGTTAGAGTGCTAATACCCGGAACACAGAAGCCGTGTGCAGGTGTAACAGGTAGGGCGTTCAGTGCGCCATCAGCAGGCCTGAGAGGGCGCGGCCCAGCTTGGTGGCTTGGTCAATGCCGTGGCGGGCGAAGGCGGCCAACTGGCGCACGCCCGTCAGCAAGGACGCCTTGGATCACCGTCGATCTGGACCGTGCAGCCGCTGCCACAGCTCATTTCAAGGGCCTGTCCCGCCAAACCCAAACCAGTCACGTCGGTGAGCGGGTGCACACCTGGTAAGGGAGCCAGCTTGGGGCCCGGCGAGTTCAGCCGGGCGGTGGTCATGGCTTCAGCTCAGCAAGGCCTGCGCGAATTCGCTGGCGTCAAAAGTTTCAAGGTCTTCCAGTTTTTCGCCCACACCGATGAAATACACCGGGATGGGTTTTTCGCGGGCGATGGCGCACAACACGCCACCCTTGGCCGTGCCGTCCAGTTTGGTCACGATCAGGCCCGTCAGGCCCAGTGTGTCGTCAAAAGCTTTCACTTGGGCCAGGGCATTCTGTCCGGTGTTGCCGTCAATCACCAGCAGCACTTCGTGTGGTGCGGTGGCTTCGGCCTTTTGCACCACGCGCTTGATTTTTTTCAGCTCTTCCATCAGGTGCAGCTGGGTGGGCAGGCGGCCTGCTGTGTCCACCAGCACCACATCGCGTCCGCGCGCGCGGCCTGCGGTCACGGCATCAAAGCTCACGGCCGCCGGGTCGCCGCCTTCCTGGCTGACGATCTCCACCGTGTTGCGGTCGGCCCAGACGGCCAATTGTTCACGCGCTGCTGCACGGAAGGTGTCGGCTGCGGCCAGCAAGACGCTTTGGCCGCCATCGGCCAGGTGTTTGGTGAGTTTGCCGATCGAGGTGGTTTTGCCCGCCCCGTTGACGCCAGCCACCATGATCACCGTGGGGTGGTGGGCGCCAATTTCCAGGGGCTTTTGCAAGACCCGCAGCAAGTCGGCGATGGCCTCGGCCAGCAGGCCTTTGACCTGCGCGGGCTCGGTGGCCTTGGCTTCCTTGACGCGGCGTTTCAAGTCTTGCAGCAGGTGTTCGGTCGCTTTGACACCGGTGTCGGCCATCAGCAAGGCGGTTTCGAGCTCTTCGTAGAGTTCGTCGTCGATGCGCGTGCCCGTGAACACCGTGGCGATGTTGGAGCCCGTCTTGCGCAGACCGGTTTTCAGGCGGTCCAGCCAGCCCTGGCGGGCGGGGGCTTCAGGCGCGGACACCGCAGCAGGCGTGCTGGCGCTGGCCGTGTTTTCGGCGGTTGGGGTGGATTTTGCCGGCTCTGGCGGGGATTTTTTGCGGAAGAAACTGAACATGGTCTGGATTTCAAGGATCATGCATTCTATGAAACCGAACTTTCTCTTGGGAATTTCTTGTCTGGCCGTGCTTTGGAGCGTGCCTTTGACCACCTGGTCGCAGGCCCCTGCGGCCCAGGCCGCAATGGTGAAGCCCGCAGCGCAAGTGCACACCTACACCTTGGCCAATGGCATGACCTTGTGGGTCAAGCCCGATCGCCGGGCACCCACGGCCGTGCACATGGTGTGGTTGCGGGTGGGCTCCATGGACGAGGTGGATGGCACCAGCGGCGTGGCCCATGTGCTGGAGCACATGCTCTTCAAAGGCACGCCCAGTTTGGCGGCAGGTGAGTTTTCGCGGCGCGTGGCGGCTTTGGGCGGGCGCGAAAACGCGTTCACCTCCAAGGACTACACGGGTTACTTCCAGCAGATCCCAGCGCACCAGCTGGAGGCGGTGATGCGTCTGGAGTCGGACCGCTTTGCCAACAACCAGTGGCCCGATGCGGAATTTGCCAAAGAGCTGGAGGTCGTCAAGGAAGAGCGCCGCTTGCGCACCGAAGACAACCCCCGTGCTTTGCTGCACGAAATGCTGGCGGCCACCGCTTTGTCTGCATCGCCCTATCGCCGCCCGATCGTGGGCTGGATGAGCGATCTGGAGGCCATGACGGCGCAAGATGCCCGTGATTTTTACCGCCGCTGGTATGTGCCCGGCAATGCGGTCGTGGTCGTGGCCGGAGATGTGGACCCTGCGCAGGTCAAAGCCCTGGCCGACCAATATTACGGCGCGATCCCTGCGCGCAGCGTGGCCGATCGCAAGCCCCAGCAAGAGCCTGCGCAGCAAGGCCTGCGCCGATTTGAATTCAAGGCCCCGGCCGAGCAGTCTTACGTGGCGCTGGCTTTCAAAGTGCCGCGCTTGGCCAGTTTGCAGCCCTCTGCCGAGCACGACGACGCCCTGGCCCTCACGGTGCTGGCAGCCGTGCTGGACGGTTACAGTGGCGCCCGCCTGGAGCGCGCTTTGACCCAAGGTGAGCAGCGCCTGGCCGACAGCGTGGGCGCAAACAACGGCTTGATGGGCCGAGGGCCACAATTTTTCTACCTCGAAGGTGTGCCCGCCAAAGGCCAGACCACCGAGGCGCTGGAAGCCGCCTTGCGCGCACAAGTGCAAAAGGTGGCCAAAGAAGGCGTGGCCGAAAGCGAGCTGCAACGCGTGAAGACCCAGTGGGTCGCCAGCGAAATCTACAAACTCGACTCGGTCTTCAACCAGGCCCGCGAACTGGGTGTGGCCTGGACACTGGGCTTGCCGCCCGATCACGGAGAACAATTGATGGCGCGTCTGCGCCAGGTCACCGCAGCGCAAGTGCAGGCGGTGGCGCAGAAGTATTTTGGTGACGACAGCCTCACCGTGGCGGTTTTGCGTCCACAGCCCCTGTCGGGCCAAGTCAAACGCAAGCCCGCTGCCGGTGCGCGGCACTGAAGGGGCGGTCATGAAAGTCAAGAACATGTTGCATCAAGCGTGTGTGGGCGCTGCCTTGCTGGCGGTCTCGTGGGCACAAGCGGCCTTGCCCATCCAGCACTGGACCCAGCCCAACGGAGCCCGTGTTTACCTGGTGGAAAGCCATGCCATCCCGATGGTCGATGTGCAGATTGATCTGGACGCTGGCAGCCGGCGCGATCCGGCCGCGCAGGCGGGCCTGGCCTCGTCCATGGCCGGGCAAATGGCCAGTGGCTTGCGTGCCGATCCCCAAGGCGCAGGCCCCTATGCCCGGGCCATGGACGAAAACCAGTTGGGTGAAGCCTGGGCCGATCTGGGGGCCAGCTTTGGCGCCGGGGCTGGCGCAGACCGTTTGAGTTTCTCGCTGCGCAGCCTGAGCTACCCGGACTTGCTGGACAAGGCGGTGGCCTTGGCGGCCCGCCAAATGGCGCATCCGGCCTTTCCTGAAGCGATATGGGGGCGTGACCGCGAACGTTTGTCCGCCGCCATCCGCGAGTCTTTGACGCAGCCTGGCACGGTGGTGCAAAACAGCTACGCCTCGGCCGTCTATGGCAGCCACCCCTATGGCTACAAAACCACGCCCGAATCCTTGTCGCGCATCGGGGCCGCTGACCTGAAAGCCTTGCACGCCCGAGCATTGCGCACCTGCAATGCATCGGTCAGCGTGGTGGGTGATTTGTCGCGCGCCCAAGTTGACGCGCTGGTCAAGCGCTTGCTGGCCTTGTGGCCGGCCATGTCGGCTTGCCAGGACATGCCGCCAGTGGCTGAAGTGCAGCCCTTGAAGGCCGCGCAAGCGGTGAGCGTGCCTTTCGATTCTGCACAGGCCCATGTGCTGATGGGCCAGCCCGGCTACAAGCGCAACGATCCGGACTTTTTCCCCATGGTGGTGGGCAACCACATTTTGGGCGGTGGCGGCTTCGTGTCACGCCTGACCGAGCAGGTGCGAGAAAAGCGGGGCCTGAGTTACAGCGTGTACAGCTATTTCGCGCCGGGGCTGCATGCGGGGGCCTTCACGGTGGGCCTGCAAACAAGGCCAGACCAAGCGGCGCAGGCCATCGCCGTGGCGCAAGAGGTGGTGCAGACCTTCGTCAAGGACGGCCCCACCGAAGCCGAGTTGCAAGCGGCCAAGGCTAACCTGGTTGGTGGCTTTGCCTTGCGCATCGACAGCAACCGCAAGCTGCTCGACAACGTGGCCAACATCGCGTGGAACCGTTTGCCGCTGAACTACCTGGACACCTGGACGGCACAGGTCGATCGGGTGAGCGCCGACGATGTGCGCCGCGCCATGGCCCGGGTGCTGCAACCCGAGCGCATGGTCACGGTGGTGCTGGGCGCGAAGCCCTGAGTCTTCAGATGTGCGCCGCAAAAGGCGGCACGTGGCGCATGTGCAAGGTCAGGCCCAGCGCTGCCATGTGGTTGTCGTTGCGACCCAAGATGCTTTGCGCCAGCGGCAGGAAGGCTTGTTCCTCCAGCTTGGCGTGGGCCTGGTAGCGCTGGACCATGGCCTGCAGGGCGCTCACGTCCAGCATGGCATCTTGACCTTTGGCGACTTTGCGCAAACTGGGCTCCAGCGATTCCCAAATCTTTTCCAGGCTGCGGTGGTCCTGTGTGAGTTGTTCGATCAGGGCGTCCACCTGCATGCGTTCAGCGCCTGCCTGAGCGCTGGCGCGCACGGCCGTGAACAGGTCTTTTTCTTCTTCGCTGTGGTGGGTGTACATGCCTGTGCTGAAGAAGGCCAGAGACTGCTCGGCAATTTTGCGCGCCTGCGCGGCAGGCCCCAGCAGCGCGGGCAAATCGCCCATGCGATCGAGCTGGGCAAAGATGCCCACATGGCAATTGGAAAAATGGGTGATGGGGGCTTCAGATGTGTTGTGGCTCATGGCTAATCCATTCAGTGAATGGTTTCACTGTAGGCCGCATGGGCGGCTGCGCCAAGTGCGGTGTGCGATTTGTTTGACGCAAGTCATGTGCATCCAGTCCACCGTGCGGCGCGAGTGGATCGCACGCAACACACATGCCGTTACAACTGGCCCGGCACTTGGGTCATCAGGGCGCAGACGGGCCGCGTTGTAGTTGCAAGTCCAACAAGGTGTTGGACTGAAAACTGAAAGAAGGACTCTTCTCATGAACAAGCTGCTCGCCACCCTGATCGCCGGTTTCTTCGCTGCCGGTGCATTCGCCCAAGCCCCCGCCGCGCCTGCGACAGCTGCTGCACCCGCAGCCGCCGTAGCACCTGCTGCCAAGGCCGAAATGAAAGATGCCAAGGCCGAAGCCAAAGCCCAGGCCAAAGCTGCGAAAGCCGAAAAGAAAGCAGTCCACAAGGCCGAAGCGAAAGCGGCACAAGCCCCCGCTGAAAGCAAAGTGGCCCCTGCCGCAGAAAAAATGGCCGACAAAGCCGCTGCCAAGGTCGACGCCAAACTGCCACAAGGCAAGTGATACCCGCCAGCCGGACAGTTTGTCCGGCCAGCGCTTCACCCCACGAGAAGCCTGCACCTGTGCAGGCTTCTTTGTTGGTGGGTGTCGTTGGCGCGTGCCAGCGTGTCGCAAGGGCCGCAAGCGGGCCTTTACACTTGGCCCCATGCGTTCATCCAAAGTTTCTCCTGCGCCGCGCCAGGCCGCGCGTGCGTCCGCGCCCCCTTCAGCCCAAGCAGGCAAGCCCAAAGGCCATGCCGCACACGAAGTGCGCATCATCGGTGGCCAATGGCGCCGCACACGCTTGAAGGTGATCGACAAGCCCGGGCTGCGGCCCACGCCCGACCGCGTGCGCGAAACCTTGTTCAACTGGCTGGGTCAAGACCTGAGCGACTGGCGCTGCGTGGATGCCTTTGCAGGGACCGGCGCTTTGGGTCTGGAGGCTGCATCACGTGGCGCAGCCCATGTGCTGATGCTGGAGCAAGACCCCGCCTTGGTGAACGCTTTGCAAGCCCATGTGCTGCGCTTGCAGGCGGGCATGGTCCAGGTGCAGCGCGCAGACGCCATCGCCGCTTTGCAGCGCTTGCCTGCGGGCAGTGTGGACTTGGTGTTCATCGATCCGCCGTTTGATGGCCCCTGGTTTGAATCGGCGCTCAAAGCCGCCTCAGCCGCCGTGCCGGTGGGGGGATGGGTGTATCTGGAAGCGCCCGTGGCGTGGACCGATGAAGCCTTGGGCGTTTGGGGCCTGAAGGTCGAGCGCCACCTCAAGGCCGGAGCGGTGCATGCCCATTTGCTGCAGCGCACTGCATAATTTGTGCAGACTGAACCGAGGACCCACCATGCAACACCCCGTGATCGCTGTTTACTCTGGCACCTTCGACCCGCTCACACTGGGCCATGAAGATGTG
>JACCDS010729313.1_pt1 | contig 14873 bp, 15 predicted proteins | sample 7446441 | NCBI WGS metagenome assembly JACCDS01 (sample SAMN15323445, study PRJNA562643) | freshwater metagenome | isolation source: river surface water | place: USA:Blue River Watershed | collected 2017-08-17 | reverse complement strand
GGTGTTTGCGCAGTGTGAAGATGATAACATGTACGCCGCGATTGACCTGTTGATCGATAAACTGGATCGTCAGGTCATCAAACACAAAGAGAAGATTTCTCGTCACTGAACTCTGGATTTATGAACCTAAGCTCAATGTTATCGGAGGACTGCACAAAAAGTGCGGTCCTTTTTAATAGTAAAAAACGCATCCTTGAATACGTCGCGGAGCTTGCACACCAGCATATGCCGGAATTGTCCGAGTCCACAGTATTCGAAGCGCTGATGGCGCGGGAAAAGCTGGGCTCAACCGGTATTGGCGGCGGCATCGCCATTCCTCATGGCAAACTGAAAGGCGTGACAACCCCTGTGCTGGTGTTTGTTGTCAGTCAGGATGCCATTCAATTCGATGCAATTGACAATCAGGCCGTGGATATATTCTGCGCCATCCTCATTCCGGAAAATCAGTGCCAGACGCATTTGACGACGTTAGCCGGCATCGCCCGACTGCTCAGTCAAAAGGATCTGACGCGAAAAATCCGTCATGCCGGCACTGATCAGGCACTGTATCAGTTGCTGCTCAGCCATGCTGACACAGGCAGCGCCAAATGAAATTACTGGTGGTTAGCGGCAGGTCAGGTTCAGGTAAATCCGTCGCGTTGCGGGTGATGGAAGATTTAGGCTACTACTGCGTTGACAATATTCCGGTCAATTTGTTGCCCACCCTCGCCAATGCGGTGATGGGACAATATGAACGGGTCGCCGTCAGTATCGATGTGCGCAACTTACCGCAGGAACCGGAGGAACTCACCGAGATCCTGTCGTATTTACCGCGTAAAGTTGAACTGACCATCCTGTACCTCGATGCCGACCATACCAGCCTCATCAAACGTTTTAGTGAGACCCGCCGGCTACATCCGCTGTCGCATCAGGCGATGTCACTGGACGAAGCCATTCAGCGCGAGCAACAGTTACTGGACCCAATATCCAGTCGCGCCGATCTGTATATCGACACCACAGAACTAAACGTACATCAGCTGACCGAGCAGTTACGCGAGCGAATCCTCGGGCAGAAAACCGGTCGTCTGGTGATGTTATTTGAATCTTTTGGCTTTAAATACGGCATTCCGAAAGATGCTGATTTTGTCTTTGACGCCCGCTTCCTACCCAATCCACATTGGGAACCTGAACTGAAGATCCTGACTGGTCTTGACCAACCAGTGAAAGATTATCTGGAAGCGCAGCCGGTGGTCGCGAAATATACCTGGCAAATTAACAGCTTTATCAGCACCTGGTTGCCACACCTCGAACGCAATAACCGCAGTTACCTGACGATCGCCATCGGTTGTACCGGCGGACAACATCGTTCGGTTTATATTGTTGAGTCTTTGGCAGAAAGCTTCCGGGCTTTACGCGAAGACGTGCAAATCCGCCACCGGGAGTTAGTCCGTCACCATGGCAAATAGCTTTAAAGATACTGTCACCATCGTCAATCAACTGGGCTTGCATGCCCGTGCCGCAACCAAGCTGGCGCAGCTATGTATGCAATTTGATGCCAAAATTGAACTGCAACAAGACGGCCGCAGCGCCGATGCCAGCAGTGTGCTGGCGTTGTTAATGCTGGCCAGCAGCAAGGGCAAAAATGTTGATGTGGTGACCAGCGGTGAGCAGGCTGAAGCGGCACTGGTCGCAGTGACTACACTGATCCGCGCAGGTTTCGACGAAAACTGAAACTCGCAGCCAGCCGCGATTTAACCTCGCGGTTCCAGCCCTGCGGTTTCTCAGTCTTTTGGTATTTGATCTTGTCCCTGCGTGTTGTCACAGGCTTTTAGTCGATGGTGCAACGCCACTTTAATCAGCATGTGCGCAGTCACTGGTGCCGAAATAAACAAAAACAATGCAATTAACAGTTGTTGCAGACTCAGTGTTTGCTCATGCAGATTAAAATACAGCAGCGACGCAAGAACAAGGCTACCAAGCCCAAGAGTTGTGGCTTTAGTCGGGCCATGTAACCGGGTATAAAAATCCGGTAACTTCACCAGCGCCACCGATCCCAGCAACACAAATAATGCGCCCAATAGCAACAAGCCACCAATCACCCACTCCAGTATGCTCATCTAGCCCCCTATTCGATGATATCGCCGCGTAGCATAAACTTGCAGACCGCAACTGTACTGACAAAGCCCAGCATCGCAATCAGCAGCGCGGCTTCGAAATACAGCTGGGTCGAGACATAAATCCCATACACCAACAACAGCGCGATACTGTTGATATACATGGTATCCAGCGCCAGCAAACGGTCTGCTAAATCCGGTCCACGCAATAATGACAGCCCATTTAACAATAGTGCAAACACGATCACACTCATCACAGCAATCAGGATCAGACTGAACATGCAAAAATCTCCTTCAGCGGCATTTCATAACGCTGTTTCAGCTCCGCGATCAAGCGTGCTTCATCTTGCAGATCTAACACGTGTAATAACAGAAACTGTGGTTTGTCAGCACTTCGCGGAAGTAATTCAGCACTGACTGTACCAGGAGTCAGGCAAATCGTGCCGGCTAAAATCGTCAGCGGCAATGGCTCAGTCAAATCTAATGGCAACAACACAAAACCTGGCCGCAGTGACCTGTTAGGTCCAAGTACAACTTTAATCACCTGCATATTGGCGATGACGATGTCCCATAACACCATCAACAAATACCGCAGCAACAAGCCATACCGACGCACTGCCGGCTGTGGTTCACGAAAACCACGACTAAGCCATGGGATCAGCAGCGCCAACAACATGCCCGTCAATAGAATTAACGGTGAGAAACTGTTGTGCAGCGCGCACCAGACCAAGAGCAGCGATGCACTGCGCAGCGGGGTGGCAAATAAGGTCTGTCTCATCAGTGTACTCCCACGCCAGCCTGCAGCTGTGCAATTGCATCAAGGCAAAATTGGGTCCACCAGTTGCCACACAGCACCAACGTCAGGCCAGATATCAACAATAAAGCCACTGCGCTAACCGGCAACCGGCTGGCCGGACTTAAATCCTGAGCCGGTGAGTTGGCACGCCAGAACAGCATGCTGCCGGCCCGACTCAATGCAATCAGCACGGCCAGACTGCTCAGTAACAGCACCGCAATCAGCAACATACCGGCCGGATGGCTGGTGATGCCCTGAAGCAGCCACAGCTTGGCGATGAATCCAGAGAATGGTGGCATACCAATCACTACCAGTGCACTCAGCGCAAACAACCAGCCATACAGTTGCGGCTGTACCAGACGGGGGCCAGGCACGAGGCGATCGCCGACACTACCGCGTTGTTGACCTATCTGGTCGGCCAATAAAAACCAAACTGCGCCGATCCAGCTGGAATGAACCGCATACAACAAGGCTGCAGCTTTGACTTCAGCGATTCCACTGCCCAGCGCGGTCAGTAAGGTACCGGCTGATAACAATACCAGCGCGGCCGCCATGCCTTTTAGATCCACCGCAGCCAACACCATCGCAGTGGCAAACAGCATCGTCAGCAACCCGCCCCACCACAGCAATGTATCGCCATAACCACTTAGCGTGCCGGCTGTTGCGCCAAACAACAGACCAAACACCCGCAGCAAGCTATAAATACCAACTTTGGTCATTACCGCAAAAATCGCCGCCACACTGGCATTGGCTTGGCTGTATGCCGCCGGCAACCAGAAATGAAACGGCAACAAAGCGGCTTTTAAACCAAACACTATCAGCAACAACGCCGCAGCGGCTTTTACTGCCAACGCCTGCGACGGCTCCAGCACGCTGATCCGCTGCGCCATATCGGCCATATGCAACGACCCAAGCATCGCGTACAACAACGCCAACGCTAGCAAAAACAGCGCCGAACCAACCAGATTCAGCACTACATAATGCAGTGCCGCCTGAATACGTTTTTTGCCACCGCCATGCACTAACAGGCCATAGGACGAGATCAGCAGCACTTCAAAAAATACAAACAGGTTAAACAAATCACCGGTCAGGAAGGCGCCGTTGAGTCCCATCAGCAGAAAATGCAATAACGGATGGAAATACGCGCCCTTTTCATCATCACCGCTGCAGCTATATAGCGTCACCGCCAGTGCCAATAACGATGTCAACCAGACAAACAGCACCGACAGCTGGTCCGCCACCAGCAAAATGCCAAACGGCTGTGCCCAGTTTCCGAGTAAATAATGCTGCGCCGGCACATTGGTTTGCTGCCACAACAGCACTGAGCTGACCAAGAACGTCAGCAGCATGGCCGCAACACTGTACCTACGTCGTCGCTGTGCGGACCCCGTTAGTGGCTGCAGCAACAACAACACCGCAAATAAAGCCGGCAATAAAATCGGCAGAATGACTAAATGTGACATCAGGGCATCCCCCGCTTGGGCGAGCGCTGGTTATCTAATTCGTCATGCCCAAGCTCGGCACGCGAACGGATCGCCAACACGACCAGGAATGCGGTCATGGCAAAACCAATCACGATTGCGGTCAGCACCAGCGCCTGCGGCAGCGGATCAGCGTAGCGGGCAGAAGCCCCCAGCACTGCGCCGGCGCCGGCAGTGAGTCCACCGCTGACAAAAATAAACAGATTCACGGCGTAAGACAGCATGGTCAGGCCCAGCATTACGGCAAAGGTACGGCCCCGCAACAGCAACAACACACCACAGCCAGTTAGCAGGCCGATGGCGACTGCCAGTAATAATTCCATCAGGCTTGCTCCTTGTGTTCCTGTTTATACCTTGTCGTCAACTTGCCGAGGTTGGCCAGGATTAACAGCGTGGACCCCACCACTGTCAGGTAAACCCCTAAATCAAATGCCATCGCACTGGCCAGCTCAATTTGTCCCAGCAATGGCAGTTGGAAATAATCAAACCAGGAGGTTAAGAAAGGTTTACCAAACAGCCAGCTGAAAGCGCCGGTCAGTCCGGCAATCAAAATACCGCTGGCGATCAGCGCCGAAAATTGTAAGTTTAATCGCGGTTTGACCCAATCCACGCCGTGGGCAATGTATTGCAAAACAAGCGCAACTGCGGTGACAAGGCCCGCAACAAAACCGCCGCCCGGCAGATTATGGCCACGGAAAAAGATGTACACCGATACCAGCAATGCCAACGGCAATAGCCCTTGTGAGACCACCCCTAACAACAAAGGATGCGCATCCAGCGCCCACTTACGACCATCAGCATCGGCACTGGGTTTAAAACGCGGAATGCCGGTCAGCAGCTTGTAGATCCCAAGCGCCGCTATCCCTAACACGGTGATCTCACCAAAAGTATCAAAACCGCGGAAATCGACCAGGATCACATTAACCACATTGGTGCCGCCACCACCGGTTTTGGCATTGGCCAGAAAATAAGCCGACACCGAATCCACCTGTTGCGTCAGCATCAGATACGACAGACTACCGACCACAATGGCGCAACTGCAAGCCAACACCAGATCGCGCAATAAGGTCGAATGCGCACTCTGTTTCGGGCTGCGGTGCGGTAAAAAATACAACGCCAGCATCAACAACACCGCAGTCGCAACTTCAACAGCCAGCTGGGTTAACGCCAGATCCGGTGCGGAAAAACGGATAAACAACAAACTCAGCATCAGCCCCACCACCGACACCATGATCAGCGCCAACAGGCGTTGTCGTTGCCATAGCACCGTGGCAACAGCGGCAAGTACCATGATCAGTAACAACGCGGCGGTCAGCAGGTCCGGAGCCATCGTTGACCGCGGTCCCTGTAAATCGGCAAGTTGCACTAACGGATAGCCAGCCAGCAATACCATCGCCCACAGGATGATAGCGATATACCACTGCAGACGACCGGGTTCGGCCCATTGGCTGAAGCGGCGACAAGCATGTACCAGACGCTGTACCAGCGCTTCAAAGCGATAGATTGCTAATGTTGACTGGAAACCGGCCTGAAACAAAAACAACTGTTTGCGGTTGATATACAGCACAATACCGGCAAAAAACGCCACTGTACTCATCAGCAGTGGCAGGTTCAGTCCATGCCATAATGCCAAGCTATAAGTCGGCGGCGCTTGCTGCAATGCAGCCGTGGAAGCCGCCAGCAGAATATCACCGACCAGCCACTGCGGAAATAAACCGACACCAATACAGAGAGCCACCAGAATCTCCATCGGTACCCGCATATACCGCGGCGGCTCATGTGGGGTTTTGTCGAGCCCTATCGGCTTACCGTTAAAAAACACGTCATGAATAAAACGGGCCGAATACGCCACTGAAAACATCGCTGCAACAGTCGCCAGCAGCGGTAATAACCAGCTCAGCGATCCCAACACACTTTGGTGCAGCGTCTGACTGAAAAACATCTCTTTAGATAAAAAACCGTTCAGCAACGGCACGCCCGCCATCGATGCGGCTGCCACCATCGCCAGGCTGGCAGTCACTGGCATGAAATGCCATAAACCATTGATCTTACGCATATCCCGAGAGCCAGTTTCATGGTCAATAATACCTGCGGCCATAAACAACGACGCTTTAAACACGGCATGGTTGATAATATGAAAAATAGCAGCGACAGTGGCCAGATCGGTATCGAGGCCCAGCAACAGCGTGATAAGACCAAGATGCGAAATGGTCGAATAGGCTAATAGACCTTTGATATCGTGTTGAAATAGGGCGAAATAGGCGCCGGTCAGCAAGGTCAGTAAACCGGCAAGACTTACCAGACTGAACCATAAATCGGTCCCTGCCAGGGCCGGATATAACCGGATCAGTAAAAAAATACCAGCTTTGACCATAGTCGCCGAATGCAGATAAGCGCTGACCGGCGTCGGCGCTGCCATTGCATTGGGCAGCCAGAAATGAAACGGAAATTGCGCGGATTTGGTAAAAGCCCCGAGCAACACCAAGGTCAGGATCAACGGATATTGAGCATGAGCAACAATCTCCGACCCTTTACTGAGAATAACATCAAGCTGATAACTACCAGCCACCTGACCGAGCAACACCAGACCGACCAGCAACGCCAGGCCACCGGCCGCCGTTACTGTAAGCGCCAGCCGCGCACCTTTGCGCGCATCGGAGCGATGAGACCAATAGCTGATGAGTAAAAACGAGCTGATACTGGTGAGTTCCCAGAACAGCCATAGTTGCAAGACGTTGCCCGACAACACGATGCCAAGCATCGCCTGCATAAATAACAGCAGGCAGGCATAAAACCGACCCATTGGGTCTTTTGGACTGAGGTAATACCGAGCATAAAAAATTACTAACAGGCCGATACCGAGAATCAACAAAATAAACAGTAAGGCTAATGCATCAAGCCGCAATGTCCATTGCAGACCCAATAGCGGCAACCACTGCCATTGTTGTTGCAGTACCTCACCTTGTAACACTGACGGGATCAAGGGTGCTAACAGCAGCAAGCCCATTAATGGCGTTGCCAATGCAACAGCGGTTTGTTGATTCCGGCTGAGCTGCCGGATACACAACAGCAGCGCAATACCGAATAAAGGGGCAGACAAAATCCAAGGGAGTAACGACACCATGTCATAGCCTCTTTGAGCAGGGTTGTGTGTGCAATGCGCAGCCAAAACCCGGTACAGGCTCACACAACAGATTAAAAGTTATCCTGATTTGTCTGGGTGGAAGGGGGGAAAACAAGCCCCCAACCGTTCAACAGGGCATTCCGGCTGATGAATGCCCTCATTCGAGCGATGAATTAATGTGCAGCCCCCGGCACATAATGATGGATCCAACCTACGCTGTAGAAATAATGGGTCACTTCCGGTAACACAAACACCGTGGCCGTTAACCCCACAATCGTCAGCACAATAGTGTAAGGCACTGCCATCCACACCATCCGCATGTATGACAAACGGATAAGCGGGGCTAATGCGCTGGTTAGCAGGAACAAGAACGCGGCCTGGCCGTTTGGCGTGGCGACACTTGGCAGGTTGGTCCCAGCATTGATAGCAATTGCCAACATTTCAAACTGCTCACGGCTGATCCGTCCGGCTTCCCACGCTGCTTTCACCTCGTTGATGTAAACCGTGCCGACAAAGACGTTGTCGCTGACCATCGATAACACGCCGTTCGCCAAAAACAACACTGCCAATTGCAACTGCCCGTCAAACGTCAACACCCATGTGATGATTGGCGTAAACAGGTGTTGGTCAATAATGACCGCGACCACAGCAAAAAACACTACCAACAGAGCAGTAAAAGGCAAGGCCTCTTTGAACGCATTGCCGATAGCATGTTCGTCAGTCACACCACAGAACGTAGTAGCCAAGATAATAACCATCAGACCAATCAGGCCAACGGATGCAATGTGCATACTCAGGCATACGATCAATAACAACGAAATCACGCCTTGTACCCACAGCTTCGAGATATCTGAAGCGGTCAGTTTGGCACTCTGGTGTGCGTCGTAATCCACCAGCACGGTACGGACTGCGTCAGGCATTTTATAACCAAAATCAAACCACTTTAGTTTCTCTACCAGTGCAGTGGTCAACAAACCTGCAATGAGAACCGGTATACTGATCGCGCACATCCGTAATGCAAATTCAGCAAAACCCCACTCAACAGCTTCTGCGATAATCAGGTTTTGCGGCTCACCCACCATAGTCGCTACGCCGCCTAATGCAGTACCGACACCGGCATGCATCAGCAGGTTACGCAAGAAACCACGGAAATTCTCCAGATCGGTGCGCGATAACTCGCGTACTTCACCATCGGCATTATGGTCATGGTTATCCAAAAACGTCTTGCCTGAGGAAATTTTGTGGTAAATCGCGTAAAAACCAACGGCAACACTGATCACCACGGCAACCACCGTCAGCGCATCAAGGAACGCCGATAAAAATGCAGCCATCACACAAAATGCCAGCGAAATTCCGGTTTTGGATTTCACCCGCAGCAACAGCTTGGTAAACACAAATAACAGTAAGTCTTTGACGAAGTTAATGCCTGCAACCATAAACACCAGCAGCAACACAACTTCGATATTGACAGACACTTCATGCATGACTTTTTCCGTGCTCGTCATGCCCATTGCGACCGCCTGAATCGCTAACAGACCACCGGGTAACAATGGATAACATTTCAGCGCCATCGCTAGTGTGAAAATAAATTCCAGCACCAACAACCAGCCTGCAACATAAGGATTCTGAATAAATACCAATGGATTCACAAACAGAAAGGCAATTATGGTCAGTTTGAACCAGTTGGGCGATTGCCCGAGAAAATTGGTGTACAGCGCCAGCGCAGTGCCAGATGGTTTCATAGCGGATCTCACTTGTTATTATCTGATTTGATCTTTATCGGCAGTTTCGTCAACGTTTAATGTAGCGTAACTGAGATGATTCGCCTGCCCTACCAAAGAGTAAATTACAGTCCAGTCTCGAAAAACATCAACGACGTCAGGTTCTTATACCTGAGTTCAGCTAAATATGTCTATGGCAGCTCCGTGACAATTATGAATACAGCCTGAAATTTGCGACCAGTCAACTCACCTTGTCGCTGTGTAACGTCTGTGCTTTGCCGCACTGAAAGCGGCGAAAAAAAGCCCGGCAAAAACACCGGGCTTCAGTTCGTACATATTATATTACTGATATATCAGGATTTCTTATCCAGAAGCGACAGAATAAAAGCATATTCCTGCGCCACTTCTTTCATCCGCGAGAATCGACCGGACTTACCACCGTGGCCAGCCTCCATATTGGTGCGGAATAACAACGGTTGCTGGTCAGTTTTTTCTGTTCTGAGTTTTGCCACCCACTTGGCTGGCTCAAAATACTGCACTTGGGAATCATGCAGACCTGTCGTCACCAGCAGTGCCGGATAAGCCTGCTTTTTCACCTGGTCATAAGGCGAATAGGACAGCATATAGTCGTAGTAGGCTTTTTGTTTTGGATTGCCCCATTCGTCAAACTCGTTTGTAGTCAGTGGGATGGACTCATCCAGCATCGTGGTCACCACATCGACAAAAGGCACGTTGGCCACTAAAGCCCGGTATTTCTCCGGCGCCATATTGGCAACAGCTCCCATCAACAGACCGCCGGCGCTACCGCCCATGCCAAAAACTTTATCTTTGGCCGCATACTGCTGTTTGACCAGATAGTCTGTGACATCAATGTAGTCAGTGAAGGTATTGATTTTTTTCAGTAATTTGCCGTCTTCGTACCAGTGACGCCCCATTTCCTGACCACCACGGATATGAGCGATGGCATACACAAAACCACGGTCGACTAACGACAATACGCTGGAGCGAAAGCTTGGGGCAGATGAAGAGCCATAAGAGCCGTAGGCATATTGGTAAAGTGGCGCTGAACCATCCTTTTTAAAGCCTTTGCGGTATAACAAACTGACCGGCACTTTAGTACCATCACGCGCGATGGCCCAAACCCGTTCGGTCTGATAGTTGGCACGATCAAAACCACCCAACACTTCCTGTTGTTTCAACAACCGTTTTTCGCCACTGCGCAAATTCACTTCGTAGACAGAATTCGGCGTGGTCAGCGCCGTATAGCTGTAACGCAACCATTCGGAGTTTTGTTCCAGATTCACATCTGTAGCTGCGACATACACCGGTTCATCCGAACTGATATAGCTGGCTTTCGCCGGGTTTTGCCACGGCAGGACACGGATCCGGTTTAAACCTTCACTGCGCTCGTTGATCGCCAGATAGTCGTTAAATAACTGAAAGGATTCGATAAAAACGTTTTTGTCATGCGCCAGTAATTCAGTCCAGCGAGCGCGGTCACCGATTTGGTCATCCGCCACCGTCATAATGCGGTTATTCGGTGCGTTCCAGTCGGTGCTGATAATCCAGCGATTGCCCAAATGGTCAGCTTCGTATTTGAAGTCCCGTTGCCGTGGCGCAATGGCCTTAAATTCACCCGTCGGCTGGTTTGCCGGTAATACGCGGATTTCAGACGAGACAGTGCTGCCTAGCCATAACACGACAAACTGGTCATCACTGCTATTGCCGATGCCGGTGTAGAAGCTGGTATCTTTTTCTTCATACATCAGCACATCTTTAGCGACCGCTTCACCCAACTGATGACGACGGATTTTATTGCCTAGTAATGTTTGTTTATCTTTTTCAATATAAAACAAATGCTTGCTGTCAGATGACCAAGCCAGCGATGCTTCGACGCCCGTCAGCACATCGGGCAGATCTTTACCGGTTCTGAGATCGCGAACACGCACCGTATATTGGCGGCGGCCATTGGTGTCTTCGGCATAGGCCACCAAATTGTTATCCGGACTCACCGCATAATTACCAACCTGGTAAAAATCTTTGCCGGCGGCCATTTTATTGACGTCCAGGATCACTTGTTCTTCGCCGGTTTTCAGTGCTTTACGCAAATACACCGGATACTGCTGGCCAGTTTCATAACGGGTATAAAAGCTGTAATCACCTTTTTTCGCCGGTACAGAACTGTCGTCCTGTTTGATGCGGCCAATAATTTCGTCGGTCAGTTTATTCGTCAGGTCCTGATACTTATCGGCATATTGTTGGTAATACGCGTTTTCGGCCTGCAGATGCGCCAGCACTTTTGGGTCTTGCCGTTTGTCATCGCGCATCCAGTAGTACGGGTCTACCCGATCGCCGTTGGCCGATTTGACGGTATATGGGATTTGTTCCGCCACGGGAGCCTGCACTGGTTGACTGGCATGACTGATGCCGCTTATCAACATTGCGCCGGCCCCCAATAGTGCGGTCCATTGAGAGAGAGGTCTATTTGCCATTTTTGCTTCCTGTTATTTTTTTGCTTCATGCTTAAAAACTTACAACATTGCTTTTTTAACATAATAGATACAAGGCTGCACACCGTATTGCGCTCAAACGCCTGCGTTGCCCGACTTAAAAAGTGTAACTAAGGATTTTTCTGAACTTAATCCGGTTAAATTTCGCCTGTTCCGGCATTCAGTATTCACAAACCAGAATTTCTGCGCTTATATTACTGGGATACATCATGCAGGAAATCATCATGGCTTTAATGACTGTAGCCGAAGTTGCGGCTTTTTTATCAATTCAGGATATCCGGGTCGAACGACTAGCACGGGAAAATTTATTAGTACCAGCCGACAAGGACGCCGCAGGCAAGCCGATGTTCGAAGAAGAAGACGTGAAGCGTTACAAGGTGTTAGCTGAGCGTCTTGGCGGCATCTGAATGCTGACAAGGAAACTGGCGTAACGTAAGTTGCGCCAGTTTTGCTTTATCTGCGCCGCCTTCCAGCGATTTGTACCACAACCAGCAAAACCCACTGTATAACAACGACGCTAACTGCAAGCGCTGAGCTATATCTTGCCGCGCCTGAGGCCGGAATTGCAGATATAAATTCAGTAGTTGTTCTTGTTCCTTCGTATTCAGCTGCAGATTCAAACATAACGCTGCCAAATCAAAGGCACTGTCGGCCTGCTGACAATACTCATAATCAATCAGCCATAGCTGCTGGTGCTGCAACAAAATATTGCCGCTGTGCAAATCCATATGACATAACACCTGATCACCCGGTAATAAGCTAAATGCACTGGCCGCAGTGCGAAGTCGTTGCCAGTCTTGCTCATCGTCCGCACTCCAGGCTGCATCAAACACTTTGTCGCGTAGTTGCTGCAGGTAGACAAAAGGGTCTAACACCGGCGTCTGCACTTTCAGTTTGTGCAGCCGCACCAGTTTTTCCACCAGCTGCAATAAATGCGTGTGGTGCAGTTCCCAGTCAAAATGCCGGCTGTGGGTCAGGAAGTCACTGATCAGAATGCGTTGATGGTTGTTCAGGCAAAGTGGCGCCGGCGCCACGCCTGCGGCGGCGGCTGCATGCTGGCAGCGCAGTTCTTGCTGCCGGCACACGCCCGCTACGCCCGGTTTATAGTGCCGCACCAGATAGTGACCACGCTGCGTATGCACGTAGTAATTGTCGTTGGTACTGCTGGCAGCAAGCTTCTGTAGCGCCAGCGGCACGTGATTCGCAAAAAACTCTAGCCGCTGGCACAGATGCCAGATGCGTTGTTCAGTTGCTGTTGACGGTAATTGCTGCGCCATGCGAAATATCCCGAAGCTGCGGTCAGCGTATAAATAACAAAAAGCGCACTGAAAAAATACAGATCTTTTTGCAGATACATGTAAATAGAGGCAGCATCGATGACAATCCAGTACAGCCAGTTCGACACCACTTTCTTCGCAACGAGGTAAGTTGTCACCACGGCAAAACAACTGATTTGCGCACCAAGCCAAGCAAAATCGGTACTGGTGTATTGCTGCATCAGGTATCCCAGTAACAATCCAGCGAGCGCAGTCAGGCTGATTAGCCGCAGATGTTGCGAGCCGCGCCACTCTACGACTTGCTGTGCCAAACCACTTTGGTTGCGCAGTTGCTGCCAGTTCCACCAGCCATACAAGGCCATGCCGGCGTAATACAGCTGCAGCAATGCATCAGTATAGAGATTAGCGCTCAGCATGATTTGCAACGTCAGCACAGTACTTGCCAATGCCGCCGGCCAGCACCACAGACTATGGCGGATAGCCAGCACTGTGTAAGACAGAGCCAGCACAGTCGCTATCAGCTCCAGCGCGGTCTGTAATTGCCATTGATTCAGCAGCTGTTGCCACAGTTCCGTCATGGCCGCAGATCACCGTGTAGAAACTTCACGACAAATACCACTTTGCCATAACGCTCAAACGACCAGCGGATACAGCGTTGCAGCGCCGCCATTACCGTATCGTATTCACCAAAAACCTGTGTGCTCATGGTGTTGGTTATTACGTGCAAGCCCGCTTCTTTATTCAGCTCTTCAATAAAACCTTTGATTGGCTCGATATAATCGCTGGTTAGCGGATATTTACTGATTTCGATCGAAAGTTGCATCACGATGTCCTTTTAAAGTGCTCAGAACTGATAAGTCGCGGTCAGACCGATACGGCGCGGTTCACCAAATTGTTCATATAAATGCTCGGTATAACCATCCCGTGGGTCGTTACCGAAATAAAAACCGCGCACACCGTAAGTTTCATCCAGAAAATTGCGGCTCCATAGCGCCAACTCCCATTGCGACCACTGATAGCTTGCTCTGAGATTCAGCAAGTTACTGTGCGAAGCGCGGATGTTTTCAGAATCAGAGTAGTAATAGCCATCTTTGTGCGCATACTGCGCCGAGATTTGTAGCGCTTCCAGCGGCGACCAGTCGGCTCCGACACTAAACTGATATTCTGGGGCCTGTGCCTGTGCGCGGCCGCTCATATCGAGGCCACCTTTAGTGACAAAACCGCGGATCTCCGACTTCAGGACAGCCCCACTGAAATGTGCCACCAACGCAGGGGTCAGCTGCCAGCGGTTTTCGGTTTCCAAACCATAGTTACGTCCACTAAACGCATTATCGATATAACCGACAAACTTCGTGCCCTGATTGATCCAGCCTTTGAGCTGCATGTCATCCCGCCACATATAAAATGCCGAGACACGGCTGACCAGCGTGTGGTCCACATTTTGACCTTTTACACCAAATTCAGCGTTTATCAGCTGCTCCGGCGCAAAAGTGGCTTTGCTGAGCAAGAAATCCTTTAATCCGGTCAGTTTTGGATTCAGGGTTTCCGCCAATGCTTCGCCATTGACGCCCCCAACTTTGTAACCTTTGGACACTAAACCGTAAATCTGGCTAAGCGGGCTGACCTGGTAGGCCAGGCTGAGTTTGCCGCCCCACATCTGATCATCACCATCAGTACGGATACCATTGTTGTCGGCATATTCATCCTGGTATTGCTCCAGTCGGCCACCGTAAGTCAAGGTCAGGTCAGGCGCCAGTTGTTGCTCATTCTCTGCATACACTGCCAGATTTTGCCGTTCGAAATCACTGATAAAGTTCTGATCAAGCCAAGTATATAACCGCGTTATATCAATGGTTTGCTGACTTGCATAT
>JACCDS010312905.1_pt1 | contig 14877 bp, 12 predicted proteins | sample 7446441 | NCBI WGS metagenome assembly JACCDS01 (sample SAMN15323445, study PRJNA562643) | freshwater metagenome | isolation source: river surface water | place: USA:Blue River Watershed | collected 2017-08-17 | reverse complement strand
CCTTGCTCTAAACCAAACAACAACGCGCCACGCCATGCATCACCACAGCCTGTCGGGTCTACCACCGCGGCGGCTTTGACGGGGGGCACAAGTGTCTTCTCACCATCGATCCACACTTCGCAACCCTCGGCACCCAAAGTAACGATGAGGCCTTTCACACGACGTGAAATGTCTGCATGGCTTAGGCCAGTGCGGTCACTCAGCATCTTGCCTTCGTAGTCATTGACCGTCACCCAAGTGGCTTGATCAATGAAGCGCATCAAGTCTGTGCCATCAAACATGGGCAGGCCTTGACCTGGGTCGAACACAAACGGAATATCAACCGCTTTGAGTTGCTCAGCATGTTGAATCATGGCTTCGCGACCATCAGGGGAAATGATGGCGAGTTTGATGTCTGCGCGTTTCTCCACTTGGATGGTGTGCGCTTGCATCATCGCACCGGGGTGAAAAGCCGTGATTTGGTTGTTGTCACGGTCGGTCATGATCATGGCTTGGGCGGTATAGCTGCCTTCTACTTGGCGCACATACTCGGTTGAGATGCCCAAATTTTTCAGGCGCTGCAGGTAGTCTGCGGCGTCCGTACCCAACGTGGCCATCGGCAAAGGCGTGCCGCCCAACACCTTCAAGCTGTATGCAATATTTCCGGCACAGCCGCCAAAGTCACGGCGCAAAGCGGGAACCAAAAATGACACATTCAAAATGTGCAACTGGTCAGGCAAGATTTGCTCAGCAAATCGACCTTCAAAATCCATGATGGTGTCAAACGCGAGCGAGCCGCAAATCAGCGATGCCATAAAAATACCTTAGAAAAGAAAACGTTAGGGATAAAAAACAAAAGCTCGAAAACCTGTCACGCGCTTGCTCACCTTGTCATCCAAATCAAAGTTCAAGGTGCTGCGCACATCGCGCAAGGCTAGCACGTGGTCTTTGCCAGAGAGCTCTTCAGCTGTAAACACACGACGCACCAATACTTGGTCTTGCAAGTCAGTCAGGCTCAACTCCAATGCAGGCATGGCCACGGGATGGTGTTGTGTATTTTTCAAGCGCAGCTGCACGGTGAAGCCACCTTGTGGGTTTTCGGTGAAGCTGCTGCTTTCAATCAGCACAGCTTCCGGCTCGCGTGGCCAAGTGACTTCGCAGGCGCACAAAGCCGATAGCAATGGACGCAAAGCAGGTTCTTCTGCAGCCAGCCAATTGCGCTGCGCCAACACAAACTGCGCCAATAAAACCAATACCAACACACCCGCAGACAAAACCCATTTCAGTGGCAAAGGTGAAGACTCATCAGCCGTGGGTGTTGTGGGTTTCAAAAACTCCGAGCTACCCAGCTCACTAGCGGCCACAGCTGGGGCCATGGCCGCCCGAAACAAGGAAGGGGCTTCTGCACTTGGCGCAGGCGGTGTCGGAATGTCAGGCGGCGTATCAAAATGCAAAGCCGCCTCAAACACGTGTGCACAACGACCGCAACGCACCCACCCTTTGGCAGCTTCTAGCTGCTGGGGCGACACCTTGAAGGCGGTCTCGCATTGGGGGCAGTGGGTGATGTGCATCAGCAGTGGGCGGTCATCAAAATCCAACCATCTTCCGCATCACTTACTTCCAGCGTGCAGTAAGGCGCGTAAGCGTCTTTGAGTTCTTGGGCTTGTCGCTCAAGGATACCCGCTAACACCAAGCTCCCGCCAGCGGCAACATGACTGCGTAGCAAGGGTGCTAACACCTTGAGTGGCGTGGCCAAAATATTCGCCAACACGGTTTGGTACTGGCCTGTGGCTTTGTCTGGCAAACCTGCATTCAAGTGCACGTTGTTGGCATCGGCATTGAGCACGGTGGCCGTGACTGCCGCATCGTCAATGTCTACCGCATCAATGGTACTGGCGCCATACAAGGCAGCACCGATCGCCAAAATGCCAGAGCCGCAGCCGTAATCAAGGACACGCTGATGGGCTACATCATGCGTGGCAATCCAACGCAAGCACATGCGCGTGGTGGGATGCGTGCCAGTACCAAAGGCCAGACCTGGGTCTAAACGAATGACTTTTTGGGCTTGCTCTGGTGGCTCATGCCACGTAGGAACAATCCAAAATTCAGGTGTGATCTCAACCGGCGCAAATTGCGACTGCGTCAGGCGCACCCAGTCTTGGTCTGCGACAGGCTGAATGCCCAGCACTTGGCTATCGGCAAAGAAATCTTGCAACGCCAACAAGCGCGAAGCGTCTTTGGCTTCGGTTTCTTTTGCAAACAAAGCCACGATGCGCGAGCGCTTCCAGCCTTCTTTGGGTGGCGGCATGCCGGGCTCGCCAAACAAGGCTTGCTCGGCATCGGTTTGGGCATCAGCGTCTTCGACGGACACACTCAGGGCATCGAGTGCATCCAGTGCCTCGCAGACAGCTTCGACGCTGTTTTCGGGGCACATCAGTCGCAACTCAAACATCAGCGCTTGTGAGCGGCGAGCCACTCTTCCAAGTAATGGATGTTGGTACCACCCGCCATGAACTTGGCGTCCACCATCAACTCGCGGTGCAGCGGAATGTTGGTATTGATACCTTCCACCAGCGTTTCAGCCAAGGCCGTACGCATGCGTGCCAAGGCCTCGTCTCGGGTGTCGCCGTGCACGATGATCTTGCCGATCATGGAGTCGTAGTTGGGCGGCACGTAGTAGTTGGTGTAGATGTGCGAATCCACACGCACGCCTGGACCGCCGGGTGCGTGCCACATGGTGATGCGACCAGGCGATGGAATGAACTTGAACGGATCTTCCGCATTGATACGGCACTCAATCGAATGACCGCGCACTTGGATATCGCGCTGCGCGAAAGGCAGCTTCAAACCAGCTGCCACCATGATTTGCGTTTTCACGATGTCCACGCCCGTGATGTATTCCGTCACAGGGTGCTCCACTTGCACGCGGGTGTTCATTTCAATGAAATAGAACTCGCCGTTTTCGTACAAGAACTCAAACGTACCGGCACCGCGATAGCCAATCTTTTTACAAGCGTTGGCACAGCGCTCACCAATCTTCTCGATCAGTTTGCGTGGAATGCCAGGCGCTGGTGCTTCTTCGATCACTTTTTGGTGACGACGCTGCATCGAACAGTCACGCTCGCCCAAATACACCGCATTCTTGTGCTTGTCTGCCAACACTTGAATTTCGATGTGACGCGGATTCTGGAGGTATTTCTCCATGTAGACCGCAGGGTTGCCAAAGGCTGTGCCTGCTTCGGCTTTGGTCATCGCCACAGCATTGATCAAAGCAGCTTCGGTGTGCACCACACGCATGCCGCGACCGCCGCCGCCGCCAGCGGCTTTGATGATGACGGGGTAGCCTACGTTCTTGGCAATGCGCTTGATGGCAGCAGGATCATCAGGCAACTCACCTTCAGAGCCAGGCACGCAAGGCACGCCCGCTTTGATCATGGCTTGTTTGGCCGACACCTTGTCGCCCATGATGCGGATGGATTCTGCGGTGGGCCCAATGAACTGGAAACCGCTCTTTTCAACACGCTCCGCAAAGTCAGCGTTTTCGCTCAAGAAGCCATAGCCAGGGTGAATGGCTTCGGCATCCGTCACTTCAGCCGCCGCAATGATGGCTGGCATGTTGAGGTAGCTCAAAGGCGAGGCTGCCGGGCCAATACACACGGCTTCGTCAGCCAACTTGACATATTTGGCGTCACGGTCGGCTTCGGAATACACCATCACCGCTTTGACACCCAGCTCGCGGCATGCGCGTTGGATGCGCAGCGCGATTTCGCCACGGTTGGCGATCAGGATTTTTTTAAACATGGAGGGCCCGCCCGTTATTCAATGATGAACAGGGGTGCGCCGTATTCCACTGCTTGGCCGTTCTCAGCCAAGATTTTGGTGATGGTGCCAGACTTGTCTGCTTCGATCTCGTTCAAGATCTTCATTGCTTCGATGATGCAGATGGTGTCGCCTTCTTTGACTTGTTGACCGACTTCGGCAAACGCTTTGGCGCCAGGGCTAGAAGCACGGTAGAACGTACCAACCATTGGAGATTTGACGGTATGACCTGTCGGTGCAGCTTCGGCTGCCGGTGCGGGCGCCGCTGCTGCAGCAGGAGCTGGGGCTGCAACAGGTGCAGCCACCGGCGCGGGCGCGGGTGCTGCCATTTGCGTCACCATGGCCACAGGTGCAGGCGCGCTTTTGACGATACGGACCGTGCCCTCTGCTTCGGTGATCTCAAGTTCAGACACATTTGATTCAGAAACCAGGTCAATCAACGTCTTAAGCTTTCGCAAATCCATAAATACATCCTATTTGTTGCAAATAAGTCGTTAATTTACACCAATTTCAGATTCTTGACCAAGCCAATTGCGTCAAATCACCCATTTATCAATATCTTTTGGGCTTAACTTACCCAAACGGCGCTGTATCAAATCACCTTTTGCATTTAAAACCACAGTAAATGGCAGGCCTCCGACGTCATTTCCCAATATCTTGCCTAATTCAGTTCCGTTCAGACCCGCCAAACCAATCGCATAGGTCACCGGGAATTGATTCAAAAATTGACGCACACGGCTGGGCTGATCAATTGCAAGCCCAACAACTTGCCAGCCTTTAGATTCATTTTGACGAAAAAATGCGTCAATTAAGGGCATTTCTTCAACGCAAGGTGTACACCACGTGGCCCAAAAGTTGATCACCACAGGGCGCCCCTGAAGTGCTTTCATCGAGAGGGTCTCGCCTGAGGGGGTTTCAAACTCTGCCGACCACAACTGCGCCAGAGCTTCAGATGACAACTCGCCACCCGCTTGCCGCTGCCAAGCCACGCCCGCGCCAACGGCTGCTGCGGCAGCAGCGACGCCTGCATACAGGATTGACCGTCTATTTGTATTGAACATCACGTAACTTCCTTTATCAGTCGTATCAAAGCGGCCAAATCTCCGCGGTAGGTACGTCCTTGCCCATCTGGCTTGAGAGCACCACGCAAGTCATCCAAGTCATAAATCATCAAATGCACCAGCACTTTTTGCGACAAGCCTGGGCAACTGCTCAAGATACTCAGGGCATCCACCGGCTCGCCTTGGAAGCCTTGAACTGTGCTCACCTCGTAGCGAACATTGTGGTCAATGAGGCTAATTTCCGCTGATTTGGGGTCATCACAAAACAACTGCAGATAAATATCCGACAAACCCGTAGCCGTACCCCGCCAGACCGCCCCGCCTAAATGTGGCCTGAAAGCCGCCATGCGCTCCATCCACACCAGCGCCAGCTCACGCAAGGCTTTGAGCTCGGCAGGCTGAGTATCCGCACAGAACACATCCAAATACTCACGCACGGCGTCTTCGACTTGGTCGTTGTTGGGCAACGCCGTGCGGGCGTTCAGGCCAAGCTGCTTGACGGCACGTCGTTTTGCAGCTCCGTATTCCAGCCCATCTTCCACCACCATGCGCGCTGCAGTGACCGCAATTTCTTGTTGAACCGTATCCATATCCATGCGATTGTGAGGCCTGCCAGCCCACACTGCTCAAGCGTGGTCGAAACACCCTCCTAAAATGCATGGATGCATATACATATTTTGGGAATTTGCGGCACGTTCATGGGTGGACTGGCTGCGTTGGCGCGCGAAGCGGGCCACAGGGTGACGGGTTGCGATGCGGGCGTCTACCCGCCCATGAGCGACCAACTCCGCGCCTTGGGCATTGAATTGATCGAAGGTTTTGGTGCCGACCAGATGACCTTGAAGCCGGACGTGTATGTGATTGGTAACGTCGTTTCCCGCGCTCGCTTAGCCGATGGGAGCCCCAAATTCCCACTGATGGAAGCCATTTTGGAAAGCGGTGCGGCCTACACCAGCGGCCCTCAATGGCTGGCTGAGCACGTGTTGCATCACCCCAGCCAACCCCGCCACGTGCTGGCCGTGGCCGGCACACACGGCAAAACCACCACCACCTCGATGCTGACTTGGATTTTGCAAGCCGCAGGCTTAGAACCCGGCTTTTTGGTCGGTGGCGTCCCCATGAACTTTGGCGTATCGGCCCGCCTAGGTCGCTTGAGCAGCCCTGCCGATGTTGCCGCACACAAGCGCACGCCCTTCGTGATTGAAGCCGACGAGTACGACACCGCCTTTTTCGACAAGCGCAGCAAGTTTGTGCACTACCACCCCCGCACGGCCATCTTGAACAACTTGGAGTTCGATCACGCCGACATTTTTGACAACCTCGCCGCGATTGAACGCCAGTTCCACCACTTGGTGCGCACTGTGCCAGGCAGTGGCCGCGTGGTGGTCAACGCCGATGAAGACAGCTTGCAACGTGTCTTGGACCAAGGCTGCTGGAGCGATGTGGCTAAGTTTGGCGTGAGCACCCATGCGCAAGCAAACGGCTGGTCGGTACAAGGTGAGCCCGACAACTTCGCCGTGCTGCGCCACGGTCAGGAGGTCGGTCGCGTGCAGTGGGACATCACAGGGGTGCACAACCAATTGAACGCCTTAGCCGCCATTGCGGCTGCCGAGCATGTGGGCGTATCGCCGGCACAAGCCGCCGCATCGCTGAGCCAATTCCAAAACGTGCGTCGCCGCATGGAGGTGCGCGGCACGGTGCATCGCGCTGGCGGCGACATCACGGTGTACGACGACTTTGCACACCACCCCACAGCGATTCGCACCACCGTCGATGGCCTGCGACGCAAAGTGGGCCCCAACGCACGCATCTTGGCGGTGTTTGAGCCACGCAGCAACACGATGAAGTTGGGGACCATGAAGTCGCAATTGCCTTGGAGTTTGGAAGACGCAAACCTCGCGTTTTGCCACTCTGGCGGATTGGACTGGGATGCTGTTGACGCTTTATCACCCATGGGCGCACGTGCATGCGTAGGTGCGACTGTGGATGAAGTGATTGCGCAAGTGGTGACGGCTGCGCAGGCCGGGGATCATGTGCTGTGCATGAGCAATGGTGGCTTTGGCGGGATTCACGCTAAGTTGTTGACGGCTCTAGCTGCTTAACTTCTCTTCTATCGCTTGCTGCTTGTGTGCCTGTTGCTGTTTCTTTCGCACGCACACAGAGCGGCCAGCACCTGACACGGCTTAACGTCCCTGCGGGCCGTGATGGCGCCGCATCAGGCACTGACCACTCTGCGTGCTGAGCATGTGCAATCGAAACGTTTTGGGACTTACTCCTGCTACGTAGTTCGGCGATGCGAATGCTGACGCCAGGGCCCATGTGTTCGCGTGAAATTTCCCGAACCACAAAACGCTGAGAGCGCGGCGTCTGATTTGGCGCCATCACGGCCCGAAGGGACGTTAAGCCAAGTCAGACACCGCGCTCTCGGCGTATCTGCGATTGAAGAAACGAAGCCAGGCCAAACCGACCCAACTCCGAATCAACCAAAAATCACGAACGCTTACGACGCGCCGCCACAGCGTGTGACAACACTTCCAACGAGGCCACAGAGTCATCCCAATCCAAGCACGCATCGGTGATGCTCTTGCCGTATTCGAGCTTGGACACATCGTCTTTGCCGGGTGTGAACTTCTGAGCACCGCCGTGAATGTGGCTCTCAATCATCACGCCGAAGATTTGCTTGGAGCCGCCACTGATTTGCTCGGCGATGTCTTTGGCCACCAACAACTGACGCTCGTGTTGCTTGCTGCTGTTGGCGTGGCTGCAATCCACCATCAAGGTCGCTGGCAACTTGGCTTTGGCCAATTCTTCGCAAGCGGCTGTCACGCTGGCTTCGTCATAGTTGGGAGCCTTGCCACCGCGCAAGATGACGTGGCAATCTTTATTACCCTTGGTTTGCACAATCGCCACTTGGCCGTTTTTGTGGATGGACAAGAAGTGATGGCCGCCAGCAGCAGCTTGGATAGCATCGGTAGCAATTTTGATGTTGCCGTCTGTGCCGTTCTTGAAACCAATGGGGGCAGAAATACCTGAAGCCAGTTCGCGGTGCACTTGGCTCTCTGTCGTGCGCGCGCCAATGGCGCCCCACGAAATCAAATCGCCAATGTATTGCGGGCTGATCGCATCCAAGAACTCGCTGCCTGCGGGCAAACCGAGACGGTTGATCTCAATCAACAACTGGCGTGCAATGCGCAGACCTTCATCAATGCGGTAGGTTTCATTCAAGTAGGGGTCATTGATCAAGCCCTTCCAGCCCACCGTGGTGCGGGGTTTTTCGAAGTACACGCGCATCACGATTTCCAGTGTGTTGGCGTACTTTTCACGCAAGGTCTGCAGGCGGCGTGCGTAGTCAATCGCAGCAGCAGGGTCGTGAATGGAACATGGACCAATCACCACCAACAGACGGTCGTCTTTGCCGTGCATGATTTGATGCACAACTTTGCGTGTCTTGGTAATCAGCTTCTCAACAGGCGTACCTTGAATAGGAAAGAAGCGAATCAAATGTTCGGGAGGTGGCAACACGGTGATGTCCTTGATACGTTGATCGTCAGTTTGACTAGGGGTTTCAACGTGGCTTGAATAAGTGTCTGCGCTCATGTTCTGTCCTGCATTTGAAAAGTGAAAACGTGGCAAAAAAAAACCGCCGGTAGGGCCGGCGGTTGGTTTGGGAGTTCGGATCGTTGGGGTACGTTCAGATCTCTCGACCGCCGGTAAAGCGTGAGAACCAAAAGTAACCCAAGTAAAAACGAACTGCTTGCATGGGTTGAAATATAGCACAGCCCATCACACGATGATCCCCAAGGATTTATGCAGTACCGCCGACGGTCAGACCGTCGATGCGTAATGTGGGCTGCCCCACCCCCACAGGCACGCTCTGGCCTTCTTTGCCGCAGGTGCCCACACCTGGGTCAAGCTGCATATCGTTGCCAATCAAGCTCACGCGGGTCAACGCATCAGGCCCATTGCCCACCAAGGTCGCACCTTTGACGGGATATTGAATTTTGCCGTTCTCGACCCAAAACGCTTGTGAGGCTGAGAACACAAATTTGCCCGAGGTGATGTCCACTTGGCCGCCGCCAAAGTTCACGGCATACAGACCCTTTTTGAGGCTGGCCACAATTTCTTCGGGGGATTTATCGCCGCCAACCATATAGGTGTTGGTCATGCGAGGCATGGGTACATGGGCGTAGCTCTCGCGACGGCCATTGCCAGTGGGCTTCACACCCATCAAGCGGGCATTCATGCCGTCTTGGATGTAGCCCTTCAAGATGCCGTCTTCAATCAACACATTGCGTTGGCTGGGGTTGCCTTCGTCGTCTACATTGAGTGAACCACGACGGTCAGGAATCGTGCCGTCATCCAACACAGTCACGCCTTTGGCAGCCACGCGTTGGCCAATGCGGCCGCTGAACGCGCTAGAACCTTTGCGGTTGAAGTCACCTTCCAAACCGTGGCCGATGGCTTCGTGCAACAAGATACCAGGCCAGCCGGGGCCCAACACCACACTCATCTCGCCCGCGGGGGCAGGACGTGCATCGAGGTTGGTGAGCGCACATTGCACGGCTTCATCTACATAGTTTTGCACCAAGACGTCGTCGAAGTGATCTAAACCAAATCGACCGCCACCGCCGGCAGAGCCAATTTCACGACGACCGTTTTGCTCGGCAATCACAGTCACGCTCAGGCGCACCAAGGGGCGCACATCGGCTGCCAAGGTGCCGTCGGCACGCACCACCATCACCACGTCATATTCGCCGGCCAAGCCGGCCATGACTTGAATGATGCGTGGGTCTTTGGCGCGCGCCATGCGCTCCACACGGCCCAACAGCTCAACTTTTTCAGTGCTATTCAGTGAGCCTATTGGGTCTAAATCTGCATACAGCGAACGGCTCGACGCCACCTTGCGAGCGGGCACTTTGACGCGACCACCTTTGGCCGCTGCACCAATGGAGCGCACGGTGCGTGCAGCGTCAAGCAAAGAGGCTTTGGAAATATCGTCGGAATAAGCGAAGGCGGTTTTCTCACCGCTGACCGCACGAACACCCACGCCTTGGTCGATGCTGAAGGAGCCCGTTTTGACAATACCCTCTTCCAAGCTCCAGCCCTCGGCACGGGTGTATTGAAAGTACAAATCGGCTTCGTCGACCTTGTGCGCTTTGATTTCGGCCAATGTTTTGGCCAAATCGGTTTCGTCTAAACCAAAAGGCTCTAACAGCAGTCGACGGGCAATGGCCAGTCGTTCGAGGGTGGGTTCGCGTGAAATCATGGCGGAATTATGACTGCACCAACTGTTTGGCCTTGGCCACCGACATCAATATCCCCAAGCCCAAACCCAGTGTCACCATGGCTGTACCACCGTAGCTGATAAACGGTAGCGGCACCCCCACCACCGGCAACATGCCACTGACCATGCCCATGTTCACAAAAGCGTAAATAAAGAAGCTCAAAGAAATACTGCCAGCCAACAGGCGCGCAAACAAAGTAGGGCCTTCAACCGCGATGGCCAAGCCTCGCAAAATTAAGAAAATAAAGCCAGCGATCAGTAACAAATTACCAATCAACCCAAACTCTTCACCAAATGCGGCAAACACAAAGTCTGTGGTGCGCTCAGGGATGAAGTCCAAATGGGTTTGCGTGCCCTGCATAAAACCCTTGCCCCAGAACCCGCCTGAGCCGATTGCGATCATGCCTTGAATGATGTGAAAACCTTTACCTAACGGATCTCTCGACGGATCTAGCAAAGTACATATGCGCTGCTGCTGATAGTCATGCAAGATGGGCCAACGAAACCCGTCCACACACAAAGACGAACTAAAAGCTACGACCAAACCAATACCCACCAGACCTAGCAAGAGAGGAGGAATGATCAGCCACCAGCTTAGGCCCGCAAAGAAAATCACGGCCAAGCCTGCAGACAAGACCAAAATGGATGTGCCCAAGTCAGGCTGACGCATGATGAGGCCCACGGGCACCAACAGCAACAAACTAGCCACCAAAAAGTCGAGTGGCCGTAATTGCCCCTCACGCTTTTGAAACCACCAAGCCAGCATCAGTGGCATGGCAATCTTCATGATTTCGCTAGGCTGAATGATGACGCCCACGTTCAGCCAACGTCGCGCACCTTTTTTTGTCAAACCAAACAAAGCTACAGCAATTAATAAGGCCACGCCGATCGTGTACAGCGGCACAGCAAAGGCCATCAGGCGTTGAGGCGGAATCTGAGCCACCACGAACATGATGAAACCTGCAATCAACATATTTCGACCGTGATCAAAAAACCGAGCACCGTTCGCAAAGCCCGATGAATACATGGTCAACATACCGGCACAAGCCAGCAAAAAAATACCAAACGCCAAAGGCCCATCAAAACCTTTGAGCAAAGGCATCAATCGCTGAAATGGGCTGGCTTTTTGAATGACTGTGGGCATAGGCAGATTATCCTCTGACACGACCCGCCCTAGACGATGGCTGCTAGCATTTGGCATGCCCTCAGTCCATGCCGCCCAACCGACCATGAAGACCACAACCTGCGTGCTGTATTTGCATGGATTCCGCTCATCACCGAGCTCCACCAAAGCGCGGCAAGTTGCGGCCATCATGGCCTCACAGTTTCCACACATCACCTGGTGGTGCCCACAGCTTCCCCCTTCGCCCGAAGCAGCGGCCAAGCTCATTGCCCATGGGACGGCGCATTGGCCAGCCGACCGAATGGCTGTGATTGGTTCATCACTAGGCGGTTTTTATGCCACCTGGCTGGTCAACCAGCGCGCCTGTAAAGCCGCACTGCTAAATCCGGCAATCAACCCTGCGCGTGATTTGACCAAATACATCGGCGAGCAAACCGTATGGCACGATCCCGCCGAGCGTTTTTACTTTGCCCCCGAATTTGTCGATGAACTACGTGCACTTGAAGTCGGCTCTTTGCCGCACCCTGAACGCATCTGGGCGCTGATTGCCAAAGGCGATGAAGTACTCGATTGGCGAGAAATGACCGCCCGATACCCTGGCTCCCAGCAAACGATCTTGGAGGGTGGCGACCACGCCATCAGTAACTTCGAGCAGTACCTGCCTCAACTGTTGGATTTTCTGGATTTGCAAGCTGCACCCTAGGGCGAGCATGGGACAATGGCATCCATGTACGCATTGTTTGAAGAAGCTGGAAAATTCCAGACGGGCCGCATCCTTTCCGAAGCAGAAAGCTCAGCCCAAATCGAGCTGGAATCCGGCAAACGGGTCAAGGTCAAGGCCGCTAATGTGCTGCTCAAGTTCGACAAGCCCTCACCCGCTGACCTCATGCGCGATGCGCAAGCCTTGAGCCCTAGCATTGAGCTCGACCTGGCTTGGGAATTTGCTCCAGAAGACGAATTTGGTTTCGCGGATCTCGCCCGCGAATACTTCAGCAGCCAAGCCACACTTACCGAACAAACAGCCGCACTGTTTCGTTTGTACGACGCGCCGCACTACTTTCGCCGTGCAGGCAAAGGCCGTTTCAAAAAAGCCTCTGCCGAAGTGATTGCCCAAGCACTCGCAGGCATTGAAAAGAAAAAACAAATCCAAGCGCAGATTGAAAGCTGGGCGGCTGAGTTGGGGCAAGGGACGTGCCCCGAGCCTATCCGCACGCAGCTCTACAAAATCTTATTCAAGCCAGACAAGAACGCGCCTGAATACAAAGCCGTGGTCGAGGCCGCTCGCGCCACCCAAACCGCGCCACTCGCACTGCTGCAAAAAGCAGGTGCCATCACCTCGGCTTACCAGTTCCACTGGCAACGCTTTTTGTTTGACAACTTTCCAAAAGGCACGGGCTTTCCTGCTTTGCATGCCCCCGCCATTGCAGACGAGTTGCCGTTGGCGAATGTGCAGGCCTACTCGATTGACGACTCGCAAACCACTGAGATTGACGATGCCTTGTCGGTGCAAGGTTTGGGCAGTGGCACGGTCACCTTAGGGGTTCACATCGCCGCACCTGCGCTGGCTTTGAAGCCGGGTGACGCGATTGACCAACTGGGCCGCCAGCGTTTGTCTACCGTTTACATGCCGGGCTACAAAATCACCATGCTGCCCGACGACGTGGTGCAAACCTACACCTTGCAAGAGGGGCGTGACTGCCCCGCCGTGTCGCTCTACGCCACGTTTGACGAAGTCACACTGGCTTTGCAACACACCGAAACCCGTGTGGAGCGCGTACCCATCGCAGCCAACTTGCGCCACGACCAACTCGACACAGTGGTCACCGAAGCATGGTTGCAAGACGACACCTTCACGCACGCCGCAGGCACGGCAGAGCCTGCTATGCCTCGGTCACAACTCGCGTTTTTGTTCCGTTTGGCCAAACACCTCAAAGCGCAACGCGAGGTGGTGCGCGGCAAACCAGAAACCTTCAACCGCCCCGACTACAACTTCCGCTTGGTGGGCAATGAAGGCAAAGAACCCACAGGTGATGAGCAAGTGCACATCAGCATCCGCCAACGCGGTGCACCACTCGACTTGATGGTGGCCGAGGCCATGATCTTGGCCAACAGCACATGGGGTCAATGGATGGCCGAACTTGGCGTACCCGGCATCTATCGCAGCCAAGCCAGCTTACAACCCGGCGTCAAAGTGCGTATGGGCACCAAAGCATTGCCCCATGCGGGCATTGGTGTGCCGAGCTATGCGTGGAGCACCTCGCCCTTGCGCCGCTACACCGACCTCGTCAATCAATGGCAAATCATGGCCTGCGCCAAACACGGCAGCACCGCTGCATTGGCCGCGCCGTTCAAGCCAAAAGACGCAGAACTCTTTGCCATCATCTCGGCCTTCGATGGCGCTTATGGGGCGTACAACGCCTACCAAAACGGGATGGAGCGTTTTTGGACGCTTCAGTATTTGAAACAACACAACATCACCGAACTCAGCGCCACCATCTTCAAAGCATTCCCAGGTCAGCCCCCGATGGCGCGTGCCGATGATTTGCCTTTGGTGTTGCCCGTGTTTGGCGGTGGCGATTTGCCACGCGGTGCACGCGTGCAACTGCGCTTGAGCGAGATCGATGACATCAGCCTCGACATCAGCGGCCAACTGCTGCATGTGTTGGAAGCTGATGCCCCCAGCAGCGCCGACGAAACAGATATATCCGACGACGAAGACGACAGCGCAGCAGGCCCCATTGCTTTGGCCATGGATGTGAACGAAACCACAGCCACAGAAGGAAACGCGGCATGATGCTGACGCGTTGGTCATGGCGGAATTGGTCAAGGCTGCAAAAAGCCCTGTTCATTTCGTTCGCCATTCACGGGGCGTTGCTCACATTGCGTATTGCGGACCCCGAACGCTTCGACCGACTCTTCAGCGATGCGCCGCTGGACGTGATTCTGGTCAATACCCGAGCCAAAGCTGATGCGCCAGAGAAAGCGCAAGCCTTGGCGCAAACGCAATTGGCCGGTGGGGGCGAACTCAAGAGCGGCCGCGCCGCATCGCCACTGCCCACTGCTGCCACCACGTCTGTGGGCGACATGACCGAATCGATGCAGCGACAAGTCGCTGCCATGCGCAAAGAGCAATCGTTGCTGTTGGCGCAAGTGAAAAACCTGCTCGCCCAACTCCCGCCACCGCAACCCCAAAAATCGCAAGCCGAGCAAGAAGCCGTGGAGCAAAAGCGTCGTCAACTGCTCAAGCTCTTGGCAGAGATTGAGCAGCGCATCAACCAAGACAACGCGCGTCCACGCAAACACTATGTGAGCCCAGCCACCAAACAAGTGGCGTATGCGCTTTACTACGACACCTTGCGCCGCAAGATTGAAGACCGTGGCACACGCTATTTCCCAGCCACAAGCAGCGGGCAAAAGCTCTACGGCGAGTTAACCATGATCATCACCGTCAACACCGATGGCCGCGTACTCGCCACCGAGGTGGTGCAAAGCTCAGGCCTTGCTGACCTCGACCGCCGCGCCCAAGCCATTGCCACCGCAGCGGGGCCGTTTGGCGAATTCACCGAAGAAATGCGCCGGCAAGCTGATCAGCTTGCGGTTGTCTCGCGCTT
>JACCDS010085681.1_pt1 | contig 14880 bp, 14 predicted proteins | sample 7446441 | NCBI WGS metagenome assembly JACCDS01 (sample SAMN15323445, study PRJNA562643) | freshwater metagenome | isolation source: river surface water | place: USA:Blue River Watershed | collected 2017-08-17 | reverse complement strand
CTGCTCGGAAGACCTGGGCGCGTTCTACTTGGACGTGCTCAAGGACCGGCTGTACACGAGTGCGCCCAAGAGCCTGGCCCGCCGCTCCGCGCAGACCGCGCTGTGGCAGATCACGCACGCCATGCTGCGCTGGATGGCGCCGTTCCTGAGCTTCACGGCCGAGGAAGCGTGGCCGGTGCTGGCCGGCGCGAGCTCCAGCGGCACGATCTTCACGGAGACCTATGCCGACCTGCCCGCGGCCGATGCGGCGCTGCTGGCCAAGTGGGCGCAGGTGCGTGCGGTGCGCGAAGCGGTCAACAAGGAGATCGAGAACGTGCGCACCCAAGGCGCGGTGGGCTCATCGCTGCAGGCCACGGTGGCCGTCGAAGCGCCGCAAGCTGACCACGACGTGCTGGCTTCGCTGGGGGACGACCTGAAGTTTGTCCTGATCACCTCGGCGGCATCGATCGCCTTGGGCGAGGCGCTGAAGGTCACCGTCACGCCGAGCACGGCCGTGAAGTGCGATCGGTGCTGGCACTACCGGGATGATGTGGGCGTGAATCCGGCACACCCCTCCCTCTGTGGGCGGTGCGACGACAACCTGCACGGCACCGGAGAAGTCCGCTCGATCGCCTGATCGGCCCCGTCACGACCCGCTACAAAAAGGGCACCCATTGGGTGCCCTTTTTTCAGGGTTCCGCCATCGGTGAGGCCGCAGCGGCCGTCTTGCTCACCGTCATCGCCGGGCCGACACCACCGAGAACAGGGCTCCCTGCGGGTCCCGGCAATTGGCGATGTAGGCCGGCCCCGGCACTTCCTCAGGCCCGTGCAGCAGTTGACCGCCCGCCTGAAGGACACGCTCGATGGCCGCATCGAGTCCATCGACGTTGAAATAGAAGCCCCAACACGGCATCGGCAGATGCGGCAGCTTGGTCATCATGCCGCCCACCGCCTCAGCGCCCGTGGCAAACAGCCGGTAGACGCCCATCGGCCCCATGTCCATGTCCTGCACCACGGTCCAGCCGAACATCTGCGCGTACCAGTCGAACGCCTTCAGGCCGTCGGCGGCATGGAGCTCATTCCAGCCGACCAGGCCGGGGGTCCCAGGAACCGCCGTGGGCATGGGCTCGCTGCGCACCGACTTGAAAAGAATGAACACCGCCCCCTGCGGATCGGCCACGACGGCAAAGCGCCCCACCTCAGGGATGTCGGACGGTGGGCAATGAAAGGCGCCCCCGGTGTCCTGAACCCGCTGTGCATAGGCATCCACATCGTCCACACCGATGTAGCCCTGCCAATGCGGCGGCCCCCCTCGCGCCGCCACGTCGGGCGGCATGGCCATGAGGCCGCCGACACCCACGCTACCGGCCGAAAGCACTGTGTAGTCCTGGCCCCCAGGAAAATCCTGCATGCCCCAGCCGATGACATGGGCATAGAAGGCCTTGGCGGCGGCCACATCGGGGGTCATGAGGTCGTGCCAGACAAAAGGAGCGGGCTGCGGGGTCATGGAAAGCCTCCAGGGGTTCATCAAGGGCGGGGAATCGGCGCGGGGGGTACGACGTTCTACCCCCCGTCGTGCGCCGACCGCTGCCACGATAGCGCCAGATCCTGTGCCCGTCTTGTACGGGTGTCGGCGTCCGGGCCCTGTCCAGCCAGCCGATCCGCGCGGCCATTGCGGTGGCGCGGGATCCACTCGGCCTGCAGATCGGCAAACGCGGCAGACAACACGAGCACGCGTTCCCGCCAAGGCGCCAGTCGAGTGGCCTTGTCGGCCTGCTCCCCACGGAGCTGGCGCACCGCCAGATCGCTGTCGCCCCAGATCCGCGCGCGCAGCACCTGCCGCGCCACCAGCGCCTGGAGCACACCATGCAACGCACGGTATTCGGCTTCGTTGTTGCAGCCCGAATCGGGCCAGCGCCATGACAGCTCGATCACCTCCCCGTGCGGGGCATAGAGCACCCCGCCGCCGCCCATGCGGCCCACCCCACCCTGCGCCGTACCGTCGAAGGTGGCCTGCCACACGCCGTCGGCCTGTGCCCGCGCTGCGCACCCGGCGTCAAAACGCGCGCTGGACCGGGCGACATTCGGCCCGGCGGGAGAAGGGGATCGGCGTGAACGGTTCTTCATGGGGATGGCTACAGTATCCGCTGCGCCGCCCCACACACGGGAGCGCCGCTCGACCGGAGCCTCCTCTTGCCCACGCCTTCCGCTGCCCATCCCCCATCTCTCGAGTTGCGCCCATGCGCGGTCTGCGGCAAGCGCCTGCGCTTGCGCGAACTGGTGGATGGACGGCTGGTGCGCGAGGCCATTGCCCAGGAGATCCGCCGCGACCACCCGGCGTGGAACGACACACAGGTCATCTGCACGAACGACCTGGCGCACTACCGGGCCCGCTACGTGCACACCCTGCTCGAATCCGAGAAGGGCGAACTCTCGACCCTGGAACGTGAAGTCCTGGAAAGCCTGCGCAATCACCAGACCGTCTCGGCCAACCTCGACGAAGAACCGGAAGAAAACCGGTCCTTCGGCGAACGCCTGGCCGACCGCATCGCCAGCTTCGGCGGCAGCTGGGCTTTCATCTTGTGCTTCATGGGCTTCATGACGCTGTGGATCGCGGCCAACTCGCTGGTGCTGTTCTGGCGCCCGGTGGACCCCTATCCCTTCATCCTGCTCAACCTGCTGCTGTCTTGCCTGGCCGCGCTGCAGGCCCCCGTGATCATGATGAGCCAGAACCGGCAGGAGGCCAAGGACCGCCGGCGTGCCCGCAACGACTACCAGGTCAACCTCAAGGCCGAACTGGAGATCCGTCACCTTCACGAGAAGGTCGACCACCTGCCGTCGCACCAGTGGGAACGCCTGGTGGAGATCCAGGAGGTTCAGGTCGACCTGCTCAATGAACTGCGTCGCGCACGCTGAAGAAGGGCCGGGCCGCTACAGTAGCGGCCTGTCCGACACCCGAACACCCGCCTGATGGCCACCAAGTCCCGCTCTTCCTCCGTGCCGTTTGCCACCTGGCTCGCGCTGGCCCTGCTGGTGATCGTGATCGACCAGTTCACCAAGATCCTGATCCTGGGGCGTTTCCAGTTGGGTGACGGGGTGGTGGTGACCTCGTTTTTCAACCTCGTGCGGGTGCACAACCACGGCGCGGCCTTCTCCTTCCTGGCCAATGCAGCGGGTTGGCAGCGCTGGTTCTTCATCGTCCTCGGGTTTGCCGCATCGGCGCTGTTCCTGTGGATGCTCAACCAGCACAAGCACCAGAAGCTGTTCGCCTTTTCGTTGACCATGCTGCTGGGCGGGGCCTTGGGCAACGTCATCGACCGCATCTGGCACGGCTATGTGGTCGATTTCCTGCAGTTCCACTGGGGTTTTCTGGAGGTGTTTTTCCCCGGTGGCTACTTCCCGTCGTTCAACGCGGCGGACATGGCCATCACGGCCGGCGCGATCGGGCTGATCCTCGACGAGATCCTGCGCGTGCGCCGCAGCCGCTGAAGCCCGCCCCCCTGCGGGCCGGGCGCGGTCAAGGCAACAAGATGGTGCTGCCCGTGGTCTGGCGCGACTCCAGGTCCTGATGGGCCTGTGCCGCCTCGGCCAGGGGGTAGCGCTGGTCCACACGCAACCGGACCTCGCCTGCAGTGACCCGCCGGAACAGTTCGTCGGCCATCTGCTGGGTCTGCTCCTGCGACGCCAAGTGCGTGAACAACGACGGCCTCGTGAGATAGAGCGATCCCTTGGCCGCCAGGAGCGCCGGGCTCACCGCGGGCACCGGCCCCGACGAGTTCCCGAAACTCACCATGAGACCAAAGGGTTCCAGACAATCCAGCGAGCGATCGAACGTGTCGCGCCCCACGGAGTCGTAGACCACCCGCACGCCCCGCCCGCCGGTGATCTCGCGCACACGCTCGACGAAGTCCTCGCTCCAGTGGTCGATGACGTGGGCCGCCCCATTCTCCAGCGCCAACCGGCACTTCGCCGGCCCCCCAGCCGTGCCGATGAGCTGAAGGCCCATCGCCCGCGCCCATTGGCAGGCGATGAGGCCCACGCCGCCCGCCGCCGCATGGAACAGCACGAAGTCCCCCGGCCGAAGCCCTCCCGGTGGCGGCGTGCGCTGCAGCAGGTACTCCACCGTCATGCCCTTGAGCCTCATGGCCGCACCGGTCTCGAAATCGATGCCGTCGGGCAGTTGCACGACATGGCGTGCATCCATGACACGCTCCTGGCAGTAAGCCCCCGGCGGCAGGGTGGCATAGGCCACCCGGTCTCCCGGCTGGACATGCGTGACCCGGTACCCGACCGTCTCGACCACCCCGGCCGCCTCGACCCCGGGGATCAGCGGAAGCTCGGACGCATACAGCCCCGTGCGGTGATAGACATCGATGTAATTGAGCCCGATCGCATGGTGGCGGATGCGGACCTGATCGGGACCGGGCAGGCCCACGTGGACTTCGGCGTATTCGAGCACTTCCGGCCCACCGAATCGCCGGATCTGGATGGCATTCGACATGACGTTCTACCTCCGGTCGGGGTCCCAAGCGCGGACCCTGTCATCAAGCCCGAACGCTGAGGCCTGGATCCCCTCACGACCATCGGGACATACCCCAGCCGGAAAACACCGGCGTTTCAGCGGCTTCGCACACCTGACGCTACGATGGGCACCCTGCCGGTGCATCGGGGTGTGTCTGTCCCGGGCCCTTGCCCCTGACCCATGAGACTGCCGCCCTCGCTCCTCCTTCAGCTCACCCTGCCCCCGCTGTTCTGGGCGGGCAACGCCGTGGTCGGCCGCATGACCGTGCCGCACGTGCCGCCACTGCTGCTCAACGCCTCGCGCTGGTTCCTCGTTCTGCTGGTGCTGCTGGTGATGGGGCGGCACTTTCTCGCCTCAGCCGAACAGCGCGCCCACATCCGTCGGCGATGGGTCTACCTCAGCGCCATCGGTCTGACCGGCATCGGGGCCTACAACGCCCTGCAGTACCTCGCGCTGACGACCTCCACACCGCTGAACGTGACCCTCATCGCCGCCAGCATGCCGCTGTGGATGCTGGCTGTGGGCGGTCTGTTTTACGGTCAGCGGCCCAAGCGCATCCAGATGATCGGGGCGGCGCTGTCACTGGCCGGCGTGATCACCGTGCTCACCCGCGGACACGTGACCGACATCGTGCACCTGCAATTTGTCCAGGGCGACTTGTTCATGCTGGCCGCAGCCGCGTCCTGGGCGGTCTACAGCTGGATGCTGGCCCTGCCACCGGCCCACATGCGCGACGTCCAGCGACCCACCGTTCCCACCGCAGACGGCCAGCAACGCCCCTGGAACTGGCACGAATTCATGCTGGCACAGGCCCTGTTCGGCGTGGTGTGGGCGGGAGCGGCGGCCGGTGTGGAAACCCTGGTCATTGACCGGACGCCAGACTTCACGCCCTGGGTGGCTCTGGCACTGCTCTACATCGTCATCGGCCCGTCACTGGTGGCCTACTGGTTCTGGGGACAGGCGGTGAAGGCCGCAGGCCCGACGCTGGCGAGCCTGTTTGCCAACCTGACCCCCTTGTTCGCGGCGCTGCTCTCGGGCGCCCTGCTGGGGGAGGTGCCACAGCCGTACCACGCTGTGGCCTTTGCGCTGATCGTGGCGGGCATCGGCGTGTCGTCCCGACGCTGAAGCCCCCACCGGCGCGACGGGGCCTTCCAAGCAGCCGGCGCCTCCGTGCAGCGCCGCTTGGACGAGGACTCAGCGCGCGCGGGCCAACAAGCCGATGCCGGCAAACACGAGCAACGTGCCGGCCCCCAGCCAAAGCGTGAAGGGTTCATCCAGCAAAAGCACCCCCATGGCAATGGTGCTCATCGGCCCAACCATGCCCACCTGCGCCGCCAGCGTGGCCCCGATGCGCTCAATGCCCATCATCACGAGGATCACCGGGGCAAACGTGCACGCCAACGCGTTGAGCACGGCCAGCCACAGCACCGGCTCGGGCACGGTGACCAGGTCGTGCACTGGTCGCAGCAGCGCAAACTGCGCGATGCACAGCACACAGGCCACCGAGGTGGCCAAGCCAGTGAGCCGCAAGGCCCCGAGCTTGCGGACCTCTTCACCGCAATAGATGAGGTAAAGCGCGTAACTGATGGCACTGCCGAGCACGAGCACGGACCCCAGCAGCACGTCCCGGCCGGTGAAATGCATCTCCTGCCCGAACACCAGCAGCGCGCCGGCATAGCCCACGGCGCTGGCCAGCATCTGCCGAGCGGTCACCCGGCGTTTGAACAGCACGGCCCCCAGCACCAGCACGAACGTCGGGGTCAGGTAGACGATCAAACGCTCCAGACTCGCGCTGATGTAGCTCAGGCCGATGAAATCGAGCGTGCTGGCCAGGTAATAGCCCGAAAAGCCCAGCCCGATCACCGCCCCCCAGTCGCGCCGGGTCAGAGTGGGACGACCGCGGCCCGCCCACAGCGCCAACAACAGGAACAGCGGCAGCGCAAAGGCCATGCGCAGCATGATCACCGTCAGCGGGTCCACCCCGTGGCGATAAGACAGCTTGACGATGATGGCCTTGCCGGAGAAGGCGATCGAGCCCGTCAGGGCCAGCAGGATGCCGGACCAGGGCGTGGCGCCGGAAGCCGCCAGGCCAGCGGCCTGCGCAGGCCGTTCAGAGGCGGCGGACGATGAGTTCATGGGAGGCGGATTCTAGGCACCTGACGGGCACCCGGCCGGCAGACCCCCAAACAAACAGCCCGCGCAAACGGCTTGCGCGGGCTGTCCTGTCACTCCCCCGAGGCACAGGTCTTGGGGGAAAAGCGACGATCGCTCAGAGCTTCTGACTCTGCATGAAGGTGTCGAAACGCGCTTCGGTGAACTTGAACCACAGGTTCTGGTCGGCGCGGAACTTGGCGAAGTCGGTGTACACCTTCTTCCAGTTCGGGTTGGTGTTCGACAGATCGGCGTAGACGGCCTGCGCCTCCTTGAAGGCCGCTTCCATCACGTCCTTCGGGAACGGGAACAGCTTGGCCCCCCCTGCCACAAGCTGCTTGAGCGCCTGCGGGTTCTTGCCGTCGTACTTGGCCTGCATGTCGACGTGGGCGTAGGACGCCGCCGCCTCGACGATGGCCTTGTACTCGGCCGACAACGCGTTGTAGGCCTTCTGGTTCACGAACAGGTCGATCTGCGGGCCGCCTTCCCACCAAGCCGGGTAGCCGTAGTGCGGCGCCACCTTGAAAAAGCCCAGCTTCTGGTCGTCGTATGGTCCGACCCACTCGGCCGCATCAATCGTGCCCTTTTCCAGCGCCTGGTAGATCTCGCCGCCGGGAATGCTCTGGGGCACACCACCGAGACGCTCCACGATCTTGCCGGCAAAACCGCCGATGCGGAACTTCAGGCCCTTCATGTCGGCCATGGACTTCAGCGGTTTGCGGTACCAGCCGCCCATCTGCGCGCCGGTGTTGCCGCAGGGGAAGTTGATCATGTTGTACTGCGCGTAGAACTCGCGCATCAACTTCAGGCCGTTGCCCTCATACATCCACGCCGTCATCTGGCGCGAGTTCAGGCCGAAGGGAATCGCGGCCCCCAGCGCAAAAGTCGGATCCTTGCCGAAGAAGTAGTAGGGCACGGTGTGGCAAGCCTCGACGGTGCCGTTCTGCACGCCGTCGACCACCCCGAACGGAGGCATCAACTCGCCACCGGCGTGGACCGTGACCTGGAACTTGCCACCCGACATCTCGCCGACCTTCTTGGCGAAGACCTCGGCGCCGCCGTAGATGGTGTCCAGCGACTTGGGGAAGCTCGACGCGATGCGCCAGCGCAACTGAGCCTGGGCCTGCACGATGGCCGGTGCGGCACCTGCAGCCAGCACGCCGGCGATGCCGGTCTTGCCTAAAAAGGAACGACGTTCCATGACGGGGTCTCCTCAAGGGGGTCGGTGGATGAATCGAACTCGGATCGATTCTAGGAACGCCCCCCCTCATCCGGATCCGGGGCTTACCCCTGCGCGGAATTGCGTACTCGCTTACCCCGCACGCCCAGATCCGCCCCCGCTCCGTCCTCAGTGGCCCGCGACCATCATCTTCTCGACCAGGATGGATCCCACCGTCTTGCCGCCCATGGTGTAGGCATCCGCGCCAATGGCGGCGATCTGCTGGAACATGGTTTTGAGGTGGCCGGCGATGGTGATCTCCTGCACCGGGTAGGCGATCTCGCCGTTCTCGACCCAGAAGCCGGCCGCGCCGCGCGAGTAGTCGCCCGTCACGTAGTTGACGCCCTGCCCCATCAGCTCGACCACGAACAGACCGGTGCCCAGCTTTTGCAGCATGGCCTTCAGGTCGTCCTGCGGACGGGTCAGGCGGCTGGTCATGACCAGGTTCTGCGAGCCGCCGGCGTGACCGGTGGTCTTCATGCCCAGCTTGCGCGCGGAGTAGCTGGACAGGAAGTAGCCCATCGTCGTGCCCGTGTTGACCACCGGGCGCGCTCGGGTGACCACCCCCTCGTCGTCGAAGGGCGCGCTGCCCTTGCCCTTGAGGATGTGTGGGTTCTCGAAGATGTCGATGTGCGGCGCGAAGATCTGCTGGCCCAGGCAGTCGTGCAGGAAGGTGGCCTTGCGGTACAGCGCACCGCCGCTCGTGGCCTGCACGTAGGCGCCCAGCAGGCCGGCGGCCACGGTGGACTCGAACAGCACGGGCACTTCACCCGTCTTGATCTTGCGCGACTTCAGGCGCGACAGCGCACGCTCGGCGGCGTAACGGCCCACGGCTTCGGGCGAAGCCAGATCGAGCGCATCGCGCATCGAGCTGTACCAACCGTCACGCTGCATGTCGCGCCCGCGCCCGGCAATGGGCGAGACCGACATCGAGTGGCGCGAGCTGGCGTAGCCGCCCCGAAACCCACGCGAATTGCCGGCAAAGAAGTGCGACTGCTGGGCCGACACGGCCGCGCCTTCGGAATTGGTGATGCGGGCGTCCACCGTCAGCGCGGCCGACTCGCAGCGCAGCGCCAGCTCGGCGGCCTGTTCGGCGTCCACGGCCCAGGGGTGGAACAGGTCCAGGTCCAGCTCAGCGGCAGAGCCCAAGGCCAGATCGGCCTCTTCCGGCAGGCCGGCGGCTTCATCTTCGGCGGTGAAGCGGGCGATGTCGAAGGCCGCCTGCACGGTCTGCTTGAGCGCTGCAGGCGAAAAATCGGAGGTGCTGGCGTTGCCGCGGCGCTGCCCCAGGTAAACGGTCACACCGATGGACTTGTCGCGGTTGCGCTCGACGTTTTCGATCTCGCCCTTGCGCACCGACACCGACAGGCCGGACGCCTCGGAAATGTCCACCCCGGCGTCCGATGCCCCCAGGCTCTTGGCCAGTTGGAGGGCGTCCTCCACCAGTTGCTGGAACTGATCTCGGCTGTACGAAAAACCGGGACGTTGACGAGAGGTTTCAGAGGTCATGGAGGGTGCACAAAGGGTTCGGGCAAGCCGGTGGACACCCCGCACATCGTGCCCTGGGCGACCACCCGACCGGGTCGCTCGTATCATAGCCGCCGGTCCTGCGCCCCACCGGTGGGGTCCGCAGCACCCCAGTCAACGACTCCGGATCGCCGTGCAGCCTTGCGCACCGGCGGCCCCAGAACCTTCTCCCGACATGCATCACCCCGATCCCGAGACCTTCGACGACGAGGGCATCGAACGCCCCAGCAAGACCCAGATGAAGAAGCAGAGTCACGATCTGCAGAAACTGGGCCTCGAACTGGCCGCCATGCCGCCGCACCGCCTCGCCGAGGTCGAGATGCCCGAGCTGCTGCGTGACGCCCTCGACGAACTGCGCCGCACCCGCTCGCACGAAGGCAAGCGTCGCCAATTGCAATACATCGGCAAGGTCATGCGTGGCCTCGACGCCGAGCCGCTGCGCGAAGCCGTGGCGGCCTTCAAGGTGCCCGGTGCCCGCGAAACCCTGGCCCTGCACAACGCCGAGCGCTGGCGCGACCGCCTGCTGGCCGAGGACAACGCGCTGACCGAGTGGATGGCCGACCACCCCGACACCGACGTCCAGGCCCTGCGCACGCTGATCCGCAACGCCCGCAAGGAACTCGGCAAAGCCACGACCGAAGCCGAACACGACGGGGCGGCCACGCGCAAGGGCCGCGCCTACCGTGACCTGTTCCAGGAAGTGAAGACAGCGCTCGCGGCGCAGGAAAAAGCCGCCCAGAACGCGGACGAAGACGAGGACGACAACGATGAGTGACGCCCCCACTCCTGACGGCCTCCGCGGCAACGTCAACGCGGGCGCTCCGGATCTGCCGCCGCCCGAGGCGGTGCGCATCGGTCTGGTGTCCATCAGCGACCGGGCCAGCAGCGGCGTCTACGAGGACAAGGGCCTGCCCGCACTGCAGGAATGGCTCACCCGCGTGCTGCACAACCCGGTGACCTGGGTGACGCGCCTGATCCCGGACGAACAGGCGGGCATCAGCCAGACCCTGATCGACTTGGTCGACACCGAAGCCTGCCACCTCGTGCTGACCACAGGCGGCACGGGCCCGGCGCCGCGTGACGTCACGCCCGAAGCCACGCTGGCTGTGGCCGACAAGGTCATGCCCGGGTTCGGCGAGCAGATGCGGCAGATCAGCCTGCGCTTCGTGCCCACGGCCATCCTGTCGCGCCAAGTGGCTGTGATCCGCAAGCAGGCGCTCATCCTGAACCTGCCCGGCCAGCCCAAATCCATCGCCGAAACGCTGGAAGGCCTGCCGAGCGCGACACCGCCCTGCCCCGGCATCTTTGCGGCTGTGCCTTATTGCATCGATCTCATCGGTGGACCGTATCTGGAAACGCGCGACACGGTCTGCGCGGCATTCCGCCCGAAGACCGCCCGCCGCCCCACACGTCCGGAATGAAAAACGCGCCGGGCGGGTGACCGCCGCGGCGCGCTGAAACTTCGGATCGACCAGCAGCCCCGGCCAGCCGCCCCATCCGTTCGGCTTACTTGACGAGTCGCGTCAGACGCGCGGCATCAAAGCACTCGGTGGTCTGGGCTTCCTCTGGCACACAAGGATCGGCCGGCAACTCGCGCGACTGCGCCGACAGTTTCTCGATGGCCTGCCACAGCAGCGCGATCTGGTGCTCGTGGCCGGAGGCGTTGTCGATCAGGCCCTTCATCGCCTGCGACACTGGATCGTCGCCCTGGGTCACACCATACGCCGAGAAGCCCATCTTGGCAGCGGCATCCTCGCGCTTGGCGGATTCTTCGCGCACGATGATGCGAGCGGGGTTACCCACGGCCGTGGCGCCGGCCGGCACCGGCTTGGTCACCACCGCGCCCGAGCCCACGCGGGCGCCATCGCCCACCGTGAAGCCACCCAGCACACAGGCGTGGGCGCCCACGATCACGCCGTTGCCCAGGGTCGGGTGGCGCTTGATGCCCTTTTGCAGTGAGGTGCCACCCAGCGTCACGCCCTGGTAGATGGTGCAATCGTCGCCCACTTCGGCCATCTCGCCGATGACGATGCCCATGCCATGGTCGATGAACACCCGGCGACCGAAGGTGGCGCCGGGGTGGATCTCGATGCCGGTCAGCCCCCGGCCGATGTGCGAGATGAAACGTCCCAGCCACTTGAAGCCGGCCTGCCAACACGCATGGGCCCACCGATGCACGATGAGGGCATGCAGGCCCGGGTAGCAGGTCAGCACCTCGAAGCCCGACTTGGCGGCCGGGTCACGTTCCAGGATGCAGGCGATGTCTTCACGCAGGCGGTCAAACATGGCGGTACAGCGGTTTTGCAGATTCGGAAAACACAGTGTAGGGGCATCGAACGTCCGACGCTGCCGGCGACGCCGCTGTAAGCACGGCGCCCCCCGGAATACACGGGCCCGTGTGTGGCGCCACCCCACCGCAACCGACCGGAAACGGCACAAACGCCCCGGATCATTTCCCCCCGCGCCGATCGGCCGGCGTGGCCTGGAGCACCATGCGGGCGATGCCACGCAGGATGTGAACCTCTTCCTGTGTCAACTCCGCCCGGTTGAGCAGCTGGTTCAGGCGCGGCATGAGTTTGCGCGGCGCCTCGGGGTCCAGGAACCCGAGGTGCACCAGCGCTTCCTGCCAATGCCCAAGGGTGCCCTGCACCGCATCCACCGACGCCCGCACCGGATCAGCCGTGCGCGGCAGCACGTCGAATCCCCCGAGGGCCTGGCGCCATTCATAGGCCAACAACTGCACCGCCTGGGACAGATTGAGCGAGCCGTACTCGGCCCGGGTGGGAATCGACAGGCAGTGGTGACAGCGGTAGACGTCCTCATTCGACAGCCCATAGCGCTCGCTGCCGAAGACAAACGCCACGGCGTCGGGCCGCACGGCCAGCGTCGGCAGGAAATCGCGGGGTGCGTGGGTGGGGGGACCGAAGTCCCGAGGCGTCATGGCGGTGGCACAGGCCACCTGCACGCCTTCCAGGGCCTCGGGCAGCGTCTCGACGATGCGGGCTCGCACCAGGATGTCGGCCGCGCCACTGGCCATGGCCACGGTCTCCTCCTGGCTCAGCACGTCGCGAAAACGCGGCGCCACCAGCACCAGATCGGAAAACCCCATCACCTTCATCGCCCGGGCCGTGGCCCCCACATTGCCTGGATGGCTGGTGTTCACCAGCACAAAGCGGGTCGAATCGGGGGGGCGCCTGGCGGCGTCGGGAAGGGAAAATGACTCGGGCAGCATGACAATCGGGAAGGAGGACGGGTAAACTCTCGCCCTTCATCATAGGTGCTGGATTTCACGGATTGCCGTGAGCAGTGTTCTCCGGCCCTCCGCTCTTTATCCCCGCCAGCCCCTTTCCCCACGTCTGAGAGTCTTTGCTCATGTCGCAAGCCAACCTGCACCCCATGCTCAACACCGCCATCAAGGCCGCCCGGGCTGCGGGAGCGATCATCAACCGCGCCAGCCTGGACGTGGAACGACTCACCGTGGAAAACAAGGGGCCCAACGACTTCGTCTCCGAAGTCGACCGCGCGGCGGAGCAGGCCGTGATCGACACGCTGCTGCAGGCCTACCCCGGCCACGCCATCCTCGCCGAAGAGTCCGGCCGCACGCGTGGCGCCAAGCACTCCGACTTCCTGTGGATCATCGATCCGCTCGACGGCACGACCAACTTCCTGCACGGCTTCCCGCAATACGCCGTCTCGATCGCGCTGGCCTACAAGGGCAAGGTCGAGCAGGCCGTGGTCTACGACCCCTGCCGCAACGACCTGTTCTACGCCACCAAGGGCCGCGGCGCCTACCTCAACGACAAGCGCCTGCGCGTGTCCAAGCGCATCCGCCTGGCCGATTCGCTGATCGGCACCGGCTTCCCGTTCCGCAAGGGAGACAACTTCAAGCGGTACATGAAGATCTTCGAGGAAATGAGCCAGTCCTGCGCCGGCCTGCGTCGCCCGGGCGCCGCCGCACTGGACCTGTGCTACGTCGCCGCCGGCTGGTACGACGGTTTCTTCGAGACCGGCCTGAGCCCCTGGGACTGCGCCGCAGGCTCGCTGATGATCACCGAGGCCGGCGGCCTGGTGGGCAACTTCACGGGTGAAGCCGACTTCCTGAACCAGCGCGAGCTGGTCGCCGGCACGCCCAAGGTCTACGCCCAACTGGTGCAGATCCTCAGTCCCTACTCCCGCGTCATCAAGGAAGACGAGCCCGTCGCAGAAACCGCTGCTGCCCCGTCCGCCGAGAAATCCATCAAGGCCGCCAAGGCCCCGGTCAAGCGTCTGAAGGTCAAAGCAGCCGCCGAATCGGACGCTGCGCCTGAAGCTGCCGAAGAAAACCTGGTGCCGTTTGCCGCCAGCCGCCCCGGCTCCTCGCTGGTGGAGCCGGTCGAGATCCCGATGACCCCCGCCCAAGCCCTGGCCGCGGCCTTCGAGGACACGCCGGAAGAAGAAAAGCCCGCACCGGTCGTCACCCGCAAGCCGCCGACCCGCATCCGCAAGGCCGACCTGCCGCCGCCCGCCGAAGAGAAGCCGGCCCCGCGCCGCAAGCCGCGCGACGACGCGCCGTTCTGACCTCCGCCGTCCCGACCTGAACGCGCCCCCGATGGGGCGCTGTCTCTTCCTGCCGCCCGGCCCCCTCCGGGCCCGACGCCGTGACCTCTCCCGCCGCGCCCGACACCCGCTTCGCCGGCCACACGCCGATGATGCAGCAATATCTCCGCATCAAGGCGGAGTTCCCGGACACGCTGGTGTTCTACCGGATGGGTGACTTCTACGAGGTGTTCTTCGACGACGCCCGCAAGGCGCACCGGCTGCTGGACATCACGATCACCACGCGCGGCCAGAGCGCCGGCCAGCCCGTCGTCATGGCCGGCGTGCCGGTACATGCGCTGGAGAGCTACCTCGCCAAGCTCATCAAGCTGGGCGAGGCGGTGGCGATCGCCGAGCAGGTGGGCGAGGTCGGCGCGGGCAAGGGGCCGGTGGAGCGCAAGGTGGTGCGCGTCGTCACGCCGGGCACCATCACCGATACCGAACTGCTGGCCGACAAGCAGGACGCCGTGCTGCTGTCGGTCTCCGGCCACGGCCGTCGCCACGGCCTGGCGTGGCTGTCACTCACCCAGGGCGAGATCGTGCTGGCCGAGTGCAGCGACGTGGAGCTGCCGGCCTGGCTGGCGCGGCTGTCGCCCGCCGAGGTGCTGGTGAACCGCGAAGCGCAGCCGGCGGGCGTCATGAAGGCGCGCTTCCCGGTGACGAACCGGCCCAGCTGGCAGTTCGACGCTGCCCTGGGCCAGCGCAAGCTCTGCGAACAACTGGGCGTGGCCAACCTGCAGGGTTTCAATGCCCACGAGCTGACGCTGGCCCACGCCGCCGGCAGTGCGCTGCTGGCGTTCGCCGAGCACACGCAGGGCCGCGCGCTGGCGCATGTGCGCTCGCTGCGCGTGCAGCGCAGCGGCGAGCTGCTGGACCTGCCACCCGCCACGCAGCGCAACCTGGAGCT
>JACCDS011971712.1_pt1 | contig 14884 bp, 11 predicted proteins | sample 7446441 | NCBI WGS metagenome assembly JACCDS01 (sample SAMN15323445, study PRJNA562643) | freshwater metagenome | isolation source: river surface water | place: USA:Blue River Watershed | collected 2017-08-17 | reverse complement strand
TTGTTCTATCAAAGACATACCGCAAAGATAGTTAACTTTGCACTGATTTTATGAGTACCGAGAGACCCGTTCGCGTTCGTTTTGCCCCTAGTCCTACCGGACCGCTCCACATCGGTGGTGTGCGTACGGCATTGTATAATTATCTGTTGGCCCGCAAGCACGGCGGTACCATGATTCTCCGAATTGAGGATACCGACCAAAACCGTTTTGTGCCCGGTGCTGAACAATACATCATGGAGAGTTTGAAGTGGGTGGGCATTGAAATTGATGAGGGAATTGAACAAGGCGGACCGCATGCTCCATACCGTCAAAGTGAGCGCAAGCCGATGTATGCGCAGTACGCGTACGACATGATTGAGAAGGGGTATGCGTATTATGCATTTGATACCGAGGAAGATTTGGAGCAAATGCGCAAGCGTTTGGAGGCGAGTAAGATGCAACCCGCTTACGATTCTGTGAGTCGGATGAGCATGAAAAATTCACTGACACTGCCAGCAGATGAGGTGAAAGCCCGCTTAGACCGCGGCGATAACTTTGTGATTCGCATCAAATTGCCCCGCAAAGAGGAAGTGCGTTTCCACGATGTCATCCGCGGATGGGTGGTGGTGAATACTTCTACGATGGATGACAAAGTGTTGTTAAAGGGCGATGGCATGCCTACCTATCACCTGGCCAATGTGGTGGATGATTATTTGATGGGTATTAGCCATGTCATTCGCGGCGAAGAGTGGTTGCCTAGCGCTCCTTTGCATGTGATGTTATACCGTTATTTGGGATGGGAGGAAGTGATGCCACAGTTCGCGCACTTGCCTTTGTTGTTGAAGCCCGAGGGCAACGGAAAGTTGAGCAAGCGCGATGGTGATCGTTTGGGATTCCCAGTGTTTCCATTGCAGTGGACCGACCCCAAAACCGAGGAGGTGAGCAGCGGATACCGTGAAAGTGGCTATTATCCTGAGGCAGTAGCCAACATGTTGGCGTTGTTGGGATGGCACCCGAGCGGTAACCAAGAGATGTTCTCGATGGAGGAGTTGATCGCTGAGTTTAGTTTGGAGCGCGTGAGCAAAAGCGGTGCCAAGTTTGATGTTCAGAAAGCACTTTGGTTTAATCAGCAGTACATGCAGCGCAAGCCTTTGAACGAGCAGTACGAATTGTTGAAGCATCAGATTGCCGCTAAAGGTTACGATGTAGGCCAGGAATATGTAGAACAAGTCATTTCGCTGATGCGTGAGAAGGTGCAGTTTGCCAAAGAAGTGGTGGAAGAAGGGTACTATTTCTTTGAGGTGCCCAAATCATACGATGAAGAGGTGATTCGCAAGAAGTGGAAGACCGAGACCGGAAACCACATGCTGGGATTGGCCGATGCATTTGGTCATTTGGCAGAAAATGCAGTGGCCGAAGACTTTGAAACAGCGTTCAAATCGTATTGTGAAACGGCGGGTGTAAAAACAGGTGAACTGTTGCAACCCTTGCGTGTAGCGGTGAGTGGTGCCCCCATGGGTCCTCCAATTTGGGAGATGATTGCCTTGATTGGTCGCGACTTTATCTTGCCTCGTCTGCGTACCGCTGCCGAGAAAATTACTGTAGCAGGCGCCTGATGGCGCTTTTGCGTTTTCATTTGGCGATGTAAATCCCTATTTTCGCTTTTTAATCCATTTAAAACAACTAGTTAACTCAATAATGAACTCTTTTGCTCGTTTAAATCGCATCATGGGCTGGGTGATGTTTATCGTCGCTTTGGTCGTGTACACCCTCACTTTGGAACAGAGTGTCAGTCTGTGGGACTGTGGTGAATTCGCCAGTGCCGCATACAAGTTGCAAGTGGTTCACCCTCCTGGGGCGCCTTTGTTTTTGATGATAGGTCGATTGTTCTCCTTGATGGCATCGTCGCCAGAGATGGTGGGCTTTTGGATCAACATGTTGAGTGCGGTTGCCAGTGCGGGTACGGTGATGTTCACATTCTGGATCACAACCTACTTCGCTGAGCGCATGGTGGATGATGCCAATGAAAACAAAACGATGTTGGTGTTGGGTGCGGGCGCGGTAGCGGCGTTGACCAATACATTTATTGATAGTTTCTGGTTCAGTGCTGTTGAATCTGAAGTATATGCGTTGAGTTCTTTCTTTACGGCGCTTTCGTTTTGGGCCGTGTTGCGTTGGTGGAAATCTGCCGATGATGTTACTGCGGATCGTTGGATGGTGTTTATCGCCTTCATGATTGGTTTGGCGCTGGGTACGCACATGTTGAACTTGCTGGTTATTCCAACCGTTTGTTTGGCGTATTATTTCAGAAAATACCCTGTTACCCGCAACGGCATTATTTTGGCGTTGGGTGCATCGGGCTTGGCTCTGGCCTTTGTGATGAAGATTGTTTACCCCGGTATTCCTTGGTTGTTGGCAACCATGGATCGCATGTTTGTGAATGATTTCGGACAGGGCTTTTACAGTGGTTCTATTGCCGCAGTGGTGTTGATTATTGGTTTGGCGGGTTACTTATTGTATTACACGCATAAGACAGGCAAACGCAACTGGAACGTAATTATCATGGCCGCATCGTTTGTGGTGTTGGGCTATTCCTCTTATGCGATGGTGATCATCCGTTCTATGGCCAACCCAGCCATCGACATGAACAATCCGGAAGATCCTTATAAGTTCTACGGTTACATTACCCGTGAGCAGTATGGTGACCGTCCATTGATGTATGGACCATACTTCAACGCGCCTGAGAGCGGATACAAAGTAATCGGCAAGAAACGCTTCAAGGGAAAAGATCGCTATGAAGATGGCGGCGACAATTTCGACTATACTTACCCAGATGAATACATGACCTTGTTCCCTCGCATGGGTAAGAGCAACAAGCCCAACGATGCCCGTGGATTCCGCGATTATGGTGGAATGACCGACGTACAAAATCGCATCGACGAATTGCAGGGAATGGGACAGCAGCGTGCTTTGACCGAAGAGGAACAGCAGGAGCTGCAATATTTGAATTATCAAAAACCAACATTTGGGAATAACTTGAGTTATTTCTTCGGCTATCAGTTGCGCTACATGTATCTGCGTTATTTCATGTGGAATTTCGTGGGCCGATTTAATGATCAGCAAGCCGTAATGGGCAATACCCGTTTCGACGGTAACTGGTACAGTGGTATTCCATTTGTGGATCGTTTTGTGATTGGTCCGAGCGAGGGAATGCCAGACTATTACAAAAATCAAAAAGCCAAGAATCCCTACTATTTCTTGCCGCTGTTGTTGGGAATTTTGGGTTTGTTGATGCACATGAAGAAGCAGAAATATGACTTCTGGTTGGTGATGACTTTGTTCCTCTTTACCGGGGTTTTGATCAACGTATATATGAACCAGCCCCCATACGAGCCCCGTGAGCGTGATTATGCCTTGGTGGGTTCGTTTCAGACCTTCTGTATTTGGGTGGGTTTGGGTGTGTTGGCTGTGGCCGAAATGCTTCAACGCAAGTTTGGCAAAAAGAGCGCGATGATTGCTACATTGGCATCGGTGTTATTGGTGCCGGTGAATATGGGATATCGCAACTGGGATGACCACGATCGTAGTGGTAGAACCATTGGTATTGACATGGCAAAGAACTTCTTGGAGAGTTTGGAGCCCAATGCCGTGTTGTTCTGTAATGGAGATAACGATACCTATCCGCTGTGGTATGCGCAAAACGTGGAGGGCATTCGCACAGACGTTCGAATCATCAACCAAAGTTTGTTGCCTACCGATTGGTATAGCAGTGTTTTGTTGGATAAGGTGTATGAGTCTGAGCCATTGCCTTTGAGTCTGACCAAGGAAGATTTGCAAACCGGAAGTTTTGAAGGTGGCATTGAAATTCAGTCGGAAGAGGGTAGTATGTCCCGTTTGGATGACGCGATCAAGCAGGTTTTGGGAGAGAATAAAAAAGGGGTGGACCGCAACTATTTCCGTGCCCGCAAGGTATGGATTCCTGTGGATCGCAAGTCGGTCATTGCTTCAGGATTGGTGGCTGCCAAGGACACAGCTGAAGTGGTGGATCGCATCGAGTACAACTTGGGTGGATCTTACATTTCCAAAGGCGATTTGGTGTTCATGGATTTGATTACGCAGAATGCGAAGACCGGTTGGAAGCGTCCGATTTACTTTACCAGCGTGAGTGGTTATGATTTCTTTGACGTGAACGATTACTTGCAGTTGGAGGGATTGGTATACAAGTTTGTGCCTATCAAGGGTGGTTCCAATAGTCGTCAGCCTCAGCGAGTGGCTGATTACAAAATGTATAGCAACTTGGTGAAGAGCTACAAGTACTATGGTATGAAGGAGAAGAAAAATTTCTTCCTTGATGACAAAGCGGCTTATGTACCTGGCGATTTGCAGCAGATGGCGATGTTGTTGGCCAAGACCTATTTGAATAAAATTAAGACGTACGAACAGTATCAAACACAGGTTGCCAAGGTAGGTGTTGCGGGTGCGCCCGTTCCGGCTGGGTTCCGTTCTGTGGAGGATTACTTGGCTCGTGAAAAAGATTCGTTGGGTGTTTATCGCAGTCGTGCCAAAGAGGTGTTGAACCACATTTTGGTTGAGATTCCCGAAACTGTTATGCCGATGCGCAAGGAATACAAAGTGGATTACGGAATTACTTTGTTGGAATTGGGCGATGAGGCGGCAGCGAAGAAGGTGTTGGATCGTGCGGTAAAAGATTGTGTGCAATACGGAACGTATTTTGTGAAGTGGGAAGACCAAATGTTCGGTGCCCGCGAAGTACAAATGAGTCGCGACATATTGAAGAGCATTGTGGATGAATGTGACCGATTGGGCAAGAAGGATTGGGCCGCGGAGTATCGGGAACAAGCGGCGAAGGTTAACTAAAAGTGATTTTAAAAGGTCCCGCCGTTAGGCGGGACACTTGTTTATATGGAATTTAGAAAGAAAGAAAACGATGCGTTTGTGTACGGGATTCATCCCGTATTGGAAGCGTTGCAGTCGGGCAGAACGGTCGACAAAGTATGGTTGCAAGAGGGTGTGTTACAGGGACAATTGAAGGACTTGTTGCCTTTGTTGCGTGCGAAGAATTTGATATGGAAACAGGTACCCACTGCCAAGTTGAATGCTTTGGTGAAGGGCAACCATCAAGGGGTGGTAATATCTGTGAGTTCTGTAGATTTTGCGGATTTGGATACGGTGGTTGCAAATGCATTTGAGGCGGGTGAAGATCCGTTTATTTTGATTTTGGATGGGGTAACGGATGTGCGGAATTTTGGAGCAATCGCCCGAACGGCAGCTTGTGCGGGTGTCCATGGAATTTTGGTTCCTGAGAAGGGTTCTGCGCCTTTGAGTGCGGATGCAGTGAGAACATCTGCTGGTGCATTGATGAAAATCCCAGTTTGTAGAACACAGTCGTTGTACGGCAGTATCAAAATGCTGAAGAACTCTGGATTGAAGATTGTGGGGGCAACGGAAAAGACGTCCGAAGCTTTGTTCGATGCCGATATGAGCGGTCCGGTGGCCATTGTCATGGGAGATGAGGAAACGGGGTTGAGCACGAATACATGGAAATTGTGCGATGCCCACGTGAAGATTCCGCTGTCGGCCAATGGTGTAGGTTCATTGAACGTTTCGGTTGCGGCGGGTGTGATTACCTACGAAGTGGTAAGGCAGCGCAGCAAATAAATCGATGTAGGATAATCAATTCCCGTAATTTTGTACTGATGCGCAACATTCAAATGGTTGACCTTCAAGGGCAATATGCCCGTTTGTCAGTGGAAATTGACGAGGCGATCAAGCGCGTATTGCTCGATGCGGACTTTATCCAAGGCGGGGCGGTTCGCAGATTGGAGGACGCGTTGGGTGCGCGCTATGAGGTAAAACATGTGATTGGTTGTGCCAATGGAACGGATGCTTTGCAGTTGGCATTCATGGCGTTGGATTTGCCTCCGGGTTCGGAGGTGATAACACCGGCGTTTTCTTATGCGGCACTAACGGAGGTTCTGTTGTTGCTGGGTTTGAAGCCGGTTTTTGCGGAAGTGGATGCTTCAACTTTTTTGATGGATGTGGCGGCGTTGGAGGGGTTGATCACAGAAAATACGAAGGCCATCGCACCGGTGCATTTGTACGGGCAGATGGTGTCCATGGAGCCACTCATGGCATTGGCAAAAAGGCATAATTTGTATGTAGTAGAAGATGCAGCGCAGGCCATTGGATCACAATATTGTACACCCAATGAACATGGATTTGCCGGTACGATGGGACATATTGGTACCACTTCGTTTTTTCCCAGCAAGAATTTGGGTTGCTATGGCGATGGAGGAGCGATGTTCACCAATGACGACGCACTTGCAAAGAAATTGCGGCAGTTGGCAAATCACGGACAAACGGTCAAATACCAACATGATGTGGTGGGGATGAATTCGCGGTTGGATACCCTTCAAGCAGCCGTGTTGTTGGCTAAGTTGCCTCACTTGTTGGAATTTGAAAAGCAAAGACGTGCAGTTGCTGCTCGGTATGATGTGGCTTTGGCTGAAATGTCGGGCCTTGAAGCGCCCCAAAGAACAATCGATAGTTCGCATGTTTTCCATCAGTATACCTTGAAATGCGAAAGTGAAGCAATGCGTAATGCATTGAAAAAGCACTTAATGGATTGCGGAATCCCCTCTATGATTTATTATCCAATCCCCTTGCATCAGCAAATGGCCTACAAACAGGTTGTGAATCTGCCTGTTTCTGAAGACCTTTGTCGCCGTGTATTGAGTTTGCCGATATGTCCAGAACTCAGCGCGGAACAACAAGATTACATCATCAATAATATACGAAATTTTATCCAAAAATCCCAATAATTCGAATGAAAGTAGCAGTAGTAGGAACCGGTTATGTAGGTTTGGTCAGCGGAACTTGTTTTGCAGAAACAGGCAATGACGTGATCTGTGTTGACATTGATCAACGCAAGGTGGATATGTTGACTGGCGGACAGATTACCATTTTCGAACCCGGTTTGGAGATACTTTTCAAGCGCAACTTGAAGGAAGGTCGTTTGTCGTTCACCACCCAACTCGAAGACGCGGTGAAGGATGCCCAGGTGATCTTTTTGGCATTGCCAACCCCTCCCGGTGAGGGCGGTGCGGCCGACTTGAAATATGTATTGGGTGTGGCGGACCACTTGGGTAAAATCATGACCGATTACAAAGTGATTGTTGACAAAAGCACGGTACCGGTGGGAACGGCGGATAAAGTGGAAGCGGCCATTCGCGCCAATTACAGCGGTGAGTTTGACGTGGTGAGCAATCCCGAGTTTTTGCGTGAGGGTGTGGCGGTAGACGATTTCATGAAGCCCGACCGCGTGGTGATTGGCGCCAAAAGTCAGCGTGCCTTTGATGTGATGGATGAATTATACGCTCCGTATGTACGTCAGGGCAACCCCGTGATGCATATGGATACGCGCAGTGCGGAATTGACCAAATACGCGGCCAACAGTTTCTTGGCAACCAAAATTTCTTTCATGAATGAGATTGCCCGTTTGTGCGAATTGTTGGGTGCGGATGTTGACATGGTGCGCAAAGGGGTAGGTAGCGATGACCGTATTGGAAAGCGCTTTTTGTTCCCAGGTATCGGTTATGGCGGAAGCTGTTTCCCAAAAGATGTTCAGGCATTGGTGCATAGTGCTGCTGAAGTGAATTATGACTTCAAGATTTTGAAGGCGGTGGAAGAGGTTAACTACGACCAAAAGAAGGCGTTGTTGCCAAAGATTGAAGCACACTATGGTGATATCAGTGGCAAAACAGTAGCAATGTGGGGATTGGCCTTCAAACCCAACACCGATGATATTCGTGAAGCACCGGCTTTGGAGATGATTGATGCTTTGGTGTCGCGAGGAGCCAAGGTCCAGTGCTATGATCCAGAGGCGATGCCCAACGTTCAGCGCTTGATTGGAGACAAGGCGGTTTTCGCTGAGAAAATGTATAGCGCTTTGGAAGGGGCAGACTTTTTGGTGATTGCCACGGAATGGCCAGAATTTAGAACCCCTGATTTTGCAAAAATTGAGGCTTTGTTGAAAGAAAAGGTGATCTTCGACGGTAGAAACGTCTTTGAATTGGATACCGTTCGCAAGCACGGGTATACGTATTACAGCATCGGACGTCAAGACATCAAATGAGCAGAGAACGCGTATTGATCACAGGCGCAGCCGGTTTCTTAGGAAGCCATTTGTGTGAGCGCTTTATAAAGGAAGGTTACCACGTAATCGCCATGGATAATTTGATTACCGGCGATTTGAGAAACATCGAACACCTGTTTCCCCTAGAGCAGTTTGAGTTTCACAACCACGATGTGAGCAAGTTTGTACACGTGGCAGGCGACCTGAAATACATCTTGCATTTTGCTTCGCCCGCCTCTCCCATCGACTACCTGAAAATCCCCATTCAGACCTTGAAAGTGGGCTCATTGGGTACCCACAATTTGTTGGGTTTGGCGATGGAAAAGAAGGCCCGCATTTTGGTGGCCAGTACCTCTGAAGTATACGGCGATCCTACGGTACATCCACAGACGGAGGCCTATTGGGGCAATGTGAACCCCGTGGGACCCCGAGGCGTGTACGATGAGGCCAAGCGTTTCCAAGAAGCCATCACCATGGCCTATCATACTTTCCATGGTTTGGAAACCCGCATAGTACGCATATTTAATACCTACGGTCCGAGAATGCGCCTAAACGATGGCCGTGTTTTGCCAGCATTCATGGGACAGGCCCTCCGTGGCGAGGATCTCACCGTGTTTGGCGATGGCAGTCAGACCCGCAGTTTCTGTTACGTGGATGATTTGGTAGAAGGTATCTACCGTTTGTTGTTGAGCGATTGTGCTGATCCGGTGAACGTGGGCAATCCCCATGAAATTACCATCGGACAGTTTGCGGAGGAAATTATCAAATTAACAGGTACCGACCAAAAGGTAATCTATAAGCCTTTGCCTACGGATGACCCAAAACAACGTCAGCCGGATATCACCAAAGCCAAAGCGGTTTTGGGATGGCAGCCACAGGTAGATCGCGCCGAAGGGTTGAGAATTACTTGGGAATATTTCAAGTCGTTGCCGAAAGAGCGTTTGTACGAAGAGGCCCACCACAGGGACTTCGTGAAAAACGCGTAACTGAAGTACCGCTACTTTTAAATTGGAGCATGGGTCCCAATCATTGGGGCATCAAAATGCGTTCATGAATAAAATCGGTATCTGATTTTATGCCAATTGGTTGGCTAGCTGTCCGCAAGCAGCATCGATATCCTTGCCACGACTTCTTCGAACATGAACGATGAGTTTTTGCTTTTCCAATCCTGCTGCGAATGCCTCCAAACGGCTGGTGGGTTGATAATCGGCAGAGGAAATGGGGTTGTATTCAATGAGGTTGATTTTTGAGGGGAATTTGCGGGCGAAAATCGCTAGTTCGCGCTCCTCCTCTTGTCCATCATTGACGCCAGCAATTACTGTATATTCAAGTGTGGGTCGGATTCCGGTTTTTTCATACCAATATCCCAGGGCTTCTGCAAGCATCTCGAGGTTGTTGCTATCATTGATCGGCATGATGGCTGATCGTTTCTCGTTGTTCGCGGCATGCAAACTTAAAGCGAGGTTGGTTTTAATGCCATCGTCGGCCAGTTTATGAATCATTTTGGCGATGCCAGCAGTAGAAACGGTCAATCGTTGAGGACTCATTCCCAGTCCATCGGGTGAAGTAATGATGTGGATGCTCTGCAACACGTTGGCATAGTTAAGTAGGGGTTCGCCCATACCCATGTAAACAATGTTGTCTAACCGCTTGCCGTGATGCTCCAGTGCGAGTTCATTGATGAGCCAAACTTGATCAAATATCTCGGCTGCGGTGAGGTTGCGCATGCGTTTGAGATAACCGGTGGCGCAGAACTTGCAATCCAAAGAGCAGCCCACTTGCGAACTCACGCATGCTGTTGTTCTACTGCTTGTGGGTATCAATACACCTTCCACTTTGTTGCCATCGTGCAGTTCAAAGGCCACTTTGATTGTGCCGTCTTTGGAATGCTGTGCCGTGTGAATTTTGGCTACATGGAAGGTAAAAGCGTCTGTTAATTTCTCTCTCAAAGGCTTGGAGAGGTTGGTCATTTCCTCGAAACTGCGAGCGCCTTTCTGCCAAAGCCACTGGTGAATTTGCTTGGCCCTAAATCCAGGTTCACCCATCGCCTTCAATGCATCGGTGATTTGAACCAGGTCCAAGTCGCGAATATCCAAGGCTTTGGTCATGGAGAATGTTATTTTTTACGGTAGAACAAACTGATTGGCACGCCTGATAGGGGGAACTTTTCGCGCATCTTGTTTTCAAGGAATCGGGTATAGCTCTCCGCTACATATTGCGGCAAGTTACAGAATAAAGCAAAGGCAACACGCTTGCTGGGCAGTTGGGTTACATATTTGATTTTGACAAATTTCCCTTTTTTGCTCGGTGGAGGCGTTGCTTCCATGATGGGTAGCAAATAATCGTTCAATGCGCGGGTAGGAATCTTTAAACTCAAGTTTTCGTATACCTGCAGGATTGTTTCCATTCCTTGAAACACCCGTTGCTTTGTGAGTGCAGAAACATACATGATTGGAACATCAACAAACGGCGCGATTTCCTTGCGAATGTTTTCGGAATATTCTAAGTGGGTGTTGGATTCCTTTTCCACCAAATCCCATTTATTCACCAAAATTACCACGCCTTTTCCTTGGCGATGTGCCATCCAGAATAAGTTGAGGTCTTGGCTTTCCATGCCCAATGTGGCATCCAATACGAGAACGACCACGTCGGCATTTTCCAGCGCACGCAAACTGCGCATCACAGAATAAAACTCGATATTCTCGCTGACTTTGCTTTTGCGTCGGATCCCCGCTGTGTCAATCAAGACGAATTCTTTGCCATAGGCTTTGTACTTGGTATCAATGCTATCGCGGGTAGTTCCAGCAATGCTGGTTACGATGTTGCGATCTTCTCCTATGAGTGCGTTTATCAAGCTGGATTTACCAACGTTGGGTCGACCCACAATGGCAATTCTTGGCAGGTCAGCGATGTGTTCTTGATCGGGTTCTTCATCTTTCAGAAATTCCACCACTTCATCGAGCAAATCACCTGTTCCAGAGCCATTGGCAGAAGAAACTTCATGAAAATGATCGAATCCCAGGCGGTAGAACGAGGATGTTTCCATGCGAAGACGGTCGTTGTCGACTTTGTTCACACACAAGACCACCGGTTTTTTGCTCTTGCGCAAGATGTGGGCGAAATCTTCGTCGAGTGGGTTTACATCGGTTTGCACGTCTACCACAAAGATGAGCACGGCGGCTTCTTCAATGGCGATGTGTACTTGATCGCGAATTGCTGCCTCGAATGTATCAGAGCTTTCGGGCACAAATCCACCCGTATCAATCACGGTAAAATCAATGCCATTCCAATCGGAAAAGCCATAATGGCGATCGCGGGTAACCCCACTGTAATCGTCTACAATGGCTTTGAATTCGCCGGTTAAGCGGTTAAAAAGGGTGCTTTTGCCAACGTTGGGTCTGCCTACAATGGCTACAATTCTACTCATGGACCCGCAAAGATACAACCACGGGCTGTGGATTGTATCTTTGTGTCATGCTTATTTCTATGATTGCCGCTGTGGGAGAGAACCTAGAATTGGGGGCCGGCAATGAACTGCTGTGGCATTTACCGGATGATTTCGCTTGGTTTATTAAGCACACCAAGGGAAAACCTGTTATCATGGGCAGAAAAACCATGGAGAGTTTGGGCAAGCCACTGAAGGGTAGGACCAATATCGTTTTAACCTCTCAATCGTCCGTGAGTCCCGGATTTCAGCAAGCAGAAAATTGGGAACAGGCGTTGTCGCAGGCCACAGAAGCCATAGAACAGAAGCGTGCCGCACAAGCCATGTTGGCAGATTCAGCCGCAGAGCTGGTAACGAATGAAATCATGATCATTGGAGGGGGTGAAATCTACAAACAAGCCCTAGGATTTTCAAATCGATTGTATATCACGCAAGTAAAAGCATCATTTGAATTGGCTGATACCTATTTCCCGCGATGGACCGAAGAACATTGGTCGGTGGATCATTGTGAGTCGCACTGTATCGACAAAAAACACAAATTCGCGTTTGATCTTTGCGTTTTGAACCGAAAATCTCCCGTGGGATAAAGTATCTTTGTCTGTAAATCATGAGAATAGCCGTTTATGCCAAATCTGTTCGTGACCCCAAGCACCAATCGGGCTTTGGAGAATTGTTGAAGGCCCTGGCATTGCGCGGCCATGAGATTTGGTTGCCGCCCTCCTTGGAGGATCATGTTCATATGAACATTGAAAGTGGTATGCAGGTAAGGGTGTTTGACCACTTTGTGAAAGGTGAATCAATGGCTGATGTATTGATTTGCGTGGGTGGCGATGGTACCATTTTGGATACGCTGAGCATTGTGCGCGATACGGGGGTGCCTATTTTGGCGCTGAATACAGGTCGATTGGGGTTTCTAGCCGATGTGCAATTGGAAAATTTGCAACATGCATTGGATGATATTGAAAAGGGGAATTATAGCATTGAACAGCGAAGTCTGTTACAGTTGGATTCTTCTCATCCCCTGTTTGATTACAATTTTGCGCTCAACGATTTTGTCATCCATAAAAAGGAAACATCAAGCATGATTGTGGTGCATGCCTATCTGAATGGTGAGTTTTTGAACAGTTATTGGAGCGATGGGCTGATTATTTCAACTCCTACTGGTAGCACCGGCTATTCACTGAGTTGCGGCGGCCCGATTATTTTTCCCAAAAGCGACAGTTTTGTGATTACGCCAATCGCCCCGCACAACTTGAATGTTCGCCCAGTGGTTGTGAGTGATGATGTTGTGATCAGCTTTGAGATTGAAGGACGTGCGAGCAGTTATTTGGCGAGTATGGATGCACGAAGTCAGAGCATTAGCGGAGAGGTGAATATGGCCATTCGCAAGGCAGATCACAAATTGAATTTGTTGCGCCTTTCCAACATTCACTTTTTGGATACTTTGCGCAGCAAATTGCATTGGGGATTTGACCGGAGAAATTGATTGCTGAGGGGATGGCGGGCTTGAAGGATTTTCAGAAATTTCTTGGATTGTTGTTTGGCTTGATTGTCTTTCCGGCAATTGGACAGGTGCCGAAAATTGGTTCGGATTCCACTTTGGATGTGGGTACCTGGAATATAGAGTGGTTTGGGGATAGTTTGAATGGGCCGAGCAATGAAGTAACCCAATTGAAAAATGTTACAGAGGTTATCAATAACATGGACCTCGATGTGTTGGGGTTGTGTGAGATTTCGAATCCAGGATATTGGGCGAAACTGCAAGCCAATTTGCCGCAGTATGGCGCAGTCATTACTACCTATACCCAAACCCAGAAAACGGCGTTGATGTACAAGAAATCGATGTTTCGTTTGTTGTATAGCAAGTCCATTTTGTTGGCATTTGATTATGAATTTGCCAGTGGTCGCTTTCCATTGGAAGTGGCTTTGGAATCGCAGTGGGGGAGCAAAAAAGACACACTGTATTTTTGGGTAATTCACTTAAAGGCGAATACGGGCTCAACATCCGAGAAACTCACATCTTACAGCCGTAGGGAGAAAGCAGCGGAGGAATTGAAGAATTATTTGGATCCCAAAAAATCATGGAAGGGGATGGTTCTTGGCGATTGGAACGATGATTTGGATGTATCCATTGTCAGCGGAAAAGCAAGTCCATTTTTGACTTGGCGCTCAGATACCAACTATGTGTTTCCTTCGTATCGCCTCAGTTTGGCCAAGCAGAAAAGCACGGCGAGTTATTCAGAGATGATAGACCATGTGTGTGTAACGGCTTCGCTGAAGGACAATTTTCTGTCGAACCAAAGCGGTGTGATGGTGGGCGATGGTTACATAGCAAGTTACCGGTTGAACACTTCGGATCATTATCCGGTTTGGGCCAAGTTCTCCATGGACTTCAAGGTTTGGGTAGGTGTAGAAAGCTTGGAGCCTGCGTGGCGCGAAACAATGGGAATTCCATGTCAATTGTTGGTGTTCGACCTACAAGGCAGGTTGTTGATGCAAGGCGATCCCGAGACTGTAAAACCCGCAGCAACAGGAATGTATTTGTTGCAATATGTCTATCCCAATGGTGCGCGAAAAAGTGTAAAGGTCTTTGTGCGATAGTGGTGGCTAAGTGTTAATTTTACACTTTATACCATGCAAAAGTTGTTTGTTACTGTCGGAATCAGCTGCCTTTTTGCGCTGACGGCGAATGCGCAAAAAGGCAACAAGGCCAAAACCCCCAAAGTAAAATCAAAGGGCTCTGAGCAGCAGGAGCAAATCGCTACGGGCAAAGGAAAAAACAAGTCGGCCGAAAAGCAGATGGTGGTTCCATCGGCGAGGAAAAGTCCGATCGAGATCAACGATCCATCGTTGGGCTTAAACAACATGGTAACGCTTCAGCCTGGAAAAACCTGGGTGTGGCTGGGCGATTATTTTCCTTATGTATCGGACATCGACAGCATCACGGTGCCCAAGAATTTTCCGGGTGCGGGTATCTCCAACTTGCGTTTTTCATGGAATCGCGGATCGGCAGATTCCCTTTCAGTGAAGGGGTCTATTTGTGACTCCATGCAATTGTGGTGGGAGGGCGACAACTACGGTAAGGAATCGGCATTGCAGTACTTTCAAATTTGGAGTGCGGGCAAGAGCACCACGGTACCGGTGCGAAAATCAGAAAAAGTTCTTCGCGAGTTTCGATGGAAGACCAAGACCTATGCCTATAGCGCTGTGAAAGTCAAAGGCACATTCAACGCGTGGAATGCAAACAATTTATCGCTGCGCTGGGAGGAGGATCCCTCAGATAAAACGCAAGGCACTTGGGTGGG
>JACCDS010902730.1_pt1 | contig 14886 bp, 16 predicted proteins | sample 7446441 | NCBI WGS metagenome assembly JACCDS01 (sample SAMN15323445, study PRJNA562643) | freshwater metagenome | isolation source: river surface water | place: USA:Blue River Watershed | collected 2017-08-17 | reverse complement strand
GGAAGCGCAAGACCTTCAAGCGCCCGGAGCTGCAGAAATGGTATGCGGGCGAAACCATCTCGGTCGGCATCGGCCAGGGCTACAACTCGTTCACGCCGATGCAGCTGGCACACGCGGTGGCCACCCTGTCGAACAACGGCGTCGTGATGAAGCCGCATCTGGTGAAATCCGTGGAAGACCCGGTGTCCAAGGCGCGCATGCTGACGGTGCCCAAGGAAAGCTACCGGATACCGCTGGCGCAGCAGAACATCGATGTAGTGAAGAACGCCATGATCGGCGTGACCAAAGAGGGCACCTCGGCAAGGTCGTTTGCAAACGCGCCCTATGTGTCGGGTGGCAAGACAGGTACTGCGCAGGCGGCGGCGATGAGCAAGACCGTCAAGTACGATGCCAGCCGTATCGCCGAGCGCCTGCGCGACCATTCGCTGTACATCGCCTTTGCGCCGGCCGACAAGCCGAAGATTGCGCTGGCCGTCATCGTTGAGAACGCCGGCTTCGGTGCTGCGGCCGCCGCGCCGATTGCCCGTCTCGCGATCGACTACTATTTGCTGGGCAAGCGCCCGGATGAGCCCGTCGCGCCAGCGGACGGCAGTACCGATGCGCCCCCCGCCGCCGCACCGGCAGCGCCGGCGCCGCCCGGCAAAGCGCCGGCAACACCGTCCTCCGCAGCGACCGCAGCGCCGCCTGGCCCGGCCACGGCGGGCGTCAAACCGGCGTCACCGATACCTGAAGGAAGAAGAGCCCCATGATGATGTCGATGGCCAACGCGGATCGCGGCAGGCTGCTGGACGTGCTGAGGCGTCGCCTGTTCATTTTCGATCGTTCCCTTGCGATCGTACTCGCGCTGATCCTGCTGCTCGGCTGCCTGGCCGTGTCGTCCGCCGCGATGGACTTTCCGGGACGCTTCGAGGGGCATCTGCGCAATATCGCCATCGGCATCGTCGTGATGTGGGTGGCAGCGAATGTGCCGCCGCAGAAGCTGATGCAGCTGGCCGTGCCGGTCTACGTGGTCGGCGTCGCGTTGCTGGTGGCGGTCGCGCTGTTCGGGCTGGTGAAAAACGGCTCGCGGCGCTGGATCAACATCGGCGTGATCATCCAGCCGTCGGAGATCATGAAACTCGCGCTGCCGCTGACGCTCGCCTGGTTTTTCCAGAAGCGCGAGGGCATGATCCGCTGGCACGATTTCATGCTGGCCGCGCTGATCGCGATGGTGCCAGTCACGCTGATTCTTCGTCAGCCCGACCTGGGTACGGCAACGCTGGTGGCGGCATCAGGATTCTTCGTGATCTTCCTCGCCGGGCTCTCCTGGCGGCTCATCATCGGACTTGGTGTGGCCGGGCTCGCCAGTCTGCCGCTGGTCTGGTCGATGCTGCATGACTACCAGCGCAATCGGGTGATGACCCTGATCGATCCCACGTCCGACCCCCTCGGCAAGGGTTTTCACATTATTCAGTCGACTATTGCGATTGGCTCCGGCGGCTTACTCGGCAAGGGCTGGCTGAACGGTACCCAGTCGCATCTCGAATTTATCCCCGAGCGCACCACCGATTTTATCTTCGCCGTGTTCTCGGAGGAGTTCGGCCTGCTCGGCAATGGTGTGCTGCTTATCCTGTACATGCTGCTGATCGGACGCGGACTGATCATCGCCGCCAATGCGCCCACCCTATTCTCCCGGCTGCTGGCAGGGGCGATCACCCTGACCGTATTTGTCTACGCATTCGTGAACATGGGTATGGTCAGTGGCATCCTGCCGGTGGTCGGCGTGCCCTTGCCGTTCATGAGCTATGGCGGCACGGCCTTCGTCACCCTGTCGCTGGCCATCGGCATGCTGATGAGCATTCAGCGCAATCGCAAGCTGGTGCAGACCTGAGATGAGCCGCCTGCGCTCCCGGCTGCTGATACTGTTGGCGCTGGCCACCGCGCTGACCCTGTCGGCCTGCTCCACGGTCGCACCGCAAGTCGCTCAACAGACCGGGCCTGCGCCAGAGTCAGCGCCATCGGCGGTCTCCGGCAGCGCATCCTCGCCTTCGCCCGGTGCCGTGATGCCGTCGGCGAAGCCGCCCGCAGCCGACCGGACCGCGAAGCGGCCCGGCGGGTATTACCAGGACGACGGTCCGGCCGAGGTGATTCCGGAAGGCTTGCTCGGCATTCCCGATGCGGAACCGAAGATCGAGCCGCTGGCCAAAGGCCCGAGCCGGCCTTATCGGGTGTTCGACAAAACCTATGTGCCCATTACCGACGACCGTCCCTTCGTGCAGCGGGGCGTGGGCAGCTGGTACGGCAGGAAATTCCACGGGCAAAAGACTGCGTCCGGCGAGATCTACGACATGTTCAAGATGACCGCCGCGCACCCTACTCTGCCGATTCCGTCGTATGCGCGCGTGACCAATCTGCAGAACGGGCGCAAGGTTATCGTCCGGATCAATGATCGCGGGCCTTTCCATTCGGCGCGCATCATCGATTTGTCGTACACCGCTGCGCTCAAGCTCGATGTATTGCGGGGCGGTAGTGCTGAACTGGAAGTCGAGCGGCTGCTGCCGGATGAGATTCTGCGCCTGCAGGCCGCGCGCCACGGACGTCGCGCTGCGCAAGCGGTTGCCGGTGCAGCAGACCCGGCAACGCGTGCTGAGGCGGCTGCTGCGGCGACCGCCTCAGGGTTTTATCTGCAGCTCGGTGCGTATGCGATCGAACAGAATGCGCGGGCAGCGCGCGAAGAACTGCTGCGCAACTGGCCGGCGGGCCTGCCGCCGCCCGAAGTGGTGTCATCGCAGCAGGGACTGTTCCGGCTGCACAGCGGCCCGTTCGGCAGCCGCGAGCAGGCGTCCGAGGCGGCGCTACAGCTCCGCCACCTGGTGCAGGCGCGCCTGACCGTGGTCCAGCGCTGACCGGCACTATATCGGGCGCTCCGTCAGGCGTTCAGGCAGGCGTTCAGTCGGATACTCAGTCGGGTGCTCAGTCGGGCGCCGGCGCGGACATCTGCAGCGCCAGCGCATACAAGGCATTCTTCTTCATCCCCGTGATCTTCGCGGCCAGCGTTGCCGCCTGGCTGACCGGACAGCTGTCGAGCAGGATCGCGAGCAGCCGCTTCGCTTCGCCCAGGTCGTCCGCCGGCTCAGACGCACCTTCCACCAGCAGGACGAACTCTCCGCGCTGGTGGTTCGGATCGCCGGCCAGCCAGGCGGGCGCATCGGCCAGTGCGCAACGATGGATCTGCTCGAACAGTTTGCTGAGTTCACGCGCAATCACGATACGGCGACCCGGGCCGAAGGCGCGCAGCATCGCCGCCACGGTGTCGACGATTCGGTGTGGCGCTTCATAAAACACCAGCGTTGCCGCCGATGGCGCCAGCGTGGCCAGTATCGCCTCGCGCTGCTTGTCCCTGGCGGGCAGGAAGCCGACGAAATGAAACTGCTCGGGCAACAGCCCGCCTGCAGACAAGGCAGCGATGGCGGCAGACGCACCCGCCACCGGGATCACCGGCAGGCCGGCATCGCGCACGGCGTCGACGATTTTCGCGCCCGGGTCAGACACGGCCGGCGTGCCGGCATCGGAGACCAGCGCGATGCGCTCGCCCTGCTGCAGGCGCTCGACGATTTTCTGCGCTGCCTCGCGCTCATTGTGCTGGTGTGCCGCGAACAGCGGGCGCGAGAGTCCGTAGCGCGCCAGCAGCTGGCCAGTGTTGCGCGTATCTTCACAAGCGACCGCATCGGCAGTGGCAAGTACCTTCAATGCGCGCACGCTGATGTCGGCGAGGTTCCCGATTGGCGTGGCGACTACATACAATGCGCCGGCCGGAAAGACCTGCCGGGCGACGTCATCGGCCAGCGATGTGAGTAGTGCGGTCAGGTCTCGGGAGTCGGAGGGTTCCATGGGGAGGCTTATGGCGGCGGGTGGCACGCAAGGGGACCGCGTGAGGGGATATCAGCGCGGTATTGTACAAAACGCGGTGCGCTGCCGATGAAGCGCAGCAGCGCCGACACCGGCCGCAGCGCGGAAGATCGCGCACTGGCTTATCTGCAGCAACAGGGCCTGCAGCTCGTCGAGCGCAATGCGCGCTGGCGCCGCGGCGAGATCGATCTCGTCATGCGCGAGGGTGCGACGCTGGTATTCGTCGAGGTCCGGCAACGTGCGAGCCGCCGGTTTGGCGGTGCTGCGGCGAGTATCGATGCGGCAAAGCGGGCGCGCCTGTGGCGCAGCGCGCAGCACTTTCTGCTGCGGTATGCGTCGCCGCCGCCCTGCCGCTTCGATGCAGTCTGTATTGACGGCGGCGAGCTGACCTGGCTGCGCCATGCGATGACCGGGTGAGCCCCTGCATGGCGTCGGGCGTATCCATTTGTAAATCCGCTGGGTACGCGGGGGTCATCGCTGCGATCCTCGGCCAGACAGCGTTCGGTCAGCCCGGGTGGGCGGCGATGCAGGCTTTATAATTCGCCGCTATGAATAAAGAACGCATCCTCGAGCAATTTCGCGACAGTGCCGAACTGAAGATTCAGTCCGCCGCCGTACTCGCGCAACCGATCGCCGAGGCGGTCGACCTGATGTTCGCCTCGCTATCCAACGGCAATCGCATCCTTGCCTGCGGCAATGGCGGTTCGGCGGCAGATTGTCAGCATTTCGCGGCCGAGCTGGTCGGTCGCTTCGAGCGGGAACGCCTGCCGCTGCCGGCGATCGCATTGACGACGGACTCGTCGATCCTGACGGCGATTGGCAATGACTACAGTTTCGCGGAGATTTTCTCGAAGCAGGTGCAGGCGCTGGGCCAGGCCGGCGATGTGCTGCTGGCGATTTCGACATCGGGGAATTCCGCCAACGTCGTCGCTGCGGTGGAAGCCGCACTCGAGCGTGACATGCGCGTGGTTGCACTGACCGGCAAGGGCGGCGGTGTGATGGCAGAACTGCTGACCGACGCCGATGTCCACCTGTGCGTGCCGCATGAGCGGACCGCGCGGATACAGGAAGTCCATTTATTGATGATTCATTGCCTGTGCGACGGAATCGATGTCGCGCTTTTTGGAGGAGATGCTGAATGAATGACGCGTTTGTCGCCGGAGTCCGCCGTCCGCTGGCAGCCCTCGTGCTCGGCGCCCTGCTGGTGACCAGCCTGCAGGCTTGCGTGCCGGTGGTGGTCGGCGCTGCCGCTGTCGGGACCATGGCCGCCGTGGACCGCCGTTCGCTCGGCACCCAGACGGATGACCGTTCGATCGAACTCAGGGCCGAAGGACGCGCGAAGCGCGTTACCGGCGATCGCGGCCGTGTATCCGTCACCAGCTTCAACCGTACCGTGCTGCTGACCGGTGAGGTGACCGACGACAAGATGAAGGCCGAGGTTGAGCAGCAGGTGGCCACCATTGACGGTATCGCCGCCATCGAGAATGACCTGACCGTTGCGCCGGTATCGACCATCGGCGCGCGTTCGGGCGACCTGGTCATCACCAGCAAGGTCAAGGCGGCGCTCGTAGACACGAAAGACCTGTACGTGTCGGCCTTCCTGGTCCATACCGACCGTGGCGTCGTCTACCTGATGGGGCGTGTCACCCAGCGCGAGGGCAAGCTCGCGGCCGAGGTTGCGCGCAACGCGGCGGGCAACATCAAGAAGGTCGTCAAGCTGTTCGAGTACATCTCCGAGGACGACCTGCAGGATCTGCAGTCGAAGCAGGCACCGGCACAGCCGGCGAAAAAGCCCGCCCGCTAAAGCCTGTCGGGATGCCGCAGCCGCGGCATCCTGCATGACGTCCTTCTCCTGCCCGCAGGATTCGCCGGCCTGCTACCGCGCTGGCCTATAATCACGGCTTCACGTCGTCTCAACAGAGCAAGCCATGTCCAAGCATTTCCCCCGCCGTATCGGCGGCCTCACCATCATCCAGACCATGGGCCTTCTGGCCCTTCTCGGCCTGGCATTGTTTTTCGCGCTGTCGCTGCTGAAGAAGGAATCCGCGCCGCCGGTATCGTTCCGGATGATCGACGGCCAGCAGGTATCGACGCAGGATCTGCGCGGCAAGGTGGTACTGGTGAATTTCTGGGCAACCAGCTGCAGTACCTGCATCCAGGAGATGCCGGCACTGGTCCAGACCTACAACAAGTACCGCGAACAGGGGCTGGAATTCGTTGCCGTCGCGATGAGCTATGACCCGCCGAGCTATGTGCTGAATTACGCGAAGACGCGCGAACTGCCGTTCAAGGTCGCCCTCGATGCCGATGGCAGCGTTGCGCAGTCGTTCGGCGATGTGAAACTGACGCCGACCACCTTCCTGATCGACAAGGAGGGCAACATCGTCAAGCGCTATGTCGGCATTCCCGAGTTCGGTGCGCTGCACGAGCTGATCGAGAAGTCGCTGTCGGCCTGAGCGTCGCCGCATTCACCGCCGGTGATCCCGCCGGCAAAAAAGAAGCCCGCATCAGCGGGCTTCTTTCATTTCGCGGCATGATGGCCAGCCAGGCGCGTTGCTTTCCTATGCGCCGATCTCCACACCGGCCTGATGCGCCTGCTGGTCTGCATGATACGAGCTGCGCACCATCGCGCCGACGGCGGCGTGCGCGAACCCCATCTTCTTCGCTTCTTCCTCGAACATCCTGAACGTATCCGGATGCACATAACGGCGCACCGGCAGATGGTCGCCGCTGGGCATCAGGTACTGCCCGATGGTCAGCATGTCGACATCATGCGCGCGCAGGTCGCGCATCACCTCGAGGATTTCTTCATCGGTTTCGCCCAGACCCACCATCAGCCCTGACTTGGTCGGCACCTCCGGATGCAGTTCCTTGAAGCGCTTCAGCAGGCTCAGCGAATACGCATAGTCGGAGCCCGGGCGCGCTTCCTTGTACAGGCGCGGCACGGTTTCGAGGTTATGGTTCATCACGTCCGGCGGCGCGGCCTTCAGGATCTCGAGCGCGCGGTCCATGCGGCCGCGGAAGTCCGGCGTCAGGATCTCGATTCGGGTCTGCGGCGACAGTTCCCGCGTGCGACGGATGCAGTCGACGAAGTGGGCGGCGCCGCCGTCGCGCAGGTCGTCGCGGTCGACAGAGGTAATCACCACGTAGGACAGCTTCAGCTCGGCAATCGTCTTCGCCAGGTTCGCCGGTTCATTAACGTCGAGCGGATCGGGCCGCCCATGGCCGACGTCGCAGAACGGGCAACGGCGCGTGCATTTGTCGCCCATGATCATGAAGGTCGCGGTGCCTTTGCCGAAGCATTCGCCGATGTTGGGGCAGGACGCTTCCTCGCAGACGGTGACGAGCTTGTTTTCGCGCAGGATGTCCTTGATCTCGTAGAAGCGCGTGGTCGGCGATGCCGCCTTCACGCGGATCCAGTCCGGCTTCGGCAGACGTTCGGCCGGCACGATCTTGATCGGGATGCGCGCGGTTTTGCCGGCGCCCTTCTGCTTGTCCGTCGGGTTATAGGCGGGGGATGCTGCGGTGTCGTCGGAGGCCATGGTTCAGGAAGCCAGTTGTTGTTGCAGTTGTCGGGCCAGCACCTGCTGCACGTCGGCCAGCGGCACATGGATGCCGAGTGTCTTCATGTCGACGGTGGCCATGCCGGCATAGCCACAGGGATTGATCCATGAAAAGGGCTGCAGGTCCATCGCCACATTCAGCGACACGCCGTGGTAAGTGCAGCCGCTGCCACGAATCTTCAGTCCCAGCGCGGCGATTTTCGCTCCCTGCCAGTCACCGTCGGCGACGTAGATGCCGGGCGCGCCCGGGCGGCGCTCGCCGCGCAGATTATACGCCGCAAGGGTATCGATCACGGCCTGCTCTATGCCCTGCACGAACTCGCGCGGCAACAGCCGGCGGCCGTCGCGGCGCAGGTCGAACAGCAGGTAGACGACGGCCTGGCCGGGGCCGTGGTAGGTGACTTCGCCGCCGCGGTCGGTTTGCAGCACCGGTATGCCGTGTGCGTCGAGCACATGCGCGGGATCAGCGCTGAGGCCCAGCGTGTATACCGGCGGATGCTCGACCAGCCACAGCTGGTCCGGCGTGTCGGCGCTGCGTGCATCGGTGAAGGCCCGCATGGCAGCAAAGCTCTGCTCGTAAGGCTCGACGCCGCGCGCGACGATCTGCAGGCCGGCCATGCGGCTTACAGCACCACCTTCACCATCGCATGCGACGACAGTTCCCGATACAGGTTGTCGAGCTGCTCGCGGCTGGTGGCGCGCACGGTGACGGTCAGCGCAAGGTAGTTGCCCTTGGACGAGGGTCGCATTTCCATCTTCCCTGCGTGGAATTCCGGATCATGTTTTTGCACGACTTCGACCATGGTCTGGGCGAAGGCATCCTGCATCGCCCCCATGATCTTGATCGGGAAATCGCTCGGATACTCGCACAGGCTCTCGTTCGCCAAAGGCATCGCGGCCCCTACGGGCTCGGTTCAGCGCTGCAGCATCAGTCGCAGCGAATCGAATGTGCGGCCGATGATGGTCGCCTCGTTGACCTGTTCCAGCGCCAGTAACGGCAGCGTATTGACGACCTTGTCGCCAGCCATCAGCTTCAGCGTACCGACCTGCGCATTCAGCGGCAACGGCGCCACCAGCGGATCGCGGCGCTCCACGACCGGTTTCAGCTTGAGCTGGGTACCGCGCGGCAGGGTGACATAGACGTCGCGATTGAAGCCGAGCTTCACCGTGTTCAGCGAGCCTTTCCAGACCGTCGGCTCGAGCACGGCCTGACCCTTCGCATAGACCTTGTAGGTATCGAAATTCAGAAAACCCCAGTTGAGCAGTTTCTGGCTCTCCTGCGCACGCATGGCATCCGACTCGGTGCCGAGCACCACCGAGATCAGGCGGCGCGGACCGTGGTTGCCGTTCGGCCGTTTCGCGGTCGCGATCAGGCAGTAGCCGGCAGCCGCCGTGTGCCCGGTCTTCATGCCGTCGACTGTCGGGTCGATCCACAGCAGGCGGTTGCGGTTCTGCTGGGTGATCTTGTTGTAGGTGTAGCTGCGCGCCGAGTAAATCTTGTACAGCTCGGGAAAATCGGCGATCAGGTGGTTCGCGAGCGTAGCCAGGTCGCGCGCGGTCGAGTAATTGTCCGGATGCGGCAGGCCGTGGGCGTTGGCGAAGCGGGTGTTCTTCAGGCCCATGCGCTGCGCCTCGCGGTTCATCAGCTCGGCAAACGCCTGCTCGGTGCCGGCAATCGCCTCAGCCAGCGCGACAGCGGCGTCGTTGCCGGACTGGACGATCAGCCCGTATAGCAAGGCCTCGACGCTGACCTGCGTGTTCGGCTCGATGAACATTTTCGAGCTGTCGCCGTCCACCTTCCAGGCGGCCACCGACACGCTCACCTGCCGGTCCAGCGTGAGCCGCTTATCGCGAATGGCGGAGAAGGCCATGTAGGCCGTCATGATCTTGGTCAGCGATGCCGGTTCGATCCGCATGTCGGGATCGTGCGAGCCGAGGATCTGGCCGCTATTCACGTCCAGCAGCAGCCAGGATTTGGCAGCGATGGTCGGTGCGGGCAGAGATTGGGCGGAAGCGGTGGCGAAGACGAACAGCGCGGCACAGGCGGCCAGGAACTTTTTCATGAAAACGGGTGTGATTGACTGCGGGAATCCAGTGCGGATTATAGCCCCGCGCAGTCTCGCCGGCTGACTGTCATCAGGGTTTTGGCAGTCCGCCAATGGCGGCGATCCTGCGTCAGCGCTGCCACAGGGCCGTCACCAGCTGCTTGATGTGATGCAGCTTGCGATGGAAGAAATGGTCCGCGCCCGGGATCACGATGACCGGCAGGTCTTGCGGGCGCGCCCAGTCGAGTACATCCGCCAGCGGGATGGTGTCGTCCTGCTCTCCGTGGATGACGATCGTATCGGCCGGCACATCGGCCAGATCCCACTTGCCGGCCGCACAGCCGACCAGTACCAGCCGCTGCGCCGGCCGGCCCTGTTCGGCGAGGCGGCGCTGCAGGCGTGACTGCACGAAGGTGCCGAACGAGAAACCCGACAGCGCGACCGGCAGCCCCGGGTAGCTGAGGGTCATGTGCTCGTACAGTGAGGCGATGTCATCGGTTTCGCCGATGCCGGCGTCATGCGTGCCTTCCGAGCGGCCGACGCCGCGGAAATTCATCCGCGCGCACACGTAGCCGAGCCCGACGAAGGCGCGCGCCAGTGTTTGCACTACCTTGTTGTCCATCGTGCCGCCATACAGCGGATGCGGGTGGGCGATCAATGCGATGCCACGCGGCGCGCTGTCGGGTGGCAGGTCGAGCAGGCACTCGATCAGGCCGGCAGGGCCGCTGAGGGTGAATGGCTGGGTCTGCGAATTCATGGGCGAGTCGGAAGGGGCTGGCGTCCCGCGGCCGGGCACACCGGACCGGCGGATGTGTTCAGCTCGGCAGTCAGATTTTCAGGCGCTCGACCACCTTGCCGTTGACCAGGTGCGAATCGATGATCTCGTCAATATCCTGTTCGTCGACATAGGTGTACCAGACGGCTTCCGGGTACACCACCAGCACCGGTCCCTCGTCGCAGCGGTCGAGGCAGCCGGCCTTGTTGATGCGCACCTTGCCCGGGCCATTCATCTCCAGCGCCTTCAGCCGGCGCTTTGCATGCTCCTGCGCCTTCTGCGCGCCGCGCTCGGCACAGCAGGCACGGCCGTCGTCGCGCACATTGGTGCAGATGTTAACATGATGTTTGTAGAAAGAGTCGCTCATTGCCAGGGACGCCAGAGTTGCCGGAAGCCCTGCATGATACACCGGCGCTTCATCGCGCCCGGTGGGTCGGGTGCATCAGGAACCAGAGCGCAAACAGCGGCCAGGCCAGCGACAGGAATTGCGCCGCGCCGTTGAAATTCAGGAACTTCCCCTGTACCCAGGCCTGCAGCGTCGACTGGAAATACGGGTTCGACGGCAGCAGGTTCAGCAACACCAGGCCGGTGACAAGCGCAAAAATCGCCGTACGGCGCTGTGCGCGTGCCGGCGCGAACGACAGCCCGGCCAGCATCACTGCGCCGACCAGCAGGCCGCTGCCGGACGCTGGCGTCATCCAGCTGAACGCATTGCCGGGCGCGAACAGAGCCGCATGCGCCAGCGACTTCAGCGCGAGCGCCGCCAGCAGCAGACCCAGTGCCAGCCACGCGCGCGGTGCCTGCGGGCGCATCTGGCACAGCAGGGTCAGCACCGCGCCGGCCAGGCCGAATGCGGTAATCACGACCTCGGCCTGCAGCAAGTGCTCGACGCTGACCCCGAGTCCGCGCCAGATCACGCTGCCCAGATCGACCGGGGTTTCCGACAGGTCGGACAGCCACTCCGACAGCGCGGGCATCCACTGCCCGTGGCCGAACAGATAGGGCTGCGGATAGATCTGCGCCAGCGGCCATAGCGCGACCACGATCAAGCCGCGGCTGGCCTGATCTGAAAACCAGCGCATGCGCAGCGAGCGCAGCCGGCTTTGCTCCAGTATCGGCCGTGTCAGCAGCCAGCCGGCCAGCGCGCCGACCAGCGCGCCACCCGCATTGGTGATCAGGTCGAGGTTGCTCGGCACGCGCGACGGCAGGTAGTTCTGCACGCACTCGAGCAGGGCCGCCAGCGCGATACCGGCGCCGGCGCCGGCCAGCGTGGCACCGGCCCCGCGCAGAATCGGGTAGAGCGCCAGCACGGCCAGTGCGCCGAGCGGCACATAGCCGAGCACGTTCACGCCGAGGTCGAAGCCGGTCCAGTAGCGTGGCATCGGCTCGAACAGATAGGACCAGGGCGGCAAGCCCCTGTCGAGCCAGCCGGAAAACGGGTAGCAGCTCGCGTAGACGATCAGCAGCAGATAGAAGAACAGCGCGATGCGCACCGTGGCCGACGCCTTCCGGGGGGCGGTCGCTTTTGCCATCGCAGCCGGCTGCTCGCGGGACAGGGGGGCGGACATGCGGGCCAGTGTATTGGAGTTTGCCGGGCCAGTCATCCCGCGATCCGCACAGCCGATACAATGACGGCATGTCTTCATCACTCGACGCTGCGCGCATCGCCGGCCTGTGCGCCGCGACCCGTCATGGCCTGGCCGTGGAAGTCGCCGCTGTCACCGGCTCGACCAATGCCGACCTGCGGCAGCGCGTCGACCAGCTGCGCGCGCCGGTGCTGCTGGCTGCCGAGCAGCAGACCGCCGGACGGGGTCGCGCCGGTCGCAGCTGGCTGTCGGCGCCCGGCGACAGCCTGTGTTTTTCGCTCGCATGGCATTTCAGCGGCCCGATTGCGCGGCTGGCCGGACTGCCGCTGGCCGTCGGTGTCGCGCTGGCCGACGCGCTGCGTGCGCAAGGCCACCCGGTCGCGCTGAAATGGCCGAACGACCTGCTGCTGGACGGCGCGAAGCTCGGCGGCATTCTGGTCGAGACGGTCACGTCGCGCGCCGATCCCGAATTGCCTGCGCTGTGGGCCGTGATCGGCATCGGTCTCAACATTCGCGCCAATCGCGCGCGCGACGACGGTGTGGCCGCGCCAGTCGCCGCTCTGGGTACCGCGCTCGATCGCAACGCATTGCTGGCTACGCTGGCCGATGCGCTGGTGGTGGCGCTGGCCCTGTTTGACGCCGAGGGATTGCAGCCCTTCGTCGATCGGTGGCAGCGCTGGCATGCGTATGCCGGCCTGCCGGTCAGGATCGTCGAGCAGGAGCGCGTGCTGCATGAAGGCTTCGCGCTCGGCATCGACGCCAGCGGCTGCCTGCTGCTCGATACCGGTCAGGGCATGGTTGCGGTGGCCGCCGGTGATGTGTCGCTGCGGCCGCAGGCAGCGACGGGAATGCCTCATGCTGCTGCTGGTTGACGCCGGTAACACCCGCGTGAAGTGGGCGGCCGCGCAGCCGGAGGCCGCCGCCGGCGACTGGATCGCGAGTGGTGCGCTCGCGCACCGTGAACTGCCGGCGCTCGCGGCACAGTGGCAATCGCTGCCGATGTCGCCGGCACGCGTGCTGGTGGCGAATGTCGCTGGTGATGCGGTGGCTGCGCAGATCGTGGCCGCGCTGGCAGGCGCATGGCCCCAGGCGCTTGCGCCCGAATGGTTCCGTTCGCGACCGGCATGCGCGGGCGTGGTCAATGGTTATCGTGATCCCGGCCAGCTCGGCTGCGATCGTTTCGCGTCGCTGGTCGGTGCGCGTCATCGCCATCCCGGACAGGCGCTGCTGGTCGTGACGGCCGGAACGGCGACGACGGTAGATGCACTCGATGCCGGCGGCCATTTCATCGGCGGCATGATCCTGCCCGGACTGCGCACGATGGCGCATTCGCTGGCATTGAACACTGCGCTGCTGCCGGCGGTCGAGGACGCGCGAACCGGAAGCCTCTTTGCCGACAACACGCAGGACGCGATCGTCAGTGGCTGTGTCCGCGCGCAGGTGGGTGCGATTGCGCAGGCCCATGCGCAATTGCCGGGAGCGCACTGCGTGCTGTCCGGCGGCGCGGCGCCCTATATCGCTCCGCAGCTGCCATTTCCCTGCGAACGCATCGACAATCTGGTTTTGCTCGGCCTGCACGTGGCCGCGTTGACGGAGGTGACATGAGAGGGCTGTTCTTCCTGTTGTTGCTGGCGAATGCGGCGCTGCTCGGCCTGCTGCTTGTGCCGCTGCCGCCCGCGGGCGTTGAACCCGAGCGCCTTGCGCAGCAGCTCAACCCCGAGCGGATTACCGTGATCGATCCCGAGGCAGCGGCTGCGCGGGCGGTGCAGGAACAGCTGGAGCGTCACCGTGCGGAGCAGGAAAACGCGGCACGGCAAGCGGAGGCGCAACCGCAACCGCAGCCACAGCCACAGCCGCAGCAACAACCACAACCGGCCGCAGCCGAGCATCCCGCAGCATCGCTGGCGCGTGCCGTCTGTGTCGAGCTGGGCGACTTCAGCGCGCAGGCCGCCGAGAGTTTCGAGCCCCAGCTGTCGCGCCTGTCGATGACGGGCATACCGCAGCGGCGTGTCGTGCAGCCGCCACCGGCCTATCTGGTCTTTGTGCCGCCGCAGCCCACCGAGGCCGCGGCCAACCGGCGCCTGGCGCAGCTGCGCGACAAGGGGTTCGCCGACAGCGCGGTGATCCGTGAAGAATCGCCGCGCCGCTGGGGGGTATCGGTCGGCCTGTTCAGCAAGGAAGAGCTGGCCAATGCACAGCTGGACAAGCTGCACAGGGCTGGCATCCCCGAGGCGCGCATGGGCGAGCACCCGCTGAATTCGACCCGCTATGCGTACCGGCTGCCGGGCGTGACCGAGGCGGGCGCGACGCGGCTGGCCGCCGTGGCCTCAGGCTATGCCGGCGTCACGATGCGCGCCTGCAAGTAAGGCGCGCAGGCACTCCGGACAGTAGCAGCTGCCGCCGTCACGGCCCAGCAGCGCGGGTGGCAGGGTCGGCAGCGTCGTGCACCAGCACGGCGACGCCGCATCAGCGTCGGCCATGCCGCACGAGAAGCGCTTACCGCATCGCACGCATTCACTCATCCTTCTCTCCCGGCGCCGCTTTGACTCAGGCAAGGGTCGCCCGTAGGTAAACACAAACCACCGTTGCGCACGGCGACCGGAGGTTTGGCGGTAAAATCGCCCCAATTTTACCGATCTACCTTCATCGACTTTCACCGCAATGCCTACTTCCTCCATCGCTCCCGAGATCAAGGCCGAGATTCTCGCGGAGGCACTGCCTTACATCCGCAAGTTTCACGGCAAGACCATCGTCGTCAAGTACGGCGGCAATGCGATGACGGAGGAGCGCTTGAAGCATGGCTTCGCGCGCGACGTGATCCTGCTGAAACTGGTCGGCATGAACCCGGTGGTCGTGCATGGTGGCGGCCCGCAGATTGACAACGCACTGAAAAAGATCGGCAAGCAGGGCAGCTTCGTGCAGGGCATGCGCATCACCGACGAGGAAACCATGGAGGTCGTCGAATGGGTGCTCGGCGGCGAGGTGCAGCAGGACATCGTCATGCTGATCAACCACTACGGCGGTCAGGC
>JACCDS011462161.1_pt1 | contig 14891 bp, 15 predicted proteins | sample 7446441 | NCBI WGS metagenome assembly JACCDS01 (sample SAMN15323445, study PRJNA562643) | freshwater metagenome | isolation source: river surface water | place: USA:Blue River Watershed | collected 2017-08-17 | reverse complement strand
CCTTCTTTATCACCACTCGGGTCATCGGGGTGAGTGTACTTGTACCATTTATCGCGGTCTCCTTCGCCGTCGTCGCCAACATACATCTGCCAGGTGTCCGTTTTTTCGATGGCGGCCTGCTTTTGTGCTAACAACCTGGCAATGGCAGCATCGGAGTTTTTGACCATACCGCCGGTAGCCGTTACCGTTGGTTTCATGATCCCGTTAATAACACCGATAACGGTGGGGAATAACAAAATAGCCAAGCCGAGGCCGAAAGGGCGTAGCAAGGGATAAAAGTCTATGGGTTCCGCGCTGGCCAAGTGGCGATAGATGCGTGCAGCGATATACCATAGGGCGCCGAAACCGGCGATGCCACGGGCAACACCGATCAATTGGCTGCACATCGGCAACATTTCGGCATAAACATTATCCAATACGCCTTGCAGGCCATGAATATCCCCGGCAAGCCCGTTTGCCCGGCAAAATATAGGAATGGCGGTTCCCGTCAGCGCCAGTACGGCGCTTAATAAGAGTTTCTTTTTCATGATGTTTTATTTGTTGTTAGAGGCCGTACAAAGCTTTCAGCGTTTGCGTTTCACGCAGATCTTTGCTGCGTTGCAGGCTCAGGATAACGGCCTTTCGGTTAAAGTGCCGGAGAAATTGCAACTGATCTGTACTGGTTTTGAAAATGCGGTCAATGGCACGCAGCCGGTCATCATCTGTCATCCGCAACTTGCCCGCTGTGGTCACGCTGGCAAGGTCATCAATTTGTTCATTGCTTTGCTTAACCAGTTGATTATACACATTGGAAATGTAACCGAGTTCCTTAATATTGAAAGTGCCGCTTTTTTGAAACAGCGATTTAAAACGCTGATATTCATTCAGCAAGTCGCTTTGCTGTCCCATGATCTGGCCCACGCGGGGATTATTACGGACTTCCGGATTAACCGCCATTAAGCCGGTCAGGTAAACATTATGCAGGTTAAAGTTACCTTTGGATATATTAGATATGGTACCATAACCTTGCTGATAGATCTGATAACCTTTTTTCATATCCGACAGGATAGCTTTAAACTGCGTTAGCTTTTCCAGGTTGAGCAGCAATTGTTGCAGCTCATCGCTTTGCGCCTGTGCTTTGATCGTTACCACGAACAAAGCCAACAAAAGACTAATGGTTTTCATACAATTTACTTAAATGGTTAACGTCCCTTTGTTCATTTGCTTTGTTGCGGATATACAGCCGCACTTGTGTGCGGAAGCTGGCAACGAAGCGGTAATTATCCTGCATACTGCCATGTAGCCTTGCGATGTGGCGCAGGCGTTCTTCATCGCCCATTTCGATTTTTTGGTCAATCAACACCGTCTCCAGGTCATGAAGCTGCGCATCGCAATCAGCCAGTAAGCTCTGACATACTTTGCTGATGTAATTATGTTCCGCGGTAGTCAGTCCGATTTGATTTTTTAAGCGCCTGGTTTCGGTAATGATCTCTTGTTGCCAGCGCAGGATCTGGTTGACCTGCGGGTTATTTTTGACGGGCCCGTTGACCGTCTTTAAATGCTGGTAATAATTGCCGTGCATACCAAACTCGTCGCCCACATAATTACCAATGGAGCCTAATCCGCCTTTAGCGATTTGGTAACCTTTGCTTAAATACCCGCTATACATTTGCAAGGCACTGATCTGTTGCAGCAGGTACTTTTTCTGTGTTTTCTTTTGGCTGAACCATTCAGCAAAAGTTTGCGCCTGGGCGCTGCCGCAAAACAGCAACACCAGCAGCGTTAATTTAACGAATTCCATAATAGTTTTTTATCGTTTGTACTTCGTTCAAATCCTTGCTGCGTTGCAGGCTAAGGATCATGTTTTGGTGATTATATTGCTTCAGGTCGCTATAATTCTCATCCAGCCGGTCGCCGGCGTGATTGATAGCTTCCAATCGTTGCTGGTCGCTCATTTGCGTTTTACCCGGATTGATGACCAGCATGATCTGGTCGAGATTTTTTGCCGACGCATCGAGAATGCCAAAGTACACACGCTGCATTTGAATGATCTCAGCCGGCTTAAAATGCTTGTCTGATTGAAACAACCTCCAGGCTCTTTGGTATTCCCCTACAAGCGCAACTTGTTTGACCGTCAGGTCTTTGATACGCTGGTAATAGGCAATTGTCGATTTAACTTTCCAAAGTTCCTTATAATACTCGTCATATATTGACCGCTGCTTTTCCGTCCAGTTGCTGATCTCATCCAGTCGAAATTTGGACAGCTCATTCTCAATGGTTTTCTGCGCGTTCTGCAACCAAATGGTTTTGTTCTGCATGCGTTGCACTTTCAGATCAATAGCTTTAATCACTTTTTTGACCACCGAGGTAATGACTTGATATTGCGCCTGGCTTTGGTTGCTCAGGATGAGCAAAACTGCCACAATAAATGTTTTGACGGCTTTCATGGCAATTTCACATAAGTGGTTTGTCCCAGGATGATCTTGTTTTCGCTGAATTGCATCGCTGGAGCATCAGCACTGTTCAGCGACCAGCTGCTGCCCTTAAACTGCTTTTCCTGCAATACACCATTCCTGATTTTTTGATAGCTGGTGTGGTTAATGATCACCGAATCTTTCAGTATCAGTGTATCATCAACGATGGAGTAGTCGCCCTTGATGTGGCTGACATACGTACCATCGTGATTAGGTTTAGAATGGCAGGCCGCAAACGCGGCGGCGATCAGTACTACAAGCATTAACTTTTTCATGCGGCATTATTTTTAGTTTGTTTTTCTTCCTGGACGATAACGGCGATGGCTTTACGGATGTCACCATATTTCTTTTTATAAGCTTTGACTTTGGCTTTTTCAGCAGATTCCGTAGTATAGGTCCAGTATTCTTCACGGCTTACTTCCGTACGGTAAACCCGCGATAACTGGCCATTCAGGGATATAAATACTTCCTTGTATTTATAACGCTCATCATTCGCGCGGTTCATGCTCATGATGAGTGCTGTTTCTTTATCCGTAATACCTAACAGCTGCTGGATCTTCGGAAAGTCATTCTGGTACTTGCGCTGGTCAAGCAGTATCTTGCAGTCGCTATTATTGATGATAGCTTGCTTAACCACCGGTGAGCTGATAATGTCCTCAATATCCTGTGTGACCACCAATGCTTCACCGAAATACTTACGGACAGTTTTAAATAAGTACTTGATATATTCGGCCATGCCTTCACGGGCAATGGCTTTCCAAGCCTCCTCGATGAGTATCATTTTACGCGTTTCTTTAGGCAGCTTCCGCATTTTTGACACGAATGTTTCCATGATGATTAGCGTAACTACCGGGAACAGGATCGGGTGATCTTTAATGTTGTCCAGCTCAAATACGATGAAGCGCCGGTGCAGCAGGTCTAAATTTTCAGTAGCATTTAGCAGATAATCGTACTCACCGCCTTTGTAGTAAGGGCGCAAAACAAACAACAGGTTATCAATATCAAAATGCTGGTCTTTGACCTTGCTTTGCTTCATCGTTTCGTAAAACGGCCCCTTCAGGAACTCATAGAACGTATCGAAGCAAGCAAAGCCGGTTAATTGCTCATAATAGTGATACAGCGCATCGCTGATCGCGATGTATTCGGAGCGTTGCACGCCCTCATCTTCTTTTTTCCAGAGTGCCAGGATCATGGCCTTGATACTTTCGCGTTTTTCGGTGTCAAGCGTATCACCAACACCAACATAAAAGGGATTAAAGCTGATCGGCTTTTCTTCTGAGTAGGTAAAGTAATAGCCGTCTACAAACTCACAAAGGCCTTCATAACTATGGCCAACATCAACCAAGACAATATGTGCGTCCTGTTCGTAATAACTGCGTAGCAAGTGATTGGTAAAAAAAGATTTACCACTGCCGGATGGCCCTAAAATAAATTTGTTTCTGTTGGTGGTAATGCCGTTTTTCATTGGCTCATCGCTCAGGTCAACATGCAGTGGTTTACCGCTTAAACGGTCACCCAGGCGAATCCCGCAAGGTGATAGCGAACTACGGTAGTTGGTTTCGAGGTTAAAGAAGCAACAGGCTTGCTCAGCGAACGTATCAAAGGTGTCGTTCATCGGAAAATTGCCGGCGTTACCTGGCAATCCAGCCCACCAGATTTGCGGTGCACCGTCGGTTTCCTGTTTGGGTTGCGCGTCCAGCTGCGCCAGTGCCGAACTGACTTTGTTTTTTACATCCTTCAATTCGGATTTATCATCCGTCCAGGCAAACAAGTTAAAATGTGCCTTAACCGGAAGCCGTTGCTGGCTGATCGCTTCATGCAGGAACTCCTGGGTGGCATCACGGCCAATTGCATTTTCGCGGGAGTATGCGGACAGCGATTGCAGACGCAGCTTTTTGGCTTCCAGTTTTTTTAGAGTTTTGGCACTATCTTCAATAAATAAATACTGATTGTAAATGTGATTACAGTTTAACAGCGCCCCAATGGGGCTGGCAAAGCCGGTACTGAATTTGGTTTTGTCTGTGCTATACTGATCGTAAGTAATGCGTGGCCCGCAGAGGGCTGGCAGGTGTTCCGCTTCAGCCAAAGTATAAAGTTGGCAATAATTGTCACCGATACGAAAACCATCATTCAGATGAATGTCCTTTAATACCGGTGCTTCGTTTCCATTGAGCAAAAAACAATATTGTTCCAAAACGCCAGGTGATACCAACGTTCCGGCCAGATCATCATTGGTCAGGCGGCGCAGGCGCATTAATCCGCTGTCTTCCATTAATCGTTTGAATTGCCCGGCACTATCCGCAAAATCCCGAAAAAGCTCTGTTGAAGTACCCTCTTTTGGCGTGATGTGTTTCCGCAGTAAGCTGCTGGTCGCACTGGTCACCAACTTGAAATTTTCGGGCCGTTTGGTCAGCATGATAATACAACGGTGTGCGAGATATGGCCGTTCATTGAAGAACCGCTCACTGGCGTGGCTTAGAAATGTTTTGTCGTCAAATGTTGCCGAATACTGATCTTCAACAAACCAATCCTGTTTATGGAAAATGCTGTTACGCGGCAGCATCTTAATAGCTTTCACCCAAGTTTGATGAAAGGCGAGGTATTCGTCATTTGAAAGCGTAAACAGTTCAGGCAAGGTGACCTCGAACGCGATGGTCAGTTCACCTTGCGCAGATAGCAGTGTGTCATGCTCCACTTTATAGATCGGGAAAATTTGTTCAGCGCTTCTCATAAAATAATTTCCTTGTTTTAAATTTCAGGTAATGCGGCACATACTTTTTGGCATTGCGTTTCATCAGGCCATGTTCGCCGTATTTGTGGCTTAGCCCGAATACTTTATAAAAGAGGGCGCTGCCTAAGCCGGCGATGATCAGGATGCAGAAATAAACCGCAATGCCAATGAGATATAGAATCGCGAAAAGGACGAGCAACGTGACCAGGCCACCGCCGAGATAGCCAATGTATTGTGCTTTCAGGCCTTTGAATTCGATAGGCTTATTGATGCCTTTATTAATCTGGTAACTCATACACCAAAGAATGACTTGAGCACGGTGGCAACCACGACTAGGAAGATGCAGGAACCAAACCAACTGGAGGCGACTTTACCGGTGTCATGTTCACCGTCGTTCCATTTTTTATAAACTTTGATCGCGCCAACCAGGCCGATTATTGCGCCGATGGCATACATGAGGTTGGTACCGGTGGAAAAGTAGCTTTTAACTTGGTTAGTCGCTTCATTGATGCCGGCATTGCCGTCTTGGGCACTTGCGGTGATACTAATCAGTAGCAAGGCAGCTATTAATTTTAGTTGTTTTTTCATGATTTTGGGTTTTAATGAATTGATGGCCATTCAGTCTCTGGTATAGTAAAGCGTAAGCGAGATTGAGCGAATGATTTGATTTGCTTGGCAACAGATGGTAAGTCCATTTCATCGAAACAGGCCTCGTATTTGTTAATGAGCAATTTTAGCATAGATAGAAACTCGGTTTTGTCCGGCATGTCTTCGTATGCTGTAATTAGTGTTTCTGCCTCTGCCAGCAGATCATCACCAGGTCCTCTAGGAACCGTCTGATCGCTGACTTCATCAGGTGTTTCAGATTTGCCGAATAGTAACGTGTGAGCATCGACAGTGAAAGTAGCATCGTCGTGTTTGACCTGACCCATAACAGATGACGATATGCTGGCTACAGGAGGTGTTGTAGCTTTGTTCTGCGGATTAATTTTAAGCAAAGCAAAAAGTTCCGCACGGTAATAAGTTATGCCTATATAAATATACCAGGCAAAGATCAGGAGGATAACGGCAGTTAGATATTGCTGCCAGGAGATTGTGTCCAACATAATGTTTTAGTTAATCCCATGACACCATGTCAACGGGCAAAACAAAAGTCAGGACACATTTAAGGATTCTATGCAAAGGTGTTACACATGTGGTGTGTTATTACCTCATCGAATGACCGTTAAGTACTTAAACGGATTAGAAAAAACAGATTGACAAAAAAAGAATAATATTCAACTTATCATTTATCAGCCTTAGAAGCCCATCTTTTAACTTATTAAGAAAAACGGGAATGTCCTTTTTTCTTTGACTGATGTCGATGAATTTTCGATAGTACTCTTTCAACTCCAGCTGGAAAATGAATTCAAATATTCCCACCAATTCGCTAATGTCAATGTTGCCGTTATTGATAGATCCTGAAGATTTCAATGAATAAATAAGTTCGACTGCATCGTTGAGGCCAGCAGTCCAGACGGGATGATTAAACGGAAATTGTTTTTGTTCATTAGGTATTATCGCAACTTCTCCATTAGCCTTGGCAAGTTCCAGCGTATAATATTCAAGCAACCTTTCGTTAGCTATGATCTTTGATAATTTATAGTCATGGCTGGTTGAATACTGCTCATCCTCTTCAAAATCCTCTAACTCCAGATGAACATCGAATCCACCACGGGTAAAGTATTCATTATCCTGGTACGTCGACCCTGACCGGTAGTATTGATAAAAAGACAAGTTATGATCGAAGAAGCTTTTTATTTCAGTCAGGTGAATATTGATGTACAGTTTCAGTGCTTCACCTCCGCCCGGTGGCAACTTCATGTGATAGTTATAAACATTTATGAAGTAGATGTATTTACTGTAGAATTTGGGCTTAACCTCCTTGAAAAAGTGGATTTCTTCCTCGGAATTTTCGAAATCATAACTGCTGATATAATTTTTAAGTTTTGACATCGCCTTCTTACATATCCGAATAGACTGCCTGTATTGATCAATGATCGTTTCGTTATTTATTTTTGCTTCTGATAATTGATTTTCAAGCGCGTCAAAAAAGCGTTCACTAAAAGACTTCATGAGTAAGGTATAGGAAAGGTGCAAAAACTTACCTTAATGGTAAATCAGTGCTTTTGTATTAATAAATCTTGCTAATTTTTTGCCGGAGTGGCGGGATGATTGCCGGCCTGCAGCCGTGCGGACAAGACATTGAACTGAGACCAAAGGTACTGGTATACCCATAAGACAGAACAAGCAAGCCCGCACAGCGGCAGGCATTGCACTTGTTCCCGTCTTTTTTAAAATTACCAGTTTTATGATCTCGGGAAGCGTAGTGACGCAATCAAAATATCTATATATAACTACAGTTTTCCTGTTTCGTATTTATAATTAAGTAGCAAATATAGATAAAAGGTGTTGACTAAGCTCTTAGCTTAATGCTTTAATATTAGCGATAGAGTCGATCTGCTTAGATAGATACGATGCTTCATTGATTTAAATTTTAAAAATATATTTTGACTAAAGGGGTATCAAATAGGTAATCAGGTTGTGATTACTTTATTTGGCTTAACCATGCTTTAAGGGATATTTACAAGTATATTTTCCGTTTAATATCTTGCTTAGTTTTCGGTCCATTAATTGCCTGCTTAACGGGCTCAAAAGGTCTAAATAAAGCTTGCCTCCCAAATGGTCGTACTCGTGTTGTATCATCCTTGCAGTCATGCCGCTGAAAATTGCATTCTTTGATGCAAAATTTTCGTCATGATATTCTATTGCAATTTGCCACGGCCTTTTAACGGAGCCAACCAAACCGGGAATGCTTAGACATCCTTCATCATCTGACCAAAAACGTTCCTCAAAATAGGTAATACGTGGATTGATGAATAGTTCTTTAATTCCTTCGTCTCCATCAAAATATATTGCTTTATCTTCAGCGGTCATTCCGTCATAAGTAGGCTTGCTATCAATGATGAAAAGGTTAACGGGATAATTCACTTGTGGGGCAGCCAGTCCGCAACCCGTTGCATTATACATGGTATCCCACATATTAGCGATCAAGTCAGATAGTCCTGGATAATTAGGATGAACATCCACACTTTCTTGACGAAGAACAGGGGCACCATATGCCATAATAGGTAAAATCATAAGTATTATTTTATACAAATTTCAATGTCCCTACATTGCTGTTATGGTAAAAATTAGACATAAATTATCCATATAAGACATATTATTTCCAGTAACTTTGTGTTATGCCAATAGAATTATTCCATCATATCTTAAAACAATCTCATTTAGGTGAGGTGAGGAATAGTTTTGGCAAGGCGTACAAAGCTCTATTTATAGTGAATTCTTACAGGATAACTGCTAAGGATTTTAACAAGAATAGATTGGCTTTTAATGATGGAACGCCAACAATTGCTTTCTTTGATAGTTCAGAAAGTTACGTTCAAGTTTCACAAAAAAACCGTTCTTATAAGATCTATTCAGCCTGGCTTACGAGCCAATATCTGGAGGAAGTGTATTTTAACAAATTAGATGAAACAGACAATTTGCTTATCGTAAGATTTAATCCTGTCTTATTTTATCAAGCTTTTGCAATATCTCCAGGCTCTTTAAGGAAGCAGCCGGTTTGGAGCCTTACAGATTCCCTGGGTGTACGTGGAGAGCAATTATTGACTCTGTTGAAAGGTATATCCTCAATCAACCAAAAGCTTTCAGCTATTGAGGATTTTATGCAGAAACTTAACATTACAACCATACCTAATAAGATCTTAGAGGAAGTGCTGGACATAGTGACTTTATGTAAAGGACAAGTAAGCGTCAATAACCTATCTAAAAAGATAAAGGTTAATTATAAGTGGTTAGAAAGAAATTTTAGCAATTACATAGGGTTAACTCCTAAAGAATATATCAGGCTGCACAGATTCATGCACGCTTATCTCGATTTAAACAATTCGCATGATGGCAATAGCTTATTCGCGACAGCCATTCAACATGGATATTATGATACGAGCCACCTGCAAAAAGAATTAAGGCTTTTTACAGGAAAGCTGCAACTTTGATTTGTATTTGAATGATATGCTACTTTTTGGTTTGCTTCAATTCGATAGCGTCCCATAGGTCTAAGTTATGTTCTTTGACGTAGTCAACTGATTTGATGCCGTTCTTACCAGGGCTTAGCAAGAGTGTTTGATGGTCGCCTTTTACACTTGGTTTCCACTCTGGCAAACCACTTACATTAGGATTTGCATTGTAGGCAAAAGCTGAAAAGTATTTAATAATATCATCTGATAATGTGGTCTGTTCTTGATTTAAAAGTCCATCAGTTGGAAAAGCATAGACAACGTCCGCTCCGTGAAATGCCCCTTTTTTACCGGCCTTAATTCCAAAAGCTTTTGCAAGTACCTGTGGCGGCGCAGGGTCGTTAAACTCATACTGATAAACACGTGCTAATGGTGCTATTTCAGCAGCAGCTACATATGATGGCCATACCCAAACTCGGTCGGTCACTATTGCGCTCCAGGCCATTGCAAAGCTTTGATAACGTTTTAGAGAATAGCGTTCTTTAACTTTGGTTGCATCGGCACCGAATGCCATTTTAAGTCGCTTGTCGAATTCTTTTTCGTTCAATGGCTCACTTGCTTTTCCGAGCTCCTCATCGTGTGTATTACCAATGATAATTGGGATCCTGTTAAATTTACCGTTACGAATAGCTCTTACAGGACTTTGTGGCAACAATGCACTACCGTAGGCGGGTACGATCATGGCTTGATGTATCGGCATAAGCTTTTCAGCAGGCAAATTTCTCAAGCAAGCTATTGGATCAACTGCCTTTTCGCAGCCTAATTTGGCCGTCGAAACCATAAAATTACCATATTGCTCGTTTTCCTGTTGAGATATGTAAACAGAAGGCACCGCCAGGCCATCTACCATTGTTCCGAACGGTGCACTCATCATTGGCGATCCACTTTGCATGATAGCTTTGTGTATGAGACCTTTAACCAGCGGAGAAGTAAGCAATGCGCCTGTACTGTATGCCCCGGATGATTGACCCATTAGGGTAACATTACGGGGATTGCCGCCGAAGGCACTAATATTTTCGTGAACCCATTTTAGAGCAGCCAACTGGTCTTGTAAGGCAAAGCTTCCTGAGCCTTCCAGACCGGGATAACCAAAGTAACCAAACACGCCCAAACGATAATTTATAGTAACCACGACTACATTTCCGAGCACAGCTAGTCGTCTTGCATCCATTTCAGCGCCGGATCCGCTATGGAAGCCCCCGCCATGTAACTCGACGATGACCGGCTTTAACGACATACGGCTTGCACTGGCAGGTTTGGTAACGTTTAAGTATAGGCAATCCTCACTACCAACAATCTCCGAACCTGGTCCACCAGCTAATTGCATGCACTTTGGTGCCGGTATAACAGTTTCTTTGATGCCTGACCAATTATCAATAGGTTGTGGACTCTTCCACCTTAACTCACCTACAGGTGGTTTGGCATATGGAATTCCTTGAAAGATCGCATAATTGTTAGTGGCAAAACCTCGTACTATGCCATTGACTGTCTGGATTTCAGGGTTTTTATCATTCATATTATTGGATGTACAGCTTATTGAAAAAATGATCAGCATATATAGTCCGAAAACCCGTATAGTGCTTCCATGATTGTTAGGTGTTTGTGCCTTCAAAATAGTCTTCATTTAATAATTTGTTTAAATCAGTTGATATACCCGACTTTAAAATCGGCCGGATCGAACAAATGTATTGGTAGAAAATGTCGTGTTAGAATATGTTGAACCAACGTAGTTATTACTTGTACCAACACTATGTTAATGCTGATCTACATAATTAGGCAGATTTAAGTGACGCTGGATAAACCTGAAGGTTATTAAGCATTTATCGTTCAGAAACTGCTTTTCGTTCAGGTAAAATGCCTTTTGGTTCAAAATCCTAACCCTAAAGTAATGTTGACTTTATCTTTGAGATTCTTGCTCGGTTAATGCGTCAATTCCTTAAATGATTGAAATCGACTGTTATGTAAACCTTTAATACTATTTACTATAAAAGAATTCCGCTAATGGATGGTTTTGTTCAATTAATGATGTTTTGGCGCCGGTACAGGATTATCCTGATCACCTATAGCGTATTTGCATTATTGATATTTTATGCTGCATGGCTTGAAGGCCCAAAAACGGTTTACCAGCGGTATGGTGACAAGCGGGAATGGATACCAGGTATTGTTATCGGCATTGTAAAAGTAAGCGTCATTTACTATATTCTGATCTACCAGATTGCCTTGCCTTTCGTCCGATCAAATAATTGGAAGCCTTTAGTTTTTAATTTGGTGCTTTTTTTTATTGCACTAACCTCGGTTGAATATATAATGGAATTTCACCTTGGTGAGCCGACGACTGCCAGGCGAATGAATACCTCACTACAGGAATTTTTGATATGGGAGGCAGCCATTGCCTGCTTTATGATTCTTTTCACAATAGCCATTGCCGTCTACATAGAGTTAACACAGAAAAAAGCCAGGGAATCTGAATTGGAAAAACAAAAGCTCAGTGCAGAACTGGCCGCAATAAGATACCAGATCAACCCGCATTTTTTGTTTAATTCCCTGAGTCTGATTTTTACCAAATCTGTAAAAGAAAACATGGAGGTGGCGAATGCCGTGGCTCTACTTTCTGAAGTAATGCGTTATGCCCTGGAACCCGAAGAGGATGGGCAAGGGAAAGCGACTGTTGCGAAAGAGATCGATCACATGAACAATGTCATAGCAATGAATCAAATGCGCTACAATAACGCACTCAGGATTGAAAGTGTGATAGACGTTGATAATTACTTGTGGCCTATTCCGCGTTTAATGTTGATCACATTAGTTGAGAATGCTTTTAAGCACGGGGACCTTAACGACTACGATAATCCTTTGGATATAAAATTATCGCTGAAACAAGGGGTGTTTAAATTTTACATAGGCAACCGAAAAAAACCAGGCTCTAAGGAGCTTTCAAGCGGTATTGGGTTGGATAATACCAGGCAAAGGCTCGAGCTGCTTTATGGCGAAAACCAGTCATTCGGCATCAGGCAGGATGACCACTTTTTTATCGCCGAAATTAAAATTGATCTTTAATATGCTGACTTGTATTATAATAGACGACGAAGAGCATGCAATTGAGTTATTGCGATTACACATTGAACAAACGCCCTTTTTAAAATTGGTGCATTCAACGACCTCGCCGGTTAAGGGGCTTGAATTTGCTTTGCGGGAAAAGGTAGACCTTGTCTTATTGGATGTGCAGATGCCTGGTATAACAGGTATCGAATTCATTAAGTTGCTCAAAGGCAAGTGTAAAGTGATCCTGACTACCGCTTATAAGGAATATGCTTTGGATGGATTTGATAATGAGGTAATTGATTATTTATTGAAGCCAATAATTTATTCACGGTTTTTACAGGCAGCCAATCGAGCATTAGCGGTGTGTAGTCACAATGAAAGCCCGATAAATGATTATTTGCTGGTAAAAACAGAACTGAAAGGAAAAATGATCAAGATAGAGATCAATGATATTATTTATATCGAAGGCCTTAAACAGTATGTAAGCATTTATACTCAACAGGAACAACGCAAAATTGCCTTATTAAATATTAAAGATCTCGAGCAGCGCTTACCTAAAAACCAATTTTTGCGTGTACACAAATCGTTTATCGTTTCAGTTCGCCATATTAATATGATCCAAGGTAATATGGTCTATCTGACAACTAAAGAATCGATTCCCATTGGTCACACCTATAAAGAAGCTTTTATAACGTACATGAAAGATAAGATCATGTCGTAGATATTATTGTATAACAAATAATTAATCTTATGAAATATATTGCCTTGCAAGTAATCGGGATGATAATGATGGCTGTCGGAGCAGCAATTTTCATTAAAAGTATGTTCAATCCCACAGAGCCTAACTTCCTTGTTTATTTAACAGATAACTTTTGGACACGGCAGGTGATCTGTGCATGTCTGGCCATAATTGGTGTATTATTGACGAAGTGGGCGTCGAAAAAAAGAGAAGGGAATAATAGCTAATAGATAGAGCTCAAAATATCGCTTCAACTAATTTGGTTCATTAATACTGACAGTTCGTTCAAAGTTTTCATTCATCAACAAAGCGAAAAGCAGCTTTGTAAAATGAAAAATATTAATAATCAATACTTTAATAAATCAGTTGATTTAATAAAGTTAATGCCTGGTAAATGCCTGAATTGGCTATGGCTAAAATCGAAAATAGTTGTATTATCTAACTTTTTAGTTTTGGCAACAGTCTCTGCGATGTCTCAGCAAAAGCAGTATATGCCAAACGCAGTGAACACATCAACAGGACTAATGGCTATAGCAAAGCCTGACTCTATCCTGATCGTTGATGTAAAGACAAATCGTAAAATTTACAGCTTGGAATCTCCAGGGCAAACTGCCAAATATATCGCATTCAATACTTCCGGAACTTCTTTGATTTGTGGTGACGAAAACGGAAGAACGATCCTGTATACGATCAGCAGAGATGGGGGTGCAAAAACATTCGAATTGCCGGTAAAGACTATCGGCGGTGTGTTTGACAAAACCGGTAATAGGTTATACGTTGTCCATTCAAAGACTTGGATCAGCGCTAAACTTAGCTTGGTTGAGTTACCAGGTTGGAAGGTACTGAAGACAATTAGTCTTCCTTCAACTATAAGCGCAATAGATTTGAACGCAGATGGATCAACACTGGCCTACACGAGCGGGCAAAATATTGTTGAAATAGATCCCGGAAATTTAAAAACCATACGTTCCCATTGGGAACGATCAACCCAGCAGCTACTGGTCTATCATCCACTCATTGTAAATCAAAGTGCTACTACAACAGGTCAAAACGTAATTCAGATCCGAGACCTGAGCGGCGACTCGGTAATCGTCGAGATTTACGGGCATCAAAAAAAAATTAAAGCACTTTCTTATAATAGTGATGGCAGCTTGATTTATAGTTTAGATGAATCAGGGGAACTGAACGGCTGGGCATTGGCAAATCGGCAAAGGGTTATTAAACAATCCGACGTGCGTGAAGTACCATATTGGGACAAAAGTGGCACCTTAAAAATTTGGCAGAGTGATCGATCAGATAATCAACAGCCGCAGACAGCCAAGGCCGTTGATTCGGTAGAACACTGTTGTTTTGTGCCATCATTTACGCTGCCGTTCGAGCTAATTCCGCAACCTGTCTTGACCTACACACCGGAAACCGGCTTTATGATCGGTCTGAACGTAACTTTGCTTAAAAACGACTTGTCTGCTTCTGCCGGAGCACCCTATCGCCCTTCAATTTATAGTTTATCAACAGCCTATGGTTTTGGTGGCAAACAATGGCGCAACAGTTTCTCCATCAACAACTACTCGCCTAAAGGCTGGCATGTCATTGCACAGATCCAATATAATCGCCATGATAAAAATTATTATTTTGGTATAGGTCCAAATGTAAGCCGAAAAAACAGGGAATCCTATGTAAACAACAACCTGACTTTCAGCGGTAGCGTTGCACATTTTTTGTCCAAAAGGTGGAGCCTTGGCCTTAAGTATGAACTTAGCAACTACACTACTGCAATATTCGAAAACAATAAGGTTGATTTACCATTT
>JACCDS011220711.1_pt1 | contig 14894 bp, 9 predicted proteins | sample 7446441 | NCBI WGS metagenome assembly JACCDS01 (sample SAMN15323445, study PRJNA562643) | freshwater metagenome | isolation source: river surface water | place: USA:Blue River Watershed | collected 2017-08-17 | reverse complement strand
GGGTTCCTTCCATGTGCCGCTGGCGCCGGAGCAGAGCCGCCACTATCTCGGTTTTGCGGCCGGCAGCGGCATCACGCCGCTGTTCTCCATCATCAAGACCACGCTCGAAACCGAACCCGGCAGCCGCTTCACACTCGTCTATGGCAATCGCGCCTCGTCGACCGTCATGCTGCGCGATGAACTGGCCGACCTGAAGGATCGCTACCTCGACCGCTTGTCGGTGGTGCACGTGATGAGCCGCGAGAAACAGGATCTGGATTTGTTCAACGGCCGCATCGACCGCGCCAAGTGCGAGGCGCTGTGCCGCCAATGGGTACCGGTCGCCGATGTCGACTTCGCCTTCATCTGCGGACCGGAACTGATGATGCATGAAGTGACGGCCGCCTTGCAGGCGCTGGGCCTGGCCAAGGAACAGATCAAGGCTGAACTGTTCTCTGCCGGAAGTACGCAACGCAGCCAAGCGCGCCGTCATGCCGCCGTTGCGGCCAGCGCTGGCGAATGCGAAGTCACGCTCGTGATCGACGGCCGCCACCAGTCATTCACGATGGCGCGTGACAGCGAATCGGTGCTTGATGCCGGCCTCGCGCAGGGCATCGATATTCGCTATGCGTGCAAGGGCGGCATTTGCGCGACCTGCCGCTGCAAGGTGGTCGACGGCAAGGTCGACATGGATGCCAATTACGCGCTGGAAGATTACGAGATCGCCAGCGGCTTTGTACTCAGCTGCCAGGCTTTCCCCGCCAGCGACAAGCTGGTGCTCGACTTCGACCAGGATGGCTGACATGGACCAGCGTTCCGACGACAAGCAAGGTATCGCGCAGGACACAAAATTGGCGCATGAGGCGCAAGAAGAGGCCCGGCAACTGGCGCAAGCCTGCGCCGATCAGATGTATGCCAGTGACGCGGCGACCCGGGCGCTGGGTATTGCGCTGCTGGAGGTGCGGCCCGGTTATGCGCGCATGCAGATGACGGTGCGCGGCGACATGCTCAACGGTCACCGCACCTGTCATGGCGGTTACATTTTCACGCTGGCGGACTCGGCCTTTGCGTTCGCCTGCAACAGCTACAACCAGGTGACGGTAGCGGCCGGCTGCGCGATCGAATTCCTGGCACCGGCGTTCGAAGGCGAGCTGCTGGTGGCCGAGGCCATCGAGCAGTCGCGCGGCAGCAAGACCGGCGTCTATGACGTCACCGTGACAAACCCGGCCGGGCGCAAGGTTGCGCTCATGCGCGGCAAGTCGCATGTCTGGAAGGGGAGTGTGCTGCCGGAGTGAAGCGGCGCCGTCCGCAACACGGCGGCAAACAACGTAAACGATGGCGAAGACCGTCGCAGACGAGACAGCGGCAAACAACAAGATCGCCGCATCAGGAGGAGACAAGCAATGACCGAGACCCGCAAGAGGTCAGGTGCACTCGACGCCATCGAGAACGCCAGCCGTGATGAACTGCAAGCGCTGCAGCTGGAGCGCCTGCGCTGGTCGCTGCACCATGCCTATGAAAATGTGCAGCACTACCGGGCCGCTTTCGATGCGAAAGGCGTGCATCCGGACGACCTGAAGTCGCTGGCCGACTTGTCGAAATTCCCGTTCACGTCCAAGGAAGACTTGCGGCAGAATTATCCGTTCGGCATGTTCGCCGTGCCACGCGAACAAGTGGTGCGCGTACATGCATCGTCAGGCACGACCGGCAAGCCTACCGTGGTTGGCTACACCCGGCGCGATATCGATACCTGGGCCGGACTGGTTGCGCGTTCCATCCATGCTTCCGGTGGCCGTGCCGGCGACATCGTACACGTCGCTTATGGCTATGGCCTGTTCACCGGCGGGCTGGGCGCGCACTACGGCGCAGAAAGGCTGGGCTGCACAGTCGTGCCGATGTCGGGCGGACAGACGGAAAAGCAGGTGCAGCTGATCCGCGACTTCGCGCCCGACATCATCATGGTCACGCCATCGTACATGCTCAACATCATCGAAGAATTCGAGCGCCAGGGCATGGACCCGGCGGCCAGTTCGCTGAAGATCGGCATTTTCGGCGCCGAGCCTTGGACCGATGCGATGCGCGCCGAAATCGAGTCGCGCGCCGGGCTGGATGCGGTTGATATCTATGGTCTGTCCGAAGTGATGGGGCCGGGCGTCGCCAATGAATGCATCGAGAGCAAGGATGGCCCGGTGATCTGGGAAGACCACTTCTATCCCGAGATCATTGATCCCGTCACCGGCGAAGTGCTTCCCGATGGCGAACTGGGCGAGCTGGTGTTCACGTCCCTGTCGAAAGAGGCGATGCCTGTCGTCCGCTATCGCACCCGCGACCTGACCAGCCTGCTGCCGCCGACTTCACGTTCGATGCGCCGCATGGGCAAGATCACCGGCCGCTCGGATGACATGCTGATCATCCGCGGCGTCAATGTGTTCCCGTCACAGATCGAGGAATTGCTGTTGCAGCAGGGCGCGCTGGCGCCGCATTACCAGCTGGTGCTGACCCGGGAGATGCATCTCGACCAGCTGGAAGTGCTGGTCGAGTCGCGCGAAGATGTGCGCCATGGTGATGGCGTGCGTGCCGGTGCGGCGCTGGAGCAGCTGATCAAATCCTACATCGGCATCAGCTGCACGGTGAACGTGCTGCCGCCGCGTGGTGTCGAGCGTACCCAGGTCGGCAAGGCCCGGCGCATCGTCGACAAGCGCGTGGCTTCCTGAGCTCTCGTCCTGAGCGGCCGCACACGACGGCTGGCAGGACAAGACAGGACGCGACACGACAGAACGCGACGGGACGAGGCAGGACAAGTCAGAACGCGACGGGACAAGGCGGTCTCTGGCAGGGGTGGTGCAGGGCAGGGGAGCATGGATTCGAACCACGCCGGTCGGTTTGGACACCGGCCTATCCCCACTGGATCTACCCCTGTGCTGTGATTGTCGTCGGACGGCACACGCGTGACTTGCGCCGCCGCAGCCGCGCTGCCTTCCGGTTTGGTGGCGCTCAATCCTGCGTCGCGCGCCTGAGCCGACAATCCTTGCTCGTCCCGAACCGGAGAGTGATGGTGCACTTGCCCGACTCACCGTTGTCGCATGCGCTGGAGGCCTTCGTGCCGGTCGCTGAGTCGCGGCCGGACGAAGTGGCCTCCACGCTCGCTTGCGAGATTCACGAACATGCAGTGCCGCCTTTCGTGGTCGAGGCGCTGGACCGCCTGTATGGCAGCATGTTTGCGTCCTGGCGCCACGTGCAGCTGTGCGAAGCCGATCGACCGATGCCGCATTCCTGGGTCGCCTGGCGCCATGGCGAAGTGGCCGCGGCACTGCTGTTTCGTATCGAGCCGGCGCGCGTGCTGGTGCTGACCGAGATGATGGCGATCGATACCAGCCTGGTTGATGCGTTTTGCCGCAGCGTCTACGACCGCTACCCGCAGGCCGGGGTCATCGTGCTCAATGCCGTCGACGTGATCGGTTGGGAGCAGCGCCGGGCCGCGCGCCGGCCATCGCAGTCCTATGCATTCTCCGAAGACTATGTGATCGAGCTGCCCGACAGCGTCGATGACTATCGTGCGATGCTGGGCAAGTCGACCCGCAAGACGATCAGGGGCTATGGCAACCGCGTCACGCGTGAATTACCCGGCCTGCAATGGGAGTGTCGCGATGCACGATCAATGAGCAGGCTGGAACAGCGCGCGCTGGTGCGTACGCTGCAGCGTTACAAGCGCGACAGCATGCATGAACGCGGCAAGCAGGCGGCGATCGATCGTCGCGATACGGCGCGCCTGCTGGTACTGGCGGGCGAATGCGGCTTGTTCGGCATTGCCCGCGTCGACGGGCGCGTGGTGGCCGGCTCGCTGGCGTGTCGCTTCGGCGACCATTACGTGATGTTGCTGTCGGCCGCCGACCCGGCGCTGGCACGCTTGCGGCTGGGCTTCCTGGCGTGCTATTGGGCTGTCTGCGATTGCATCTCGCATCAGGCGCGAGCCTGCCACCTGCTGTGGGGGCGCTATGACTACAAGGTCCAGCTGCTGGGACAGTTGCGGGTACTGCGCCGCGTGCAACTGTACCGTTCGCGGCTGACGATGCTCGGCCTGCCCGCGTCGGTGATGCGGATGGTGTGGCAGGCGATGCTGCATCGGGGGCGTCAGTCGGCACTCAAATATTCCCGTGAAGTAATAAAAATGATCAATAAATTTCTTCAGAGGAATGAATAAGAGGTTTGAGGAAAATATTTTCTTCAAATCCATTTCCCCATAGGAACTTTCGACTTCTCAACGACTAACCGTCATGTATCCTTTCAGCAAGAATTCTTTTGATACAAGAATTGTTAGCTTAAAGCACGTCGTGCATGCGGAACATGACAGCATTTATCCGATCATCGAAACTGCAGTCGAGCCGGGCGCTCGTGTGGCTGGCCGTCTTGCTGGCCTGCTTGCGGCCAGCCTTCGTGCAGGCGCAACCGCAACCGCAAACCGAGGCATCGTCCAAGGCCCCGGTATGGATCGGTGTCGATGCCGAGTTCGGCGTGCTGCGCAGCTCATCAGCGCAAGCCATCGAGATGGGTGCCGAAGCCGCGATCGCAGAGATCAATGCGGCGGGCGGCGTGCTCGGCGGCCGGCCGTTGAAGCTGGTCACGCGTGACAATCGCTCCGTACCGGCGCGCGGCGTCGAAAACCTGAAAGAACTCGCCGCCATTCCCGATCTGGTGGCCGTGCTTGGTGGACGCTTCAGTCCCGTCATCATCGAGCAGCTGCCGCTGATCCGGGAATACAAACTGCCGTTCATTGCCGTCTGGTCGTCTGCCGACCAGATCATGCGCAATGACATGCATCCCAACTTCGTGTTCCGCGTATCGCTGCACGACAGTCTCGCGATGCCCTTCATGCTCGACCATGCGGCCAAACGCGGATTGCGGCGCGTAGGCCTGTTGCTCAGCAATACGGCCTGGGGACGCAGCAATCTTGCGGCGGCTGATGCACACCTGCGCACCGGGGCCGGCAAGGGCATGAGCATCGTGCGCAGCAGCTGGTTCAGCTGGGCTGACACCACACTGGTCGGCAAATACATTGGCATGGTCGATGCGGGCGCACAGGCCATCATCGTGGTCGCCAATGACGAGGCGGCCTTGCTGGTGCGCGAAGTCGCGGCCTTGCCCAAATCCAAACGCGTACCCCTGATCCTGCACTGGGGCGTCAGCGGCGGCCAATTTGTCGAGAAGGCCGGCGCGGCCCTGCACGAGGTGGATGTTTCGGTGCTCCAGACTTTCAGCCCGCAGCGAGCCGACCCGGTGATGCGCGCGCGCTTTCTGAAAGCGGCCAGCGCGCAGGGCGTGCACCGCTTCGAAGATATCCGCGCAACCGTTGGCGCTGCGCATGCCTACGACGCCGTACACTTGCTGGCCAAGGCCACTACCGCGGCTGGCAGCACCGACCGCAGCAAAGTGCGCGCCGCACTCGAGCGCCTGCCCGCCTGGCGCGGGCTGGTGAAGAACTACGCGCCCGCCTTCACGGCCGCCAACCATGAAGCCTTCGCGCGCAGCGACTTGCTGATGATGCGCTTTGGCGCCGACGGATTGATGGTGCCCAGATGACGGCCTGGCTCGACAAGATGCGCGCTGCGCTGGCCCGTGCCAGCCTCGCGAAGAAATTCGCGCTCGGGAGCGCTGCGCTGGCGACAGCCGTGCTGCTGATGACGGCGCTGGCCTCGGTCTGGCTGGCTGCGCAGCAGGGCAGGGCGGCCGAGCGCGTCCTCGTGCAGCGCGAGGCCGAGCACAGCGCCCAGCTGATGGCCACGACGATGCGCGGCATCATGTTGCGCATGGCCGAACTGGCCGACAGCAGCGTGCTGGCCGCGGCGCTGACCGATACCACTGGGCGCGACACCTACCTGCATCCCTACCTGACCAGTATCCATCATGTGAATGCGATACCGGTTGCCATCCTGTTTTCCGATTTCGCCGGCAACGACATCGCCAGCAACGACTACGCCAGTTTCAGCGATCAGGATCGCGAGTGGGTCAGGCGCCAGCTGGCGGCCGGCACCGAAGATGCAGTGCTGCAGGCGGGACCGGACGGCCCGGCACTGGTCGCGATCCAGCTCATCACCTTGCCCAGCACCGGACGGCCCGAGGGTGCGCTGGTCTATCGCTTCAGCTTGGCATCGATGCTGTACTCCAAGACCGCCAGCCTGGTATGGAACCCGGGCGCGGGCCTGCCCAGTCCGGCGGCGGGCGATGCGGCGGCGCGCATCGAACTGCCGGCGCCTTTCGACAAGCTGGGCCTGAAAGTCAGCATCCGCGATGCAGGCGAGTCGCAGCTGAGGCTGGATACGGCACAGGTCGCGCTGATCGCTTCGCTGGTGCTGCTGATCGCGCTGGCGACCCTGCTGCTGGGTGAAAGGCTGGCCCTGTCGCTGACGGGCGAGTTGCGCCGGCTCGAACAATTCTCGCGCGACGTGGTGGGGCAGGGCTTCGGCCATGCGCGTGCCGAAATCAGCGGCAGCGATGAAGTGTCTAGCCTGGCTGGCTCCATCAACCACATGCTCGACAGCCTCAATGAACAGCATGAGCAGCTGCGGCAGGAGAACGAGCGACGCAACCGCCTGCTGGGCCGTTACCGGATGCTGATCGAAAGTACCAATGCCGTGTCCTGGGAAGCCAGCCTGCCCGACGGCGAGTACACCTTCGTGTCGCCACAGGTCGAGCGCCTGTTCGGACATCCGGTGTCGGCATGGCATGAGCCGGGCTTCTGGGCATCGTGCGTGCATCCGGAAGACCTGTCTGGTGCGCAGCATGCACGCGACGAGGCGATTGGGGGCGGTGTCGAATACAGCTACGAATACCGTTTCAGGAACAGCGACGGCGACTACCTGTGGGTCGAGGAAATCGGCACCGCCGCGCGCGACGACGAACCCGGGCGCGAGCTTGGTACGATGCGCGGCATCCTGCTCGACATCAGCCAGCGCAAGGAGGCCGAGTCCGAGATCCAGCACCTCGCGTTCTACGACCCGCTGACCGGCCTGCCGAACCGCCGCCTGTGGCTGGACCGCTTGCACAAGCTGGTCGACGCCAGCCCGCACAGCGTCGAACACGGGGCGGTAGTCTTCATCGACCTCGACAATTTCAAGACCCTCAATGACACCCACGGCCATGACATGGGTGACTTGCTGCTGAAAGAGGCAGCGAGCCGTCTGCAGTCGGCGGTGCGCAAGAACGACCTGGTGGCGCGTCTCGGCGGTGACGAATTCGTTGTGCTGCTCAAGGGCGGGCGCGAGTCGATGGATGCTTTCCGCCGCAACGCGGAGATGGTCGCCGAGAAGATCCGTGCAGCGATGGACAAGCCCTATGCGCTGCGCGGCAATGAACACCACAGCACGGCCAGCATCGGCATCTACGTGTTCGATACCGCGGTCGACAGCGTGAGCGACATGCTCAAGCGTGCCGATCTGGCGATGTACCAGTCGAAGGCGGCGGGCCGCAACGCAATCTGCTTCTTCGCGCCCGAGATGCAGGATTCGCTGTCGCGTCGCGCGGTGCTGGAGGCCAGCCTGCGCACGGCGCTACGGCGCCAGCAATTCCTGTTGCACTACCAGCCACAGGTCAATGACGAGGGCCGCCTGCTGGGATTCGAAGCCTTGCTGCGCTGGGAGCATCCCGAACTTGGCCTGCTGTCGCCGGCAGAATTCATCCAGCTGGCTGAGGAAACCGGGCTGATCGTGCCGATCGGCATGTGGGCGGTCGACACCGCTTGCCGGCAGCTGGCCGCATGGGCCGGCGATGATGCACACGAGGGCCTGACGCTGTCGGTCAATGTCAGTGTGCGCCAGTTCAGGCATGAGCAGTTCGTCGACCATGTGCTCGAGATCGTGCGCCGTCATCGCATCAATCCGCGCCGGCTGACGCTGGAGCTGACCGAGAGTCTGCTGGTCGACGATGTCGATCAGGTGATCCTGAAGATGAAGACCCTGAAGGCGGCCGGCATCAGCTTCTCGCTCGACGACTTCGGTACCGGCTTTTCTTCGCTGTCTTATTTGCGACGCCTGCCTTTCGACGAGATCAAGATCGACCATTCCTTCTTCCGCAACCTGCTGACGATCGAGACCGATGCGGCGATCGTGCGCACCATCGTCGTACTGGCGCAAAGCCTGAAGCTGCGACTGATCGCCGAAGGCGTCGAGGACGAACGCCAGCGCGATTTCCTGGCCTCGCATGGCTGCCATGCCTACCAGGGCTACCTGTTCGGCACGCCGATGGACCGGGCGGACATGCTGCGCTATCTGCACGATCGCTCACCGTTGCCGCCAGCGCTCGCGACCGAATTGCCGGCGTAAGCGCGGGAGGAGAGGCATCAGCGGCGCCATCAGCGGCGCCATCAGCGTCGGCACTCACCCCGGCGAAACACAAAAATAAAAAGCGCCCCGGCCTTCGCCGGGGCGCATCGTTTGCACTGGATGCGTCGTCAGCCGCCGATTGCCGTGGTGGCGAGCGGTGGCTGGTTGGTGCCGGCACCGGTCACGGTGGTGATCGGTGTCGTGGTGGTGGTCGTCGTCGTCGTGGCGCCGGTGCCTCCGGCGCCAAGGTCCAGCGTGCCCAGCGTGCCTGCGGTGCCCGCGGTGCCGGTGGTGCCCGTCGTTCCGCCTGCGCCGCCTGTGCCGCCGGTGCCACTAGTCCCACTGGTGCCACTGGTGCCGGTGGTGCCGGTGGTGCCGGTGGTGCCGGTGGTGCCGGTGGTTGTGCCTGTTGTTGTTCCTCCGGTCCCGGTCCCGGTCCCGGTCCCGGTCGTGGTGCCCGTGCCAGTGGTCGTATCCGTGCCAGTCGTCGTGCCTGTACCAGTGGTGGTACCCGTGCCCGTGGCGGTGCCGGTCGTTGTGCCGGTGTCGGTCGGGGTGCCCGCGGTACCGGTCGTGCCCGTGGTGGTGCCGGTGGTACCCGTGGTGGTGCCCGTGCCCGTGCCGGTGCCCATGTCAGTCCCTGTGGTGCCGGTCGTGGTCCCCGTCGTTGGCGTTGTGGTCGTTGTCGTACCGGTCGTCGGCGTGCCCGTACCGGTTGTCGTACCAGTACCTGTGGTGGTGCCGGTACCAGTCGTCGTGCCGGTGGTGGTGTCGGTTGTCGGCGTTCCTCCGGTCGTGCCAGTGGTCGTGCCCGTCGTCGGCGTGCCCGTACCGGTCGTTGTACCGGTACCTGTCGTGGTACCGGTAGTCGTACCGGTGGTGGTGCCCGTCGAAGGCGTGCCAGTGGTCGTGCCCGTCGTCGGCGTGCCCGTGCCGGTCGTCGTACCCGTGCCAGTCGTCGTGCCCGTGGTGGTACCGGTACCCGCCGGCGTGGTCGCACCTGCAGTCGTCGCGATCTGGCCGCGTATCTCGCCATTCGGGAACGCGACCGAGAGCACTTCGTAATACATGTTGCCTGCGTTCAGTGCCGAGACCTGCGTGTCATTGAGCGTCGCACGCGACACCCAGATGCCCGAACCCGAGCTGGTTTCCTGCATGTTGGCGACGACCGGGCCATTTGCATCAGGCGCACCCTGGTGGATGGCCGCACCGGTACTGGCAAAGCCGGTGGTGATCACGACCGAGGTCAGCGTCTTGTCACGCGGCCGATAGACCGACAGGCCGGTGCCGGTGCCTGTGCTCGTATTGGGCGGAACGACCAGCGCACCCGTCAGCACATTGGTATAGAACACCGGGCGATTGGCTGTGGCCACCGCTTGTCCGACCGCACCTCCGGCGCCTTGCGAACCGGTTGAGCTGGCGCCCGCGCTGGTATTCGTGGTGGACGGCGTACCCGTGGTTGAAGTCGTGCCGGTGGTCGAGGGCGTACTGGTGGTGCTTGCGGTGCCGCTGGTCGGCGTCGATGTGCCGGTTGCCGTGCCGGTACCGCCATAGATGCCTGTATTGCCGGTGCTGGTGGTGCCCGACGTACCGGATGAGCCTGCAGTGCCTGTCGTTCCTGTGGTGCCGGAAGTGCCTGACGTGCCCGAACTTCCGGTGCCAGTCGTGCCAGCCGTGCCGGCGTTCATGTCCGTTGTGCTGACAGTGCCCGAAGTGGCGGTCGGTCCTGTCGTGCCTGTCGTTCCGGTGGCGCCGGTGGACGTGGTGGTCGTGCTGGCCGAACTCACCGGTACGCCGCTTTGCGGCAAGCGCGAGGTGATCTGGCCGCGAATCTCGCCGTCAGGGAAGTCCGCCGAGTGCACGTTGAAGTAGTAGTTGCCGGCCTGGAGCTGGGTCAGCTGGTCCGCGGTCAGTGTCGCTGTCGTGGCCCAGATGCCGCTTCCGGCTGACACCTGTGTCAACGGGAAGACGACGGGGCCGGGAACGCCGCGTGCGCCGATGTGGATATGCGCGGCCGTGCCCGTGACGTCAGCCGACACGATGGTGGCTTTCATCACGAGAGTGTTCGGATCGACCACCGCCACGCCGGTGCCGGTCGCCGTGCTGTTATTGGGCGGCGCCTCTTCGGCGCCGGTCAGTGTCGCCGAATAGACGTTGCGCGGTACGGTACTGTTGGCGGAACTGACCTGGCTGACGCCGGCCGCCGTCGGGTTGATCGGATTGCTGTCGCTGCCGCATCCCGCAAGGACGGCCAGTGACAGTAGTGCTATCGCCCACGGTGTGAACGTTCGCAAAGAAAAGACTTTCATATTCATCCTCTGGTCTGTGTATGTGATGCTCCCTGCTGTCACTCGCTGCGTGATCGCAATCTGTGTTTGCCTTGAATGGCGATGGGTAGAGAGATCGTCGCTGAAGCAGCGACCGTGCCCGGATGGCGATTGCGACGAAGCAGACGCCAGAGGCGTGCCGACGGTTAAGGCGGGGCAAGGCCATGCGGGCAAGGCGGGTAAGAACTACCGGGGGCGGTGAAGAATTTTCGGACGCTGCTACCATGTCGGCCTTGCAGGAGAACATTTCACCATGGCAGAAACAGAAATCCGCGAAGGCCAGTCGATCGAGTTGCTGAAGGCGCTGCACATCCTCACGCGCGACGGCAAGATGAATCAGGACAGCCGGCGCAAGCTGAAGCAGGTGTATCACTTGTTCCAGTTCATCGAACCTTTGCTCAGGCAAGTCGATTCCGGCGAACTGAGCCTGGTCGACCACGGCGCAGGCAAGTCCTATCTCGGCTTCATCCTGTACGACTTGTTTTTCAAGCAGCGCCATGATGCGTCGACCATCCACGGCATCGAGACCCGCGCCGAGCTGGTGGACAGTACCCGCGCGCTGGCGCAGCGCCTGGGCTTCGAGCGCATGCATTTTCATCACCTGTCGGTGGCCGAGTCCATCGTCTCGGACGCCTTGCCGGCGAAGGTCGATGTCGTCACTGCCTTGCATGCGTGCGATACGGCGACGGATGATGCGATCAGCTTTGCGCTGAAGAAGCAGGCGCGCTTCATCGTGTTGGTGCCGTGCTGCCAGGCCGAAGTGGCCGCTACGCTGCGCCGCCTGAAAGGCAAGGCGCTGGGCCGCGATTCGATTACCGAGATCTGGCGCCATCCCATCCATACCCGCGAGTTCGGCAGCCACCTGACGAATGTGCTGCGATGCCTGCAGCTAGAAGCGCATGGCTACCAGGTGAACGTGACCGAACTGGTCGGCTGGGAGCATTCGATGAAGAACGAACTGATCATCGCGACCCGCAAGGACCAGCCGCAGCCGAAGGCGGCGCGCCGACTGGCCGAGGTGTTGCAGAGCGTGGGGCTGGAGGAAATGACCGGGCGCTTCTGGTTGCCCGAGGCGCCGGCAGCCTGACCGACACCTGAGCTACAGGCATCGCGCCCGCAGGCAGCGTCAGGGCACGCCGCGGGTGCGGGGTCAGCTGCGGCCGTCGGGCTGACGTGCCGGGTGCAGCGCCGTCGCCGGCATCGTGTGGCTGGCGATGAAGATCTCGTGCAGGAACAGCGAGAAGCTCGCGATCAGCAACAGCATCGCGGCGACGAACAGCAGCGCAATGAGGGAGTCGAGCGCGAGGTTGAATGCGTCGTCGACGAACAGGGCCACGACCACCGCGCATACCAGTACCAGACAAGCAGCGGTGAAGCCGACTGCGCGGTGAATCACGTCTGCGCGCCGGCGCAACACATCGAGCTCATGCATCAGCACCGGGCGCAGGCCTGGCCCCCCCGACAGGCGCTGCTCCAGCGTTTCGCGCCGGTCATGAATGCGGTCGAGGCGATTGTTCAGCACGCGCATCAGCATCAGCACGCCCAGTAGCAGGAAAGCGGGCGTAATGGACAGGCTGATGATGTTGCTGATGTCGCCGAACAGGGGGAGCATGGCTGGCCGTGGTTGAAGTCTCTGCAATGAGAATACACAAACCCGGGCCGGCCTGCACCCCCCAATCGAAGCTCAATCGATATTGGCGTCGTAAATCTCGGCGAATCGGTGCCGGACTTGTGTAAAGGCTGATAACACTTCCGGGTCGAAATGCCCGGGTTCGGTACGGCCGTCGCCCTCCATGATGATGGCGGATACCTGTTCATGGCTCAGGGCCGGCTTGTACGGGCGGCGCGAACGCAGTGCGTCGTACTGGTCGCACAGCATCACGATGCGGGCCGGCAGCGGCACCGCGTCACCGACCAGGCCGTTGGGATAGCCGCTGCCGTCCCAGCGTTCATGGTGGCTGAGTGCGATATCGGCGCCCATGGTCACGTAGGGCGAGCTGCCCTTGTGAAGGATCTTGGCGCCCAGCGTGCAATGGGTCTTCATCATGGCCCATTCGGCGGCATCGAACGCGCCGGGCTTGAGCAGCACCGCATCGGGAATACCGATCTTGCCGACATCGTGCATTGCCGATGCATAGAAGATCTGGTCGCAGAAAGCCTTGTCCATGCCGAGGTGCTCGGACAATTCGAGGCAGAAGAAGCTGATGCGCTGTACGTGCAAGCCGGTATCTTCATCCTTGTATTCCGCGGCCTTGACCATGGTGTAGATGGTGTCGCGGTAAGCCTCGGTCAGCTGGCGGGTGCGCTCGGCCACCTGGTCGGACAGGTTGCGGTTGTGGTCCGCCAGCTGGTCCTGAAAAGACTTGAGCCGCAGCAGGTTGCGTACCCGTGTATACAGCTCGGCCTGGTCGACCGGCTTGTTGATGAACTCTTCGACTCCGGCCGACAGTGCATGCATGCGCGACGCATGGTCGGACAGCGCCGTCAGCATGATGATCGGAATGTTGCGGGTGCGGACATCCTGCTTCAGCGCCAGCGCGACTTGCTGGCCATTCATGCCGGGCATCATGTAATCGAGGATGATCAGGTCGGGCAGGCGGCCGCGCATCTGGTTCAATGCATCCTCGCCGGATTGCGCGATCATGAATTCAAAATGCTCTATCCCCAATTGCGCCTGCAGCAGTCGGGAATTGCGCGGCTGGTCATCCACCAGCATCACGATCGGCTTGCCTTGATCGGGGTGCAGGGCGGCGATGGTATCGTCGATGTCGGTGTCGAGGCTGGTCATGTGGGGTGATCCTGATTCAATTATTGACAGTCAAAATGGGATTGGCGGGCATGTGCAGGGACTGTTCGTGGCCGGCCAGGGGCGTCAGTGAGTGATGGGCCGCAGCAGCTGGTCCGGCAGCGCGATCGGCAGCTGGCCGGCGGGCTCGGGGTCGCGCAGCGGCAGCCAGACGGTGAAGCGCGAGCCCTTGCCGGGTTCGCTTTCGACCAGCAAGGCCCCGGATTGCAGTTCGACCAGACGCCGTACCATCACCAACCCGAGGCCGGTGCCTTCATACAAGCGGCTGCGCGATGAATCGAGTTGCATGAAGGGCTGGAACAACCGGTACAGGTCGGCTTGCGCTATGCCGACGCCGTTATCGCTGACCGAGATCTCGAGGAATTCCAGGAAGGCAGAGGGCGCCAGCGCGAACAGGCGCCGTTGTTCGTTGCCCTGCTGCGATTCCACCAGGCTGCGCGGCACCAGCCGCATGGCCAGCTTGACCTGGCCGCAATCGGGCGTGAATTTCACCGCATTCGACAGCAGGTTGAAAATGATTTGCCGCGTCTTGCGCGGGTCCAGCCACATGCCCTTGAGTTCGGGCGAGATCGTCTGCACCAGCTGTATGCCACGCGCCGTCGCCTGTTCGCGCATGATGGCCATGCCGCTGGCTGCAAGGTCATTGCCATCGACCATGCCAGACTCGAGCCGCATATTGCCTGATTCGATGGTTGACAGGTCGAGGATGTCGTTGATCAGCTCCAGCAAGTGACGGCCGCTGTTGAGGATGTCATCTGCATATTCCCTGACGGTCGCATCGACCTGCCCGGCCAGCCCGTCGCGGATCACACTGGAAAAGCCGATGATGGCATTGAGCGGCGTGCGCAGTTCATGCGACATGGTCGCCATGAACTCGGTCTTCATCCGCGAGGCCTGTTCGATCTGCCGGTTCTTTTCCTCCAGCAGGCGCGCGGTTTTCTTCGACTCGCTGATGTCGCGTGCAATCGTTGACAAGGTGACGCTGCCATCCGACTGTCGGTGCGCGATCAGTACTTGCGATACCGGTACTTCCTTGCCGTCAGCTTTGACCCAGATGGTTTCGCCGTGCCAGGTGCCATGGGCCAGCGCGTGCGGAATGCCGACGCGCAGCACCTGGTTCAGCGATGCCGGGCTGTAGACCCGTTCGCGCTTGATGTCCGCAGCAGGCAGGTCGCCGACCCCAAGCAGCTCGCGCATGGCGCGGTTCACGTAAGCGACGCGCCCATCGGGTGTGCTCATCGCGATCAGGTCCGGCGTGCGGTCAATCACGTCCACCAGACGCCGCGCTTCGTCGGACACCTTTTGTTTGTCGTTGAAGGCTTCGCGCATGCGTTTGTACAGGAAAGGCACGGCCAGCAGCACCAGTATCAGCAATGCAAAGAAACCAAAGGCACTGATTTGCGCGCGGTCGGACTCGAGCTGTTGCCTGTGCTTGAGAAGCCGCTGCTCTTCGTTGAATACGTCAGC
>JACCDS011789363.1_pt1 | contig 14895 bp, 12 predicted proteins | sample 7446441 | NCBI WGS metagenome assembly JACCDS01 (sample SAMN15323445, study PRJNA562643) | freshwater metagenome | isolation source: river surface water | place: USA:Blue River Watershed | collected 2017-08-17 | reverse complement strand
GCGGAATAGAATCCCAAACCAAAATGGCCGATAACTACATTTTTGTCGACTTTATCTTTGTATTTATTGACGAATTCTTCGGCTCCGCTGAAGGCAATTTGCGTAATGTATTTTTCAATTTCATCCGCTGTCATGCCAATCCCTTTATCTTTGATGACAATGGTTTTAGCCGCTTTATCAACTTCCACTTCAATAGTAAGTTGACCCAGATCGCCCTTGGCCTCGCCCATACTGGAGAGTGCTTTTAGCTTTTGTGTGGCGTCTACAGCATTACTTACTAATTCACGCAAGAAAATTTCGTTGTCGCTGTAGAGAAACTTTTTAATGATGGGAAAAATGTTCTCGGTTTGTACATTAATCTTTCCGTTAGCCATGATCTTCTATTTTTTCTCCTTTATTGCAAAACATGTACCGCGGAAGCCGCTTACACCATATGAATTATTAAAATTTTGAAAATCAATCATATACAAAAAAAAGTCCGAAACAAACGTTTCGGACTTTCTGACAAAATGTCAAGAGTACTGAATAAACTGCATACTAACGTACGCCGTGCATCATTTTCAAAATAGGTTTAGCCAGCACAATCATCACTAATCCAAGCACGATTACGAAGGCTGAAATGATTTTAAAGATGGCTCCAGCACCCATTGATTCAACGTATGCGGCAACAAATCCACCGAGAATATTAGCCAGGAAGGAAGACAATAACCAAACACCCATCATTAATGACGCGAATTTAGGATGCGATAATTTCGTAACTACTGAAAGCCCCACAGGAGACAAACATAATTCTCCGATTGTATGAAGAAGGTAAGTCATTACCAGCCACATCAAGCTTGCTTTGATGCTTTCATCTTGCACATCACCACCGCGTTGTGCAACTGCTGCAATCATAAAAAAGAAGCCAATTCCAAGCAATATCATTCCTAATCCCATTTTTACCGGAGTGCTTAAACGTGCACCAAGCTTACTGGTCCAAAATAAGGCGAACAACGGTGCCAATGCCACGATAAACAAAGGGTTTACCGATTGGAAGAACGAGGTTGGAATCACATAATCCCCTACGGTACGGTCAATAAATTTATCTGTATACAAACTTAATGAAGAACCCGCCTGTTCGAAGCCTGCCCAGAAAAACACAACAAAAGCTGTCAAGATAAAAATAACAGTCATCCGTTGTTTATCTTCAGGAGTTACTGGTTTTTCTTGCACTGCGTCAACAGAAGTGTCGGTAGATTTTTTGCCTGCAGGTTCAACACCAATGTTACCAAGGTGTTTAGCAGCAAGGCCATTGAATAAAATCTGACCAAGCAGCATACCTATGCCAGCTACTAAGAAGCCATAACGGTAGCCATAAGTAACAATATCACCATTTTCATTTTTAACGGCGAAAAGGTTATCAGAAAACAAACCTACAACTAAGGGTGCAAGGAAGGCTCCTAAATTAATACCCATGTAAAAAATGGAGAAAGCTGAATCCCTGCGAGAATCGCCCTCTTCATACAATCTTCCGACCAAGGTTGAAATGTTTGGCTTAAAGAAGCCGTTACCAATGATCAATAATAACAGACCAAGATACAAGCCGGCATGTGTATTTATTGCAAAAAGACAGAATTGTCCAAGCATCATGGTAATACCACCAATGGTGATGGACTTTCTTTGTCCCAAATAATTATCGGCCAACCATCCGCCAATAAGCGGCGTGAAATAAACGAATCCGGTGAAGAATCCATAAATTAAGGATGCTTCCTTGGGGTCAATAGCTAGACCACCTTCTAACCAAGATTTCGTAAGATAAAGGATGAGAATACCTCTCATTCCATAGTAACTGAAGCGCTCCCACATTTCCGTGAAGAACAGCAAGTAGAGGGCTGTTGGATGCCCTTTTTTTGTCGATGTATCCATTCGTTGTTTATTAGCTGAAAGTGCCAAAATACACTTTTCCTGATAAAAAAACCGACTGTTCTTTCAGTCGGTTCATTTTCAATGGTATTTTACTTAATAACTCCCGGGTTCATTACCGTGGCTTCACCACTGGTGCAAACCAACCCATCAGGATTTTTTATGATGGTTTCAACAACAGCACGGTTTTTATCACGCATAACCTCCTTTACAGTGAATACCGCTTGGTACTTGATATCAACGTACATGGGTTTTAAAAAATTGAGTGATTGTTTCAGGTAGATAGTGCCTTCTCCTGGAAATAAGGTGCCAAATACCTTACTAAAGAGGGACGCACTAAGCATTCCATGCATTATAGGACGCTTAAACATGGTTTTTGCGGCATAATCGGCATCGGTATGAACCGGATTTTTATCGCCGGTAACTTCCGCAAAGCGGTTTACCTCATCTTGAGAGAAAGAAAACTCGTGTGTATATTCCTGATTTATGTCAAACATAGCCTCAAAAGTAGCGTATTTAGGGAATATTGCAAATAATAAGCTGTATTCGTTAAAACTTTCGATAAACGTATTTACCACAAATCGCAAGACCTTGTTATCCTTTTCCTTTCACATATTTCACCACCTCAATTGCTGAGGACTGTTCTCCACCCGTAACTATTTTTACTAGCTGCTTCTTGTGGTAAAGAAAATCAGTAAATGAAAAAAAGGTATTCACTTCATAGCTGTCGGTCAAATAGCCAGAAATGATAGAATTAACGTGTGCCAATTGGCCTTCTTGATTATAACTGAAGGTATAAAGTCGTTCTTCTAATTCACCTATGGCCTTTCTTTGAAAAAGAACGATCCTACCCTTTATGTCATAGTGCAAGCGGTCGTAGGTAAGCACGTTCCAATCATAGTCATACCCTATTGTGGCAACCAGTTTTTCTTTTTCATATAAGTAGATTAGGACTGAATTCAAATTATAGCGATTAACGCCCTTAACTCTTATAAAGGTTGAGCCTAACATGGACGCAATGGAATCAAGTGACCCTGTAGGATACATGCCATTTGCCCCACATTGGTCGAAGTTTCTTTTAGCATAACTTATTAAAATGGAGCGAATAAGAGCCTTGTCGTTCTTGGTTAAATTGACATCAGGACCAAAATAATCTTCCAACTTCTGAGAAACAGCCGGTGGTTGTTGGTGAATGCGATTCCACTCCCTAACCTGAACCTTGGTATACCTACCAAATAGCGAGTCCATTGGTTCTGGATAAATTCGAGACAATGGCTGCACGTAACTATCCCCAGACGATTCTATGGGTCTTGTTAACCATTCGGGCGCTCGAAAATTCACAGGCTGCATAAAAAACCGGAACTCGTACATCGATGTCTTCAAAACGTCGGTGGCACCGTTATATTTATACCAAACAGAGTCATTCCATTGAATGTTCGTCCATTGGTTTTGCCAATTAACGATTTCGAGTTGGCCATCCATTCTTAATTGTAACCCAATCGAAGGTGGCTGTGCGAATAGCATCGAATGAAGGAATAGATACACATGCAGCCAGCTACTTTTTCTTGTCGAAACTCGAACCATACTTGCTAAATTAAGTAATTAGAACTGTATGAATGGTGAGTTTGGCCCTTTTAATGTAACTGGCAGAAATAGGACAAATTATGCCATGGTTTTCGCTGCCATAAAAGCCTTGAAGCGATCGATTATGGCTTGCATATCGTCTGGAATTGGGGCTTCAAACGACATTTTTTTGCCAGTAATCGGATGGGTAATCGTGAGGCTGCGTGCGTGAAGGGCTTGTCCGGAAATAAGCTCGAAACAATTCTGTACAAATTGCTTGTAGCTACCTGTATTTACGCCTTTTAAAACAACATCACCGCCATATTCAAAATCGGCAAAAAGAGGGTGACCAATGTGTTTAAAATGAACCCTAATTTGATGGGTCCTGCCTGTTTCTAACTTACATTCTACCAACGACACATAACCAATGCGCTCCAACACCTTGTAATGGGTAACAGCATGTTTGCCAGTAGGATTATCAGGAGGCAGAACCGCTCTCATTTTACGGTCTTTCAAATCACGTCCAATATTTCCGGTAATAGTGCCGGCATCTTGTCCCGGATCTCCCCAACACAAAGCCACATAACGGCGATCCATTGTCCTGTCAAAAAAATCTTTTGCCAGCTTCATCATGGCAAATTCCGTTTTTGCGATAATAAGAATTCCTGAAGTGTGTTTGTCGATTCGATGTACGAGTCCCGGACGTTCTAAATACTGGTCGTTATTTAATTTGGTGCGTGTTTTGGGTAAATTATCAAAGTGCCAAGCTAATGCATTCACGAGTGTACCAGAGTAGTTTCCAAACCCAGGGTGCACCACCATGCCTCTTTTTTTATTGACCACGGCAATGTACTCGTCTTCATAAACAATTTCAATGGGAATATTTTCAGCTACTACTTCTGTTGCTCTCGGTGGAGTAGCTAAAACAATAGTTACCTCATCTTGTGGTTTAACCTTGTAACTGCTCTTTGAAACTTTTCCATTCACCAGAATAAACCCAGCATCGCACGCATTTTGAATACGGTTACGCGAGGTGCCTGAAAGTTTGAGTTGTACGAATTTATCAAGGCGTAACGACTGCTGGCCGCGGTCTACAAAGAATTTATGATGTTCGTAAAGCGGTTGATCTTCGTCTTGCGCAACCTCATCTAACGCATCTTCATCGCTGTTCATGCTTAGTGACGAATGATGATTTTCTTGGTGATAGATTGTCCATTGACTAGAATTGTAACCAAGTACAATCCATCGGGCAGACTTGTAACATCAGCGCCAACAGTTGTTTCCCCACTCATCAATTTCCGACCATCGAGTGATGCGATTGAATAAGTACCTGACTGATTTGAAATGAATTGGAGGTAGTCACTTGTAGGATTAGGATAAACAGTTACATCGCTTAATCCATTTTCTGAAATTCCAACTGGGGATTTTAATCGACTACCAAAAACGGGACGCATTAAAAGCGATCCATTGTATTCGGATTGAGCCCATCCCTTTCCTGTATTATAAAACGTATTCGAGCTAAAATTATAATTGCGATCATAACCAATGGTTATACCGGTAGCAATGTACTGTTGAATTCCAATGTAATAGGTTCCAGCTTGCAGAAAGCGTTGAGATGAAGGGGACGTTAATTTGTACTCGTATAAATCTCTATTACCCGTGTTTTTAATAGACGGGTAACAATCGGTATCTTGGAAAATCATATCGCCAGGAGTATTGGCATTGTCGTTCCATACGGTAATTCTAAATCGTTGTGTGGTATTTGCGGCCGATATTGAGCCCGTGCGATCGAAGTAAATGCGCATGGACTGCAAGGTATCAGCAGCATTCAGCGTTACACGACAAGCTATTTTACTACCCTTACCAAGCACATAATAACCAGCTTCCGCCCCACCATCGTCCCACGCATAATAATTCCTAAACACTTGTTGCAAGCGAATGGTATCGTTAGCCGGAACAAAATCATTGGCTGTTCCGGTTCGGTACACGAAATGCAACATGGTAAAATCGGTACTATCGGTTAATGGGCCGAACGTGTACCCAAACACAGGTTGACTGTGCGGCTGGTAACTTGAGTAACCCGCCGTATGAAAGGGCGGCAAATTTGCAAAGGTGCCATCATAACTATGCAAAGTGCTTCCATTTGCAGCAAGCACGCGCATTTGATAGGACATGTTTACACCTTGAATATTGCTATTTTTTATTCGAACCGAATACGAGGGGGCCATTTCAGAAGTTCTATATTGTTGCCAAGGCATGCTAGCGTAATTTTTCAGCAGTGGTCCTGGAACCACTCCAAAGGTCAGATCATTATAAAGTGTATCGGCAATCGAATCACGATTTTTGTTAAGATAAACGTAATCCAAGTGCCAGTGATCAAAATTGCCAATATTGGTAGCAGAATTTCTAAAACGAAATTTAAAGCCTTCGTGGTAGAGGGCGGTGTCCCTTAAGTAGATAAAGGCGCGTTTAAAACCGGAGTCAACTTTGTTTGGGTCGCTGTACCCCCTTACTGCCCATACACGCGGCACCCACTCATTTTTAGCTGGACGATAGAGATCAAGTATGAGACTGTCATTGATTTCTGGCGCATCACCCATTCCACGCGGTTGGTAATAAAAACTAAGTCCAACTTTATCTGCCGACGGGTCGATGGGCTGGCCATTGGCATTCTTTAAATCGATATCGGCACTAGTAAGCGTATCGGAAGCATAAGAGAGCGACAAATTCGTTAGTTCAGGTTGGTAGGGATATCCCCGCTTATTAACGCCGTCGAACGTAGCCACTCCAAAACTTGGCGGCGCAATGCCATAACCATGATTCACATAAACACTCGAATCCTTCCATTTTGAGGCATCTGGATAGTTTCCTTTCCAGCAATAACTGAAGTCGTCGAAGAATGGCAGTTGAAGTAAAGTAGTTGCTGTTTTAGCGGATACAAAACTAGGCACGACCGTTTTTGAGGCCGATTCAATCAATACCGGATTCGAGTAAAGTGGTCCTAAGAGTTCCTGAGCCGGAAGGGACAACACGAGGAAGGAAAGGAGGACTATGAGGGCCGTATTTTTCATCAATCTGTATCTTGAACTGTTGGCACTTGTGTTGTATCAGTCGATACATTGTTCACCGCACCTTTTGTCCCAACAACCAGTGTAATCACTGTACCCTTTTTAACCGGCTTTCCCGGTTGAATTTCTGAATGACCAACCAGTTGACCCACAACACATCCGTTGCAATCAGCTGGCTGTTCAATGCTTTTACCACAGCGAAGGCCATAACTTGTTACAATTAATCGCGCTTGACGTTCGCTAAGATACAGCAGTTTTGGCATTACAACCTGCGGTGGAACCATCCCTGTAACGTAGAGGTAAACCGTTCTATTGTGTTTTACCTTTGACCCAGGTTCAGGGTCTTGCCGCAGCACGATTCCCGGTTTTTCTTGCGGACTGTATAAACTATCGATGATTTTATAGTCAACATCTGTATCTGACTTTACTTCGTCTAGTTTAAGGATGGATTGGTTGGTGAAATCAGGAACTGTGACAAATTCGCCGTGATCGGTGTAGGCATCCAACGAGTATACTAAGGAAAAAACTAACACGGCAATAGTCGCAAGAATGATTCCTAAATGCAAAATAAATCCACGTGTTTTGATAAATGCCAGCAACTCTTTCATTCGAATGATCAAACGGTTTCTTGTATAGGATCGTGCACGAATATTTTAAACAGCAGCACGACCATAACCCCCACTACTTGTTCAAAGATTTGCCAGCTGCAATCGATCAAAAGGTGTTGAAGGCTTAAACGGCTTGTTAAGGAGATATTGATAATCGTAGCAATCATGAATACAGACATACCAGCAATCACCCCGGTAAGAACAGCGCGGACAAAAAGATGTCCCACTTTTTTCATTAATCGGGATTCAAACAAAAAATAAATTCCCGCTCCCAACACCATATAGGTGAAGGCTGCAAATGTTACAAAGTAAGCCAAGGGGAATTGAATGCGCTTAAAATCGTTTAAAAAAGCACCATGCCATAGATAAAACAGCGCAAACATAATTAACGCTGAAACAATCCAAGAAAGGAAAAACCGAATACCTAATCGCATAAATATGCTACACAAATTTACGAAATAATGGGGCATAAATACAAGGAAATCAGGCGAACTATTAACAACTTGCGGTGGGATGTTGTGCGTTTTGAAAGATTTCGTAACTTTTCGTTTTTATGAATCCTGTTAATAAACGTATTTATACGCTCTCTCTATTGATAGCGCTTGTAATGGGTACTGCCTGTACGCATGATTTGCCCGAACCCTATACACCCACCTCAACACCAGCACCAACGGTGCCAACTACTACTGTTACAAATCTTGCAGATAGTGTGTGTTATGACCAACAAATTCAACCGTTATTATCCTCCAATTGTGCTCGATCCGGCTGCCATAGCGACACCTCTGCTTCTGCAGGCATTGTTCTCAATTCCTACCAATCGCTCAAAAAAACGGTTTCCGGTAATCTGCTGTTGAAAGTTATACAAGACACAGGCGTTTTTAAGATGCCTCCTGGCAACGACACCTTGACACCATCACAAATTGCGCTCATCAAGAAATGGGTGGGTGAAGGAATGAAAGCAGGTATCGATTGCCAAGAGGTCTGTGATACAACGACGGTGACTTTTTCGAAAACCGTGTGGCCCCTTCTCCAAACCAACTGCACTGGCTGCCACCGTTCGGATGTGCCCGTTTTTTCAAATTACAGCGAGGTAAAAGCGCTTGTCACAAATGGACAATTGCTCTGTGCCATACAGCATAAAAATGGCTGTTCTGCGATGCCTAAAGGGTTTGATGGAAATGGCAAACAATTAAAATTATCAGATTGTAACATAAGAAAAATTGCACGATGGATTTATTTAGGTGCTGCCAACGATTAATGAAAAAAAAGTTGCTTCCACTAGTTGGACTTATAGTACTAACGACCTCTTTTCAAAGGTGTTATTACGACAAATACGAAGATTTTAAAGTAACTGGGTGTGATACATCAAGTGTTTCGTATGAAACTCATATTAAACCAATACTCGTAAGTTATTGCACCACTTGTCACAGTGGCAGTGCGCCTTCAGGGGGTTTGTTACTAGATACCTACTCTACTGCGAAAGATGTTGGAATGACAGGTAAATTGCTGGGATCGGTGGTTTGGGATGGCACGGCTTCTCGCATGCCACAAGGCGCTTCGAGCCGTATCGACGATTGCTCATTGGCAAAAATTAGACTTTGGGTAAAAGGCAATTACAATCCATAAAATGACTTCAGACATGAAAAGATATTTACTACTTGCCTTCTTGCCGCTCGTACTTAACAATAGGTTATCAGCACAAGACGATTTATTAAGCCTGGTTGATGATGGAGAAAAAGAAGTCATTCACACCTCAGCAACATTTAAAGGCAGGCGTTTAATCAACTTCCACACCATAGAAGGTCCCGGGAAAAACTCCTTAGAATACCGAATCTCCCACCATTTTGGTGACTTCAATTCAGGTGGTTATAATTTTTGGGGATTGGATGGCGGCGCCACAATTCGCATGGGATTTGAATACTCACCAGATGGCCGATTCGTTGCCGGCTTTGGAAGAAGTTCCTTGGATAAATTATTCGATGGTTTTTTAAAATACAAATTGCTACGTCAAAGCAATAAAATGCCTGTCACAATAACTGTATTCAGCGGCCTCTACTACACCACACTTAAAGATGCTCAAGGATCGACCCGTTATGCTTTTACAAGCAGCCGCTTCAGCTATTGTCACCAAGTAATGATTGCCCGAAAATTCAATTCAAAGTTTTCAATGCAATTAACGCCATCACTTGTGCATTTTAATATGGTGGACCTCAAATCACAAGCCAATGATGTGTTTATTGTGGCAGGACTTTTCCGTTATAAACTCACGAAACGTCAAGCCATCACCTTTGAATACGGCTATCGTTTGAATGACCGCAATTCGGGCTATCAAGATGCAGTTGGACTTGGGTATGAGCTTGAAACCGGAGGGCATGTTTTTAGCATGTTTATCACCAATTCTGCAGGCATGACGGAGCCTCAATTTTTTGCCAGGACAACAGAGCGTTGGCAGGATTGGGGCATCAAACTGGGCTTTAATATTTCACGTTCATTCTGGATAAAATCGAAGGAAGACTAAAATGAAAAAAAAGATAATTACCATCACCGCCATTTTCGGTTTGGCAGTGCTTCTCATGTCGTATGACAATGGAATCGCTGGGTACAATGCGGGCCCCTCCCAATCAACTTGTAACGCATCTGGCTGCCACACAGGCAATGCGCTCAACGCAGCCGGTGGCACAATGACCATCACCGATAACATTCCTTCTAATGGATATGTGCCAGGTACCACCTACACGGTCAATGTTACGATTACCCGGACCGGTAGTTCACTTTTTGGATTTGGATTTGAAGCAGCTAATTCATCCAGTGGACAAGCTGGGGTTCTACAAAATCTGACCAGTTCAACGACCACGATGACCAGCACACGCCAAAACATCACTCACTCCTTTAATGGTGGTCTGGGTTCGGGGACAAAAACCTTTTCATTTTTATGGACAGCCCCTTCAGCTACTGCAGGTAATGTGACATTTTATTCGGCAGGTAACGCGTCAAATGGAAATGGCAGTACAAGTGGTGATTATATCTACACAACCACACGGACGATTACCCCAACTCCTCTTTCTACCAATTCCATACTTACTAACCCTATTTGTGCCGGAGCCACGAGTTTATCCATTCCTTTTACTACAGGCAGTGCTTTCAATAGTGGTAATGTGTTCACCGCAGAGCTTTCTGATGCTGTTGGTAATTTTACCTTACCACTTGCGCTTGGGTCGCTAACGGCAACTTCTTCGGGTACAATTATTTCAACCGTGCCGCTGCCGAGCACAGCGGGTACAGGCTACCGCATTCGCGTGGTTTCTAGTAATCCAACGTACACCGGCATTGTGAGTGCTTCAATTCTGACATTAAATTTATCGCCTGGTACCGCACTCGCAGGTGCTAATCAATCGGTTTGTGGTACCACCGCCACTTTAGCGGCTAATAGTGCTACCAATGGCACAGGTACCTGGTCGGTAATCAGTGGGTCTGCTGTTTTAAGCAGCTCTACCAATCCATCCGCAGCTGTATCAAACCTATCCTCAAGCTTAACGGTTTTACGTTGGAGTTTAGGCAATACCGGCTGCACAACGTCTACTTCTACCCTATCGATTTATGCGGCTCAACCCCCATCAACAGCAAGTGCTGGGGTTTCACAAACAGCTTGTCTCAATACAACCACCATCAATGCTTCTGCCCCATCCATTGGTACGGGTAGTTGGACTTTAATTAGTGGAAGTGGAACTATTCAATTACCAACAAGTGCAACCACTGCCGTGAATAATCTTGGCGTTGGTAACAATGTATTTATGTGGACCATTTCAAATGCCCCTTGCCCTTCGAGCTCTGCCACTTTACAAGTCAATCACAGTGGCAGCATTACGCCTGCAAATGCAGGTCCCGATCTGAATTTATGCAGTACTACTGCTACCCTTTCTGGCAATGTACCGGGAACGGGAACGGGTCAATGGTCGGTAATTACAGGCTCAGCAATTATTTCACAAACAGCCAATGCAAGTGCAAGTGTTTCTGGTTTAGCCTATGGCACCAATGTATTACGGTGGACGATTTCAAACGGTGCTTGCACCCCTTCATCCGATGATATAACCATTATAACCACCAGTGTTTCACCTGCTGTTGTTGGTGCTTCTCAAGTTCTATGTGCTGCCAACGCGAATCTTAATGCAGTTGCCCCCGTTTCAGGTGTGGGCGCTTGGTCATTGATTGCCGGTGGAGGAACAATTACATCCACTTCCTCAGCCAGTACTCAAGTAAAGGGACTAATTCAAGGTGTCAATCAATTCTTATGGTCCATAACAAACGCACCTTGTCCCGTTGCTACTGCAACCCTCACCCTTTTAAAAAACGGCACAATGTCGTCTGCAGATGCTGGTGCTGACCAAACCATTTGTGGCAATGTAACTCAACTCAATGCATCGCCCGTTACCATTGGAACAGGCAGTTGGTCGGTAATTAGCGGTTCTGCCACTATTGCCACTCCTTCCAATAATTTGACTCAAGTAGCGCAGTTAGCGAGTGGCATCAACGTATTACGCTTTACAGTAACCAATGGCACCTGCACACCATCTAGTGATGACATTACGATAGATTCCCGAACCATATCAGCCGCAGTAACTGGTAGCGACCATATCCAATGTCAGACTGATTACACCCTTACTGCACAAGTACCCCAAAATGGAATCGGACAATGGAGCGTGTTAAGCGGCACCTCCCAAATTGCGGCGCCATTCAACCCTACAACTACTGTCACCAATTTAAATAACGGCATGAATGTTTATAGGTGGACTGTCACCAATGCCCCATGTGCCCCCCAATTCAAGGATTTAGCGGTACTCAATTGTGTAAATGACCCCATAACAGCAGGAGCAATTAGCGGATCTCCCTTTTGTGCTGGAACAGGTTATGCGGTTTCCATTCAATTTACACCAAATGCTAATTATACCGGATTTTATAGTGCCCAATTATCAAATGCAAGTGGCTCTTTTTCCAACCCAATAAATATTGGCACCTCGCTTTCTAGCCCTATCGCGGCAAATATTCCAACAAGTACTGGTCCCGGAAATGGCTACCGAATTCGAATTATCAATAGTTCACCTGCCTTTGCCGGTAATGATAACGGCACCGATATAAGTATCAACACCTGCGTAACCAATGCCCTTCAAGTTGATTCGGTCTCTGTAGGTCCCTACTGTCTTTCAACCACCTATACCCTGTTAGTGCCATTTGTGATGACAGGCACTGTCAACGGTCCATTTATTGCAGAGCTTTCCGATTTATCTGGCAACTTTCTTCTTCCAATAACCATAGGTTATGGTTATAGCTCTCCTATTGTTGCCACTATTCCACAAAGCATGCCACTTGGCTCGGGTTATCGTATACGTGTAAAAAGTTATACCATGGGTAGTGAGCGAATTCCGAATGCTCATAATATATCCATCAACACCTGCGGTATAACGGCTATTTCTAAGCAAGCGCCAACCGATATCCTGGCTTATCCTTCACCCGTGAATAATGTATTACATGTTCAATTTAGGACTGGCACTCCTACTACCGTATACTTGACCGATGTGAGCGGACGACGTTTAAGCGAAGCCACAACCGATACAGGTAGCGTTGATTTTGACATGAGCGGTTTTGAAAAAGGCATTTACTTCGTAACCATACAGTACAATGGCACCGATTTTGTTCAAAAAGTAATACGTGAATAAGTAACACCCTTTATCTGGCAAACCGAATTCAATTATATTTGTGACATGCGGTTTCTTGCATTGTGCTCATTGCTGTTTATTTTATCAGGACTTACCTCTTGTCGTGAAAACACGGCCGCTAATTGGGATGTTGACCTAACACTTCCAATTATTAATGGAAGTTTAGATATTAAAAACTTCACCAATGACAGCAGCTTTGTTTCAGGTACAGATCATTTGATGAATATTCACATCAACCGTGAAATTGCATCCGTTTTACTGGATTCAATTTTTAAGATACCAGATACCGTAATTACCCAAAAATATGTCTCTGAGTTCCCCCTTCCAACTGATTTCCTGCCAGGGGCAAGCTTCCCTCTAACACCCACCGATTTAAGTTTTAATATTGGTGATGGCGTTAAGTTGAAGCAAATTCAAGTGCGTACTGGCAAAATAAAAGTCCAATTTTCAAACACCGTTACCCAACCCCTGCAACTCATCTACCAACTGCCAGGAGTTAAAAAAGGCGCCGAAACATTTAGCATTTCTGAAATTATTCCAACTGGAAAAAACTCGTTGGAGAAGGTGTACGATTTGTCAGGTTATACACTTGATTTAAGGGGACAAAAAGGAAACACGTTTAATACCTTGTTACAGAATTACACGGTCAGTATAGCACCCAATGCCTCCTCAGTTTCGGTGCAATATGGCCAAGGTGTAGAACTTAATTTTAGTTACAGCGAACTCTCACCCCAATTTGCTGAAGGCTATTTTGGAACACAAGTAATTGATGTAGGACCCGATACGACAGCGTTATCCATTATTAAGGGGTTAAAAGTAGCGAACTTTCAACTTAGCGATGCCGTGATGAATTTCTCTATAACCAATGAGTTGGGCGTCGAATTCTCAGGTTATTTCAACAATATTGTTGGGAGTGGTTCAGGCAAAACACTGACGCTCACTGGCAACCAACTCAATAACATTAACATTAATCGTGCCTATCGCAACGGCACTGCCATCAATCCAAGTCAATACCCCGTTGCTTTCAATGCAAGCAATAGCAATATTGTTCCCTTTATTTCACTTTTACCGGAGAAAGTGATTTACGGTGGAAAAATAACATTGAATCCGTTAGGCAATACCTCCGGTTACAACGACTTCGCTTTTTATAATACCGGTATCCGTGTCAATTCTGATATTACCATCCCACTTAAATTTTCCGCCGATTACTTTGAACTCACCACTACCTATACCACCAGTTTTGGAAGTTTATCCAGTTTTGATAAAGTGAATACCGGTCAAGTGAAAATCATCGTAACAAATGGTTTTCCTCTCGAAGCGACTGTGCAGGCTTATCTCTTTGATGTGAACGGACAAATGATTGATTCCCTTCTAGCTCCCGGCTTTAATACCGCTTATAAAGCCGATTTAAATACAGACTATACCGTAAGGGCCCCAAGAATTAGCACTCTTTACTTACCTGTAAATCAAACCAAGATTAATAATCTGTCTAATTGCAAATCAATTCGACTGGTCACACGTTTCATCCCAGCCAGCGCACCTCCTGCTGTACCCATATTTGACACATACCAACTCAAAATGAACATTGTAGCGGAATTAAGTTACAATGCAGGACTTTAAAGATGACCACTACTAAAAAAATATTTTGGGCAGCCCTGTTCTTGGTTGTATTGCAATTAAAGGCGCAATACAATACCAATTTCCTCAACTATTCTTATAGTGGACGAAGTGTTGGCACCAATCTTGATTTTGAAGCAGGAAGTAATGGCATCAAGAACGGCATGGTGAATAAACTTGTGTTGGGCGGCTATATTGGCGATGGGTTAAAAAATAATAGCGCCCGCACCATGAAAGCGATTAACAATTTTGGCATTCACTTGAATTACGATGTCAGCGCGTTCGTTAAAGGCACTAAAAAATTTGATTATCATTTTGGATTAAAGGAGCAGGCACTCATTAATGCCACCTATACAAAAGACTTTTACAACCGCTTGTTCTATGGCAATTCCATGTACAAAGGTCAAACAGCAAGTCTGAAAAATT
>JACCDS011845841.1_pt1 | contig 14903 bp, 11 predicted proteins | sample 7446441 | NCBI WGS metagenome assembly JACCDS01 (sample SAMN15323445, study PRJNA562643) | freshwater metagenome | isolation source: river surface water | place: USA:Blue River Watershed | collected 2017-08-17 | reverse complement strand
GATACTATTTTTTCAACAGAATTTAATTTCAGTATTAACTTGAGTTATTTTTCTGCAGGCTTAGAAAACAATAAAAAAATAAAATCGTATTTAGATTTTTATAATAACCCGCTATTGGTTTCAAACCTCGATACATTTAATGCTAATGGAATGGCAACATTTAGTAAAATCCCATTTTCATTTGCTCTTATGTTTAACTTCTCTCAAAATAAAACGGAGATTCCTTTTAGAGTAGTAAGTATTGTAGATGGTATAACACAATACGATTCTGCAATATTAGTTAACGATAGAACTGTTGGAATCTTTAAAGAAAAAAAGAAAAAAGAAATTAGTATTTATCCTAATCCTAGTAGTAGTAATATTACAATAGATTATACTTTAACAAACTACACTCAAATTAAACTTTATTCAGCAGAGGGCAAATTAATATTTGAACACCGTCAGAATACTTTAGATATATCAGCACTTGTTCCTGGCATATACTTCATAAGTATTACGGAGCATAATAAAATAATAGCTATAGAAAGCTTTCAAAAAGAATAAAAAAAAAGCCCTTCAAATGAAGGGCTTTTTTTTATTTAATCATTACAACTTTATAATGTGGAGCTTCTCCTTCGGGTCTAAAGGATTCTACAATTGAAATTATTTTTTCTTTTGTAATTTTAGTCTGATCATAAATTACTTTAGCTCTTTTGGTATCGTAATTTACTACAGAAGACTTTACTCCTTTTTGTTTTAATACTGATAGTTCAATCCCTTTTGCACAACCTTCTGCACATGTCATCCCTTCAATAATAAATTCGAACGTTTGAACCTTTGAATCTTTATTTTCCATTGGTGCTCTTTCGTATTTACAACAACCTGGTAATTCTTTGTAAACCTTATCATCTGCTCGAAACAAGTCGGTATCATGACCAACAGATGCAATTGTTTTTTGAATTGCTGTGTTATTCGTTAAGCTTGCATCGTAAGTACAAATTAAACGAGCGTAGGTTGGATCCCAACTTGCTGCACTTACTCCTTTTATTTCCTTAACAGTGTTTTCAATTCTTTCTTGACAATGCCCACAGTTACCTTTTACATAAATAGTATCGGTCTTGCTCTGTGCGTTTACACTTAAACAAATGAATGTAAATGCTATTAAAAATATAATTCTCATAAATTCTAAATTCTAATAAATATATTAACTAATATCCTGTATCCTATGTCTTAAATCCTGTATCCTGTATCCTATATCCTCTGTCTATTGTCTAATTTCTAACGACTAATCTTATACCTAAAGCCCGCATAGGCTCTGCGTCCATCCATTGGTCCCCAAATATAAGCTGCATCAAAGTATGGGCCATATGGATCATCCGAACCTAACAAATGAGTCATCTGTTTAAAGTCGAATAAATTCTCGGCTCCAATATACACTTCCCATTTTTTAAATATACGAGTTACTTGGGTATTTATAATGGTGTAAGCTGGCGATTTTAATGGCAAATTCTCCGTACCAAAATGCGGGTGAGTTTGTGGTAAACGTTTTGAACCAACTCTATTAATACCTAAGTTTACTCTCCATTTTCTATCAAACGACTCGTATGAAAAAGTAGTTAGGAATCTATGATTAGCAATATAAGGATCGCGAATAAAGGTTCCATTAAAATTACTTTGTACGTCTAAATACTTATACGCCATTTTCATCTCAACGGTTTTAAAAATTTTATAGGTTAATTCCGCCTGAAGAGTATTTGAAAAGGAGCTATTATCCATTGAATATACATTCACCTCTAATGGATCCTTATCTAAATCTACACGTAATCTGTTCATAAATTCTGTTCTATAAAGATCTAAGCCAAAGCTTCCTTTTTTATACAAGAAATTAAAATTATGCACTAAGTTCAGGCCATAATTAAATGTTTGTTCAGCCTTAATATTGTTGGCAATTTTAAATGTTTTTGAGCTTACTAAGAGTGCAGGATTTTCTGCAAAAATATGTGGCAAACGTACTCCAGTTCCGGCACTCATTCTAATATCTGTTTGATCGCTGATTGAGTACTTAAAGTTAATACGTGGAGTATGGAAGTTACGTCCATTTATTCTATCAAAACGATAACCAAAAATCATGGTTAGTCGAGGACTTGCTTTGTATGTATCTTCTATAAAAACTCCAGGTGTTTGTTCCCTTCTATTTGCATTAATAGTATCAAATTGTTCAACAATATTATCAACTTTCATACTTAAACCAATATTTACAGAATGTTTCGTGTTTAATTCCATATTATAAATTAAACGCAAGTTCAACAAATTCTGTTCAGCATTGTATGCTCTGATTCCATAATACCCTTTTTGTGAATGATGAACATAAGAATATTGCAGACCTATGCTTTTGTATGATGCACTTGGAATAACATACCCTGTACGTCCATACAGCTCAAGTCTGTTTGTATTAATTTTTTGTCCCCACGAACTCATGTCTGCGTAAGAACGAGAATAATCAAAATCGGTTTGTCCACTCATTCTTCGTTCGTTCAAATACTTAATTGAGAACTGCGACATCAAGCCTTTCTGATTATTGTATTTCCATTTATTAAGTATATTGATGTTGCGAACCAAGGGCATATCTAAAAAACGGTCACCATTCTCGTCTACCTTCTTAGTCATATCGTCGATGTGAACAGACATTAATGTACTTAGGTTCGGATTAATCACTTTTGCATGATCAACATTGATTTCTCTTCTTAAATTTTCATCGAGGTATCCATTTACAAAAAGTTTATCTGCTTTTTCGGGATCATGTAAATCAACATTAATCATTCCACTCATCGATTCAGGTCCAAAAATTACCGACCCAGGTCCTTTTACAATGTTAATGGCATTAATTTGTGTTCCTGGAATTCCGTTTAAACCATAAGTAATACCAATGCCTGAAATCAATGGTGCATTTTCCGTTAAGAGTTGTACGTAAGAACCCGAAAGTCCGAGTACTTGTAATTCCTTACTACCGGTTAAGGCATCTTTGTAGGTTACATCAACTGTTGCGTTGGTTTCAAAACTTTCACCCAAATTACAACATGCTGCTTTCTTAAGTTCTTTAATTCCGATAATTTCCGTTTTAATGGGTTGCATAGAAATCATCACACCCGACTTTTCGAAATTAACATTTGCTTCTTTTAATGTTACTAAACGGGTAAGGTGAATCATTATCATTTTATTACTTACCAAAAAAGTATCGGTAGTATAACCAATTAATTGAGTAATAATTCTCTTGTCTTTAATACCTGTACTATCGAGACTGAATTTCCCTTTAGCATCGGTGATGGTACTTTTACTGGTATTAATCCAATAAACGGTGGCTCCTTCTAATGCACGATGTGAATCGTCCATCACAGAACCTTGTATGTTTTGCGCTTTCAGCGTATGGCCAACAAATACACAAAACAATATTAATATTGTTGCTATAAATTGTTTTAACTTTTTCATTTCATAAATTGATAAATTAACTAAAAATAAAATGCATATGCATTTACTGATCTAGTTAATATCAAATTCGAAAAACACTAAAAAGAATAGATCGTTCAGGGGTTATTCTATCGGGTGGGTCAGATAATTTAGTAATTGCTCTTTCTGAATACTGAATGCCTAAGGTAAAGTCATCAGCATAAAAAATATTATGAGCAATATATACTACGGGAATATTGTTTAAATTGAAATCTTGTTCTGCTTTTACAAAATGGTCCTTAATTTTCACCCAAACATTTTGTTCTGCACAACAGCCCATTTCCGAGCTAGTTTCTTCAACTGGAACTTCTTCATCATCGGCACAACACGACTTGTTCGTATTAACTAAGATGCTCGTTTCTTGTAATTCATCATCACAGTAATGAGCATAAACAGTATACCCTACTGAATTTAACAGTAAGAATACGGCCATAGCTATGATGAACAGTTTTTTCACAATGCAAAAATATGTATAATTGTTTTGTTAACGAAATTTAAGAAGATTGATTATGAAAAGCGTAAAATTTGGCAAATTAGCAATGTTTTTGGCAGTAATTATTGGACTTTCAGCATGTAAAAGTGAAACTGAACGTCAATATGAGGAGATTGTTAGTATCGAGAAGAGCCTATTTGGCGATAGAACTAGTTTCAACGATTCGGTAGCCCGATTATATTTAAGCAAAACCGACGCTTTTATAAAGGCTAATAAAGGGGATGAACGCTGTGCAGAATTATTATTTAAATCGGGAGAAGTACTTAACGGACTTCAAAGTTACACCTACGCAATCAGAAGATTTCAAGAAGTACATTTATTATATCCAAAAAGTGCGAAGGCCTCTGAAAGCATCTTCTTATGTGCATTTATATATGATACTTATTTACAAAGGTATGATGATGCAAGAAGGTACTATAAAATGTTCTTGAAAAAATATCCTAATCATCCTTTAGCTAAAGATGCTCAAACTTCATTAGATAATTTAGGTAAAACACCAGAAGAACTAGTAAAAGAATTTGAAAGCAAGAACATGTAACTAATATAGTTCTACATCAAACAAATCTTCCTCTAATAAAGTATTTACATACATGGAATCTTTTTTTTGATCCATACTTTGCAGAAATATTTTTGCTTGCACATTGGCATTGAATCCTTTCTTATCCATCAGTCGATTTGAAAGTAAGAGCGCTCTTGCTAAGTATATATCTTGTTTTAGAAGTTTACTTTGTTCTGCATTAAAGAAAAAATAGAAAACATATTTCTCTTTTAAATGATCGGCTCTTAAACTAACTTCTGAAAACATACTATCTAAACTGAACAATCGATTTAAAGTATCTATATCAAAATAATTATGAGGTGCACTGTTGCTTACTTTAGAAAGCTTATCTAAAATAGATGAGCTTTCATATACATTCTTTGTGTATAATGGCTGTTTGTTATTACTGATAAATAATAATACTTTATATTCTGAGTCTTGTAAAGCACTTGCTATTTTGTTTCTCATAGAAAACTCCGAAACCTTTATGCTCGCATCAACATAAATAATTAAATTTTTATCTTGAGCATAACTACTCAAACTAAACAATAGAAAAATAAAAAGGCAAATCTTTTTTTTCATCTAAATTTTTATGCTTAATCCAATACTTATATTCATAAAATCAATAATGTATTGGTGATTCAGGTTAGTGATTGAATTTAAATAACTATTATTATTACTTAAACTTAGTTTATTTTCTGCAAATAAATACCCTATAGATTTTCGATAATTGAATGCAGCATCAACATACATTTTTCTAGTTATTTGTCTGCTATAACCTAGCCCGAAACCATACGACATCGCCGTTGAATTTATTGTTAATGGCAAATTTCTTATTTCAAATTGATAAGCTCCGAAATCATACACTCCATTTTCTTGTATAATTAAATTAAAAAGATAATCGTAGTAACCAGCATATAATGCATCAGCATCTTGATTATATGTGGCTGAGAATCTCAACATGAAATAATAAGCAACATTGAAAAAGACGGTGTTTTTACCAAATGTAAAACCCTTTTCAACTTGAAATGGGAGCGTTAAATAAGTTAAATTATGAGTTTCTTTTAAGTTATAAATTCTATTAATACGTAAATAAGGGTCACCATCGGGGTCAACTGCAGGATATGTGTTAATATTATTTTTTAAATAAGAAGAATAGGCAAACACATCTACTCCCGCGCCTAACTTTAAACTTAAACTTCCTTTCTCGCTTACTCTTCTTGTTAAATTAAGCGATACGAAATTGGAAAACGAACCATTGTTCATTATAGAAATACCAAAGGTGTCTGAGGCTAATTTTATCGGCGATTCGCCATTAAACACTACATGATTTCTAAAATCGGCGTACATCATCCATTTCCAAAAATTAGCCTTAGTTATGTTTTTATCTTTAGGGTCTAATTTGTTTTTACGAATAGGAATATATTCAAGATACTTAAGTGTTTTATAGAATACTGGTCGTTTAAATGGTTGAAACAATAACTCTTTTTGATATTCTATATCATTCAATTGCACATAACCGTATTTATTTACGGGAAATATTTTACCATTAATTAAAACAGTATCTAGTGCTAGATTTTGAGATTTCCATAACCCTTTGTATTGAGGATATACTTGCCAATAGTTAAACCGCTTTTCTACCAAAGAAATCGAATTAATTTCTACTGTTTGAGTATTAAACAAATAGACAAAATCAATTTTTACATTAAAACTATCAACATATGGTACTGAGCTCTTCGTTATACTATTTACAAATTTTAAGGCATAAACACTTAAAGAAGCAAATTCATCTTCAACACTAATTTCAGAAATTTCATATGGTTTAAATATTACTTTATAAAAACTTGAATCAGTATAATATTTCTGAATTAAACGAATGTATTCTGAGGGTGTAACTTTTTCTTGCATATGATTATCGGGCATAATATCATTTGCAATTGGTGAATTTGAATTATGAAAAAATGAAAGGAATTCTTTTTTCTTTTTTATGTCATTAAATTTCAAACAGGTTTCAAACTCAGATAACTTAGTTATCACCTTATTATTTATTAAACGTGATAAAGAATCGTTGGCAAGGATTTGTGCCTTGAGGTTTATGATATTAAAGCTAAAGAAAACGATCAAGGCAATTTTTCTCATCGTTTCAGAATTACTTTAGCATTATATACTCGATCATTGTCAGTTAATTTTAACAAGTACATCCCCGGTAAAATATGTTGATCGAAAATTACTTTATTATTTGTTTTGTCCCATTGCACATCAAGCAATTTGCCAAATAGATCATAACATTGTAAGGTGGCATTCTCAATATTAGGAAAATCGATATACAATTCACCCATACTTGGGTTTGGATAAATTTTCAACACTAAACTTTCATCAGAAGATATACCAATAGATAGATTACTGCCATTCATAAATGTTGTAGTAACACATGAAGTAAACCAAGTTTTTACAAAGTATAAAAACTTGGTAGAGTCGAACGAATGAGGAAGTTGAATATACCTGAGATTTGAATTTGGTAAATCATGATATTCTGAAGTGCCTCTATCTACATAACCCCATTGATAGTTAATGCCAAGGGTAGTGTCTTTACAAACTAAAATATTGGTATTGGATTTACGAATAATTTCAGTTTTGCTAGGAGCCATTTGTTCCTCAAGCTGAATAGGCAATTTCATGAAATTAAAGCAACCTGTAATTTTATTTGTTTGTTTCACATAAATTGTATCAATCCCTATTTCATTATTCCATGTAATAAAAACGGCATGATTATTTTCATTTGTTAAAATTTCGCCTTTGTTAATTATCCATTCATAAGTATATTGGTTCGATTTGTTTTCTAATCGATAGAATAATTCTTGTTGATTTCGACAAACAGAAGTTGGGCCAAGAACATTGGTAGTATCAGGCAATTTAAGTGATACAATGGTTACTACATTAGATGTATCAGAACCACATGATTCGGTTGAAGCATTTATTAATCTAAAATAAGTTGTTCTTAAATTTTGAACCATTGGTAAAATCTCTGCTGTTTGACCTGGCATATCTTCCCAATTGGTACTATCGGTACTTTTTTGCCATTGGTAAATGTATTGACCACTTCCACCTTTTGGTTTGTTAATCATATACAATGGGACAGGAACATAACCGTAACAAACTTTATAAGAGTCGCCAATAATTGCACCCTCAAATTTAGGATAGACCTTGGTTCTAATAACATTGGAGCTCTTTGTTCCACAACCAAATGTTGATGTGACCAAGACCCTATAATACTTTGTAGTCGTTAATTTTGGAGCTTGATAATTATTTTGAGTAGCTCCTGGTATATTACTAAAGTTAACAGAGTCGTTAGAAATTTGCCATTGAAAACTATAATTACCTCCCCCACCACTAGGGATAGTTAAAAAAGTAAATCTATTGGGTATCGAGTCGTAACAAATTACTTGGGTATGTTCTATGATGCCACCATGTAAATCGTTGTAAACATTTACTTTGATAGAGTCGGAAGTTATAAACGAACAACCAAAGCTTGAAACTGCTTTCACTCTATAGTATTTCGTAGAACTTAAAATACCCGGTGAGAATTTCAATCCAATTTGATTATTGAGATCTAACCAGGTTAGTCCATCTGTTGATTCCTGCCATTGATAAATAAAGTTGTTGTTACCACCTTGTGCAAGTTGGGTTACTCTTAAGGTATCCGCTACCGTATTAAAACAAATATTTTGAAATGCTGTAATTCTAGGTTTTACTAATTTGGGCCATACTTTGATAAAAATCACATTACTTGTATCTATACCACAACTTGGGAAAGCTGAAGATATTAGTCGATAATACATTGAACTAGTCATTAGCCCAGGTCTGTATTTTGTAGTTTGTTGCCCAGAAACATTTTGCCACAACAAGCCATTTGTACTTTGTTGCCATTGATATTCATAACTCCCATTACCACCAACTGCAGGAACAATAACTCTTAGTGTATCTGGTCTAGTATTATAACAAATTGTATCGTTAGAACTAATTTGTGGCCCATTAAAAAGTTGGAATACATTTACTTTTACAACATTAGTAAATAATACTCCGCAGTTTTGCATACTTTGAACACGTAATCTATAATATTGTGTATTTACTAAAGGTCCAGGCTGATATAAGAAATTAGTTGCTCCTGGGATATTGCTAAATAAAATGGAATCGGAAGAAACTTGCCATTGGTAATCATAAATATCTCCACCACCACTTGGTAAAGTTTGGAAACTCAACAAACTAGGAACATATCCATAACAAACACTATGGTTTGATTTAATTGTACCTGGTAGAAACTGATTGTAAACAGAAACTAAAACACTATCAGTAAAAATAGTACCACAGAAGCCAGGCCATGTGCATTTTACTCGATAGAATTTAGTTGAGCCTTGTGCATTTAATAATAAGAACGTATCATTCGCAGAACTTATATCCACCCAAGTTGTACCATTTACCGACGACTGCCATTGAAAATTTACATTCTTAGTGCTTACATGTGGTTTTATTTTTAAAGTGTCGGGAACTTCATTAAAGCAGACAGTTTGTGTACCAAGAATTGTAGGTTTTATTTTAGGCGAATAAACATCAACAACTGCAGTGTCTGAAATTAAAATTCCACAATTGAATCTATGAGTTGCAATTACACGGTAATATTGTTTAGATGTTAACTGTTGAACGCTTGATTTAATGTGCGAATTATCGTTCAATAGATTGATAAAATTTATTGAATCACTAGATATTTGCCATTGATACGTATACAAATTGTGGAATACCGAATTAAAGTTAATCATAATAGAATCGGGGTTATCCAAATAACAAACAGTTTGTTTTCTTACTAATAAATTAGGTTTTATTAATGCAGGATTAACCCTAATAAATAATGAATCTGAAACAACAGAATCGCAATTCGATAAAGAAACATTGCGTAATCTGAAATACATGGACCTGCTTAGAGTATCTATAGCATAGAAATTTTGATGAGGGTTGGAAGAATTTATCCAGCTAGTACCATTCAAAGAATATTGCCATATATATGTAAATCCGGTATCACCCCCTTGCGGATGTACCTGCACTCTAATGGTATCTGGTATAGAACCAAAACAAATATTCTGCGAGTTGTTTAATTGTGCCTTTACAGAAGCAGTTCTTACTTGTAATAAACTAACACCAATGGTATCGAACACGGTATTGAGACCGGCGGAATCTATGATACATCTGAATTTCCTATTATTAAAATTGGCATTTGTGTTGAATATAGAAAGAGTATCATTTGTTACGCCAACATAATGCGCTCCTGGAAGTACATTATTCCATCCAGTGCTTGTTGAATCTTGCCACCTATAAACAGCATCAGTATCGGTTACATTTAGAACAGTTATCGTTACATTCGAATTTAAACATACTTTTTGGAAAGAAGGAGATACTCTTACCTGTGCATTAGATTGACTAAAAGCAATTAAAAATAAAAGAATAAATGCCAATAAATTTCTAATCGTAAATGGGTACATATTCTACAATTGATTAATAAATTTAAGCTATTCATCTGTAAAACTGAAATTTTATTGGGATAAGGGTAGTAGTGATAATGATTGTCTTTTCATAAAAGTAATTAATATGAAAAAAACAGTACTAGTTATCCTAATTTTGGTGATGGCCTTAGGTAGTAATGGCCAAAACAACAGACAGGCTTACAACATCGTTCTAAAAGAATTAAAATCGAATCTTGTTAAGAAAAAAGGCCCAAAAAAACAATTTAATCATACTTTCTCCTTTAAAAATCAAAAATACCCTTTAAAACATACTCATTTCGATTGGAATGGTAACCAATGGGAGTTTGGGTATAATTCCGATAGAGAATATCACGCTGATGGTAGAATCAAACAAGAAATATTAAAAGATGAATTTAACAATATGTTTTCCAAGATTTTGTATACCTATGATGCTCAAAATAGAATTACAGAAATTTATGGAGAGGTGATAACATTTACCGGTTGGGAACCTATGTTGCAAACTATTTATGAATACAATGCTGAAGGCGATCTTATTAAATACGAAGATAGATATTGGCAAAATAACGCTTGGGAAATTACGAATGGCATGAAATACGATATCACCTATGACCAAAGATTAGGTTCTAAGAGTACAACAGAGTCATACTTTAATGGTACTGCTTATGACACAAGTATGAAATACATCGAGTATAAATCTAATAACATAGTAATAGCCGAAGAAACACATCAATACACAGGCAACAATACTTTTGTTCCTATTGATAAGGCTGTTTATTTATTTGACAATGCAGTAGATACTGGCATTCTAAAATATACATGGGATGGAAGTAATTGGGAAGAAGACATGTTGTATTGCAACTATGTATGGAATAATTCCTCAAAAGATTTCTTGACGAATAGTAATATATACATTAAAATTGGTAGCGATTGGGACCTTTACCAACGTGAAGAATTTTCTCAAGAGTCGAACGGAGGGTTTGGTTACCTATTGCAAAATTATGCTGGCGGATTGTGGATAGATAATATGCGAATTAAAATTTTAAATGATGTAAAAGGAAATCGTATTGTATACATCTATGATTTATTTTTAAATGGAGACTGGCAACAATTATTTAAAATTGAAGAAGAATATACTTATGATGTAGAAGGGAATATTACTGAACACATCTATAAAGAAACTGATAGCAATGGCGATTTACAACCTATAAGTAAAGACAACTATAGTTTATACTCTGCATTAGGACTCAGTAACCATAAATTAAAAAGTATTTCATTATATCCGAATCCGAGCAGTGATTATATTTCTACCAATGAAGATTATACTTTAAATGAAAAATACATGATTTATGATTCGACTGGTAAACTTGTTAAATCAGGTGTTATAACCGAAAAAAGTAAAATTGATGTTAGAAATTTAGATGCTGGTGTATATATATTTAAAACAAAAAATACTGTTGCTAATTTTATTAAGAAATAAGTTAACTTATCATTACTTTTTCACCTTTGGCAGGAATATAAACATTTTTAAAACCACGTTCAGATAATTTATCTGCAAAATATGTTTGAGCCTCTATGGTGCCATGCACTAAATAGAGGCTCTTAACTTTTGAAGGATCTTGACAATTCAAAAACTGTATTAATTCTGCATAATCGGCATGAGCACTGTACGATGAAATTACTTGCACATTCGCATTTACCATAAACTCTCTACCATAAATTCTTACATTTTTATCGCCATTTAAAATTTTCCCTCCCAACGTGTTTGGATCACAATACCCTACAATTAAAATTGTGTTCGATGGATCTTCAATGTATTGTGTTAAATGATGTTTAATTCTTCCAGCTTCCATCATGCCCGAAGAAGCTATAATGATCGCTGGCCCTTCATCTTCGTTAATTGCTTTTGATTCCTGTACACTTGATGTATATCTAAGATTAGGAAAAGAAAATGGATCAGGATCGATATCCATGTATTCTAAAATATCTTCATTAAAATACTGAGTATGTTTACGCATTATTTTTGTTGCGCTTGTTGATAAAGGACTATCAACATAAACTTTTACAGCTGGCAATTTTCCTTCCGTTCTTAATCTATCCAATGCATAAACTATTTCTTGTGTACGACCTAAACTAAAAGCAGGTATTAACAATTTACCTTTTTTATTGATGCATGTATCAATTACAGCATCAAGTAATTTTTGTTCCGCGTTTTCTGTATCATCGTGTAATCGATTACCATAAGTGCTTTCTAACAATATTACATCTGCTTGCGGAAAATCGGCAGGAGCTTTTAATATTCTATCCTTATATCGACCAACATCACCAGAATAAAAGATTGTTCTCTTTTCATTTTTGTATTTAATATTTATACTGATGCAAGCGCTCCCCAAAATATGCCCAGCATCTGTAAAGTAGAAGCTTATATCATCATTCCATTGATATGTTTCATTGATTTTTACAGATTGAAATTGTCTGAAACATTGCTCAACATCTTCTAATGTATAAATAGGTTGAATAGGTTTCTTTCCTTCTTTTTTTCTTTTTTTATTGATGTATTCTGCATCGTCTTCTTGAATTCTTGCAGAATCAGCAAGCATAATAGTGAGTACATCAAGTGTTGCTGCAGTTGATAGTATTTTCCCTCTGAACCCTTGTTTAACAAAATTTGGGATATTGCCAGAGTGATCTATATGAGCGTGTGAAACTAAAAGCACATCTACATCGTGAGGATTAAAACCAAAATGTCTGTTAGCTTCAGCGGCACCTGCCGATTGTTGTAATCCACAATCTAACAATATTCTAGTTCCATCAGGAGCAGTAATTAAATGTTTTGAGCCAGTTACTTCTTGTGCTGCACCCCAAAATTCAATTGAAATAAAATCGTACATTAGAGTAGTATTTTGATTATGAAAGATAAGCAATATTTAGTTGAAAAATCATCAGGTGAATTAACTGCATTTTCAGAACTAAAACTCACTCAATCGCTTATTAATAGTGGTGCAACGGAGGAGCAAGCACACTTGGTTCTTAGCGAAGTTAAAAAACATCTGTCAAACGGATATTCAACTCATAGAATTTTTCGATTAGCCTTTAAAATATTAAAACGTATTTCAAGAGCCAGTGCATCAAAGTATAAATTAAAAGAAGGCATCATGGAGTTAGGTCCTGCAGGATTTGCGTTTGAAAAATTTATTGCAGAATTATTCAAAGCACAAGGCTATGATGTTCAAAATGGAGTGATTGTAAGAGGAAGATGTGTGCAACATGAAATAGATGTAATTGCTCAAAAAAACAACAATACCATCTTTATAGAATGTAAATACCATAACTTAATACATATTAAGTGTGATGTAAAAATTCCTCTTTATATACGATCTAGATACAACGATATTTTAGAGCAAAGCAGTTATGAAAATTTTGAAGGTTGGTTAGTGACGAATACAAAGTTCACAGAAGATGCTTTCAGTTATGGAACTTGTGCAGGTCTACGATTGATGAGTTGGGATGAACCAAAAGGCAAGGGATTAAAAACTCTTATAGATGAACAGAAATTATTTCCTATAACGTGCCTTACACTTTTAACGAAAGAAGAAAAAGAAATGCTCTTAAGCAAGGGTATAGTATTAACTAAACAATTGCTTAAGAGCAGACATATTTTAGAGTCGGTGGTACGTTCAAACCCTCGAGTTAACAATATAATGAAAGAAGTAAGCGAACTACTACATTAATTCGTAATTCGTAATTACTACTGTTTTTTCACCCAAGAGAATTCGTATTCTAACTCAGGAGTTTTCATACGATCAGCAATACGAGTTAAACGATCAGGCAATGCAACTAAATAATCTCTTGCTTTTTCACCCGCATCCGTTAATTCTTTAATGCTTTCAACTTGCCATTCGTTTAATAAATGTTTTATAATGTCGATATAATCTACAGAAGTGTAAACACCTAAACGTTGTGCAGCATTTGAGAAGTGGTCAAAAGTTGCTTCCATCTTTTTTCCAGCTTCTTTCAATAGATGTGCAGGCATAACAATTTTCTTGCGCATCATATCTTCAAAAGCTAATAACACTTCGCTTGCATCAACTTTAATAATTTCTTTTATGAATGCTTGGTATGCATTTGCATGACGAGCTTCATCTGAAGCTATCACACCGCACATTTTAGCTAATAAACTATCACCACTCTTTTTAGACAAGCTAGCATCTCTTCTATGAGAGATGTTAGTAGCCATTTCTTGGAAAGACGTGTAAACAAAATTTCTATATGGATCTCTATCGGTGCCAATATCAAAGCCATCGGCAATAAGGTATTGAGTAGAGATTTCTAATTGACGCATATCTACTCTACCAGAAAGGTATAAGTATTTATTTAATAAATCGCCGTGTCTATTTTCTTCAGCAGTCCAATGGCGTAACCATTTCATCCATCCACCTTCTTCATCGTTTGATACACCTTCAACAGTAGCTAACCATGACTCATAAGTAGGAAGAGCTTCTTCGGTGATGGTATCACCAATAAGTACAATCATTAAATCGTATGGAATTTCTCTAGCTGCGTCTTGTAAGTCTCTTACTTTATCAAAAAAATCAGGCTTAGATGAATCGGGGAGAAAATCTGTTGGTTGCCAATTTTCTTCAACAGGCTTAAGGTAATTAAACATGTTATTAAGCATGAAGCCTTCAATATGCTTCATTACTTCTTTTCTTTTTTCTTCAAAATATTTCACGTCGCAAGATAGTGAAAAAAAGCGAAGAATTGAGTACTGAGTACACAGTATTGAGTATTGAGTATTGAGTATTGAGTATCGAGTATCGAGTACTTAGTACACAGTACTCTGTACTCAGTACTCTGT
>JACCDS010284673.1_pt1 | contig 14909 bp, 9 predicted proteins | sample 7446441 | NCBI WGS metagenome assembly JACCDS01 (sample SAMN15323445, study PRJNA562643) | freshwater metagenome | isolation source: river surface water | place: USA:Blue River Watershed | collected 2017-08-17 | reverse complement strand
GCCGGCAACGGCGGCGCCAAGGACGAGAAAACAACGTAACAGCTTCATGGTGGCGGACAGGTTTCGGAGCCGCGCAGGAAGCGACGCGGCGGACGGCGGACGTGAATCCGGGGTGCGCCCAGCCCGCACGGGCCGTGTATCGGCGTCCAGTGCGCAGTTTGCCCGAAGTACGCCGGTTAAGCGCAGCGCCTTGCCAGCTCCGCCACCCGCTGCTTCTTCCGTCCGCCGGCGAAATTCACTTTGCGGCCGCCACGACCGCCGGCAACGTCTCGCCGTCCCGGCGGCGCCATGTGTGTCCAACCGTCGCCCGACGACCCCTTCAGATGAGCGAAAACCAATTTGCCAACCTTGCCCTCCTCGAGGCTTCCCTCTGGGACGCCGCCGACAATCTCCGCGCCAACTCCAAGCTCACCGCCGGCGAATACTGCATGCCCGTTCTCGGCGTGATCTTCCTCCGCCACGCCACCAACCGCTACCACGAGGCCCTCCGCGAGATTCAGGCCGACCAGGCCGCCGGCCGGATGCCGAAGCGCCCGCTCACCGCCGCCGATTTCAAAAAGCGCCGCGCCCTCCTCCTCCCGCCCGCCGCCCGCTACGATACTCTCGCCGCGCTCCCCAAAGGCGCCGACCTCGGCTCCGCCCTCGTCGACGCCATGAACGCCATCGAGCGCGATTTCGCGCCCCTCCTCAACCAGCTCCCCAAGGACTACACCAAGTTCGACAACACCCTCCTCGAAGACCTCCTCCGCGTCTTCGACAGCGAGGCGCTCCGCACCGCCCGCGGCGATGTCTTCGGTCGCATCAACGAATACTTCCTCATGAAGTTCGCCCTCCAGGGCGCGCAGGACAACGGCGAGTTCTTCACCCCGCCCTCCCTCGTTCAGACCCTCGTCAACGTCATCGAGCCCGACCACGGCATCGTCTTCGATCCCGCCTGCGGCTCCGGCGGCATGTTTGTCCAGTCGAGCCACTTCATCGAGCAGCGCGGCCAGAGTCCCGCCCATCGCGTCACCTTCTACGGGCAGGAATACAAGACCAGCAACCTGCGCCTCGCCAAAATGAACCTCGCCGTCCACGCCCTCGAGGGCGACATCGTCGAGGCCAACACCTTCTACGCCGACGAACACGAGCTCGCGGGCAAGTGCGACTTCGTCATGGCCAACCCGCCCTTCAACGTCGACAAGGTCGATGCCGCCAAGATCGAGCAGGACGTGCGCCTCCCCTTCGGCCTCCCCGGCGTCAACAAGGACCAGAAGGTCTCCAACGGAAACTACCTCTGGATTTCCTACTTCTGGAGCTACCTGAATCCCGCCGGCCGCGCCGGCTTCGTCATGTCCTCGCAGGCCAGCAGCGCCGGCCACGGCGAGGCCGAGGTCCGCCGTAAACTCGTCGAGACCGGCGATGTGGACGTGATGATTTCCATCCGCTCCAACTTTTTCTACACCCGCACCGTCCCCTGCGAGCTCTGGCATTTCGACAAGGGAAAACCCAAGTCCCGCCGCGACACTGTGCTCATGCTCGATGCCCGCGCCATCTACCGGAAAGTCACGCGCAAGGTCTACGACTTCTCCCCCGAGCAACTGCAAAACCTCACGGCCATCGTCTGGCTCTACCGCGGTGAGACCGTCCGCTTCGCCGCCCTCCTCGAATCCTACCGCGACCGCCTCCACGACCACCGCCGCGCCCTGGTTGCCGCGTTGCCCCCGGCGAGCCGGGCGCTCTCGGCCCTCGGCCCGGCGATCAAAGCCTGCGCCCAGCCCCTCTCGCCCGAATTTCAGACCGAGACCGATGGCCTCGCAGCCGATTGCACGGCGCTCGAAAAACTCTCGGCGCACCGCAACTTCACCAAAGACCCGGCTTCACTCCCCGACTGCGCCGCCGCCTGCCGCGCGCTCGTGCACCGGGTCCGCGCCCTCGGCCGCGTCGTCGATCCCCTCGTCAGCGCCGCCCTCGAAGCCACCGAGGACAAACAGCTCAAGAAGGACCTCAAAGCCGAACGCGAACGCACCGACGCCGCGTGGGCACCCGTCCTCGCCGCGGCCGAAGCCACCGTTTACCTCACGCGCCACTTCGACTGGCTGCTCCACCGGTTCCCGAAGGGCCGCTACGTCGATGTTCCCGGCCTCTGCAAAGTCGTCACGCGCGCCCAGATCGCCGCCGCCGATTGGAGCCTCACCCCGGGCCGCTACGTCGGCGTCGTCCCCGCCGAAGTGGATGACGATTTCGATTTCGAGCAGACGATGCGCGACCTCCACGTCGAACTCGCCGACCTCGACACCGAAGCCGCCGCGCTGGCGAAGAGGATCCAAAAGAACTTCGCGGGACTGGGCGTATGAAGTGGTCCAAACGCCTTTTGGGCGAAGTAGCCGATCTCACCCTCGGCAAGATGCTGGATGAGAAAAAGAATCGCGGTGAGCTTTTGCCCTACCTTGCAAACATCAATGTGCGGTGGGGTGAATTCGACCTACAGAATCTTCGTGAGATGAGGTTTGAGCACGACGAGAGGGAACGTTTTGGCCTCAAATCGGGAGACATTGTTATGTGCGAGGGCGGTGAACCCGGACGCTGCGCTATATGGAACGAGGAGATTCCTGGAATGATGACGCAGAAGGCGCTGCATCGCATCCGTCCGCACGCGTGTCTGAACAACCGCTTTCTATTCTACTCATTTCTCCACACCGGTAAGATTGGTGGTTTTTCTTCGCTGTTCACGGGCTCCACCATCAAGCACTTCCCGGCGCAGCAACTCGCCAAGCTGGAAATCAAGTTCCCTGGGCTTTCGCTCCAGCTCCGCATCGCCGACGTGCTCTCCGCCTACGACGGCCTTATCGAAAACAACCGGCGGCGGATGGCGTTGTTGGAGGAGTCGGCGCGGCTGCTTTACCGCGAGTGGTTCGTCCGCCTCCGCTTCCCCGGCCACGAACGCACGCGCATCACCGCAGGCGTTCCGTCTGGCTGGCGCAAAACGCCGCTCGGCAACATCACCACCAAAATCGGCAGCGGTTCGACCCCGCGCGGAGGCGAGGCCGCCTACCAGACCGAAGGCGTCACGCTGATCCGCAGCATGAACGTTTACGACGACCGCTTCGACGACGACGGCCTCGCCTTCATCGGCGAAGAGCAAGCCGCCGCCTTGGACAACGTCTCCGTGCAAGCGCGGGACATCTTGCTGAATATCACCGGAGCCTCCGTCGCCCGCTGCTGCATGGCCCCGGAGCGACACCTCCCGGCCCGCGTGAACCAGCACGTGATGATCATCCGCGCCGATCCCGCGAAGGCCGATCCGTTTTTCGTCCACGCCGCCATCAACAGCGACGAACGCAAACGCCAGCTCCTCAGCTACGCGCAAAAAGGCTCCACGCGCGAAGCCCTAACGAAGGAGACAATCAGCGCCTTTGAAATCACGCTGCCCCCGGCCGACCTCATGCGCCAATTTAGGGAAATCGCGGAGCCCTGTTTCCAGCAGCGCGAAACCCTCGCACTCCAAAACCAAAAACTCCGCACCGCCCGCGACCACCTCCTCCCGCGCCTCATGAGCGGTGAGCTTGCGGTGTGACGCCGCGCGCACCTACAACCCGCCATGCTGTTCGACCGTCAGAAACGTCTCCTCGCGCTCGTCGATGCCCTCGGCGGCGAGGTGGGCAATCTGGATTTCCAGAAACTCCTTTTCCTCTATTGCCGCGAGGTCGAGACGGAACCCGCCTATGAATTCGTGCCCTACAAGTACGGCGGTTTCTCCTTCACCTCGTACGCGGACAAGCGGCGGCTGACCGAGCAGGGCCTGTTGGCCGACGAGGAGCGCGTCTGGCGCTTGACCCCCGAGGGCCGCACCCTCGCGAAAGTGCCGCCGATGGTCCGCGTCGGCATGGATGGTTTCGCCCGCCGGAAAGCCGCCCTGCGCGGTGATGCGCTCGTCGCCGAGGCCTATCGCCAACATCCCTACTACGCCGTCCGCAGCGAAATCGCCGACCGCCTGCTCGCCGCCGATGCCCCCGCCCGCGCCGCCATCGCCGCCGCCCGCCCGCCACGCGGTGCGCCGGGCCTCTGCACCATCGGCTACGAGGGCAGCACGCTCGAAGGCTACCTCAACCGCCTGCTCCGCGCGGGCGTGACGCTGCTGTGCGACGTGCGCCGCAATCCGCTCAGCCGCAAATACGGCTTCTCCAAGGGCACGCTCTCCAAAGGCTGCGACGGTGTCGGCCTCCGCTACGAGCATCTCCCCGAGCTCGGCATCGCCTCCGAGGAACGCCGCGAGCTTCACACCCAGGCCGACTACGACGCGCTCTTCGCTGTCTACGAACGCGACAGCCTGCCGCAGCAGGGCGCGGCGCTGGCGAAGATTCGCGGCTGGGTGAAGGAGGGGCACCGCGTGGCGCTCACCTGCTACGAAGCGCAGGCCTGCCAATGCCACCGCCACAGCGTGGCCGAGGCGCTGGAGCGGGAGTTTGGCCGGACATTTTCCCCCCGGCACCTGTAACGGAGACTCCGTCCCATGTCTCGCGAGCGCATTCTGATCACGGTCAAAACCTATCCGACGCTCTCGCAGACTCACGTTGAACTGGTGTGCACGGCCGGCTTCCGGGCCGACGGTTCGTGGGTGCGCATCTATCCCGTGCCCTTCCGCCTGCTGGAGCACGGCCGGCAGTTTGCCAAATGGACGTGGGTCGAGCTGCCACTGGTGCGCCGGACCAAGGACCATCGCCACGAATCGCACAGCCCCACCGACCGAAACGACATCCAGATTTTCGACACCATCGGCACCACCGACGGTTGGAGGGAACGCCGCAACTGGGTGCTCAATCGCGGCCCGGTCTGGACCAACCTAAAAAATCTCATCGCAGCGGGCAAACAGGGCGAAGTCTCTCTCGCCACCTTTAAGCCCGCCCAGTTTCTGGGCCTCGATCACGAGCCGGCGACCACCGAATGGGACGCCGACCGGATGGCCGCCGCCAAAGAACAACTCAAGCAGACCGACTTGTTCGAAAGCGACGCCTTGGTCGAAAACTTCCAACCGGCCGAAAAGGTGCCGCACAATTTCTACTACCGCTTTCGCGATGAAGCCGGCACCGAAAGCCGCATGCGGATTTTGGATTGGGAAATCGGGATGCTCTATTGGAACTGCCTCGGGCGGGCTCATGGCGACCAAGACGAGGCCTTGCGCAAGGTGCGCCAGAAATACGAGACGACTTTCTTTCAAACCGATCTCCACCTGTTCCTCGGCACCACGCTGGAGTGGCACGACCGCGCGCCCAATCCCTGGGTGATCGTCGGCGTCGCCCCCTTTCCGCACCAACTGCAGGGCGAGCTGTTTTGAGCGATGGCCTTCACCGACCTCAACTCCGAGGACCGTCTCGTGCAGCAGACCTTTGCCGAGCATCTGCGCGACCGGCTCGGATGGGAAACGCTCACCGCGTGGAATGCCGAAACCTTCGGCCCCGCCGGGACCCTCGGCCGCACCGATACCCGCGAGGCCGTCCTCGTCCGCGATCTCCGCGCCGCCCTCGCGCGCCTCAACCCGGACCTGCCGCCCACCGCCGTCGCCGAGGCGGTGCAGACGCTGACACGGCACGACTTCACCCGCTCCCTGCTCCAGCACAACCAGGAGTTCCACCGCTTGATCCGCGACGGCGTGCCCGTGAGCTACAAGGATCCGCGGGGCCAGCGCCGCACGGGCCGCGCCCGCGTGATCGACTTCCGAAACGAACGCGCCGCCGACGGCACACTGCCCAACCGCTTCCTCGCCGTGCGCGAACTCAAGCTCACCGGTCTGCGCGCCCCGGGCTACAACCGCCGCGCCGACCTCGTGTGCTTCGTCAACGGCCTGCCCCTCGTGTTCATCGAGCTGAAAGCCGTCCACCGCAACATCCGCACCGGCTTCGACGAAAACCTCACGGACTACATGGAGGAGCACACGATCCCCCACGCGTTTCACCACAATGCGTTTCTTATCGTGAGTAACGGCCACCGCGCCCGCTACGGTTCCATCACCAGCCGCTGGGAACACTTCTACGAATGGAAACGCCTCGGCGAAGACGACCGCGCCGGCAGCGTCGAAGCCGAGCGCCTGCTCAACGGCATGCTCGCCCAAGACCGCCTCCTCGACCTCGTGGAAAACTTCATCCTCTTCGATGCCAGCAAGGCCGGCCAGACGCGCAAAATCGTCGCGCGCAACCACCAGGTCCTCGGCGTGAATCAAGCCGTCGCGTCGGTGCGGCAACAGGAAGTCCTCAAACTCGAGTTTCCGCCCGCGCGCCGCCTGAAACAGCGACTGATCGAAATCCCCGAACCGCCGGCCCTCGCCGCCGAGGAGGCGACCGACGACGGCAGCCCCTACGCCGCCGCCGTCATCGAGGAGCGCGAGGAGAAAAAATCGGTGCGGATGCTCGAACTCGTCGAAACCGCCCACCCCCAGCTCGGCCGCCTCGGCGTCTTCTGGCACACGCAGGGCAGCGGCAAATCCTACTCGATGGCGTTCTTCGCGGAGAAAGTCCGCCGGACCGTTTCCGGCAAGTTCACTTTTCTCTTCATGACCGACCGCGAGGACCTCGACGGCCAGATCTACGGCACGTTTGCCGGTTGCGAAGTCATCGACCCGCGGACCACGCCGCGCGCCTCGTCCGGCAAAGAGTTGAAACGGCTCCTGCAGGAAAACCACCGCTACATCTTCAGTCTGATCCACAAGTTCAACCAGGACGTCGACCCGCGCGAGCCCTACAGCACGCGCGACGACATCATCGTGGTGTCCGACGAGGCCCACCGTACGCAGGCCGGAAAACTCGCGCGCAACATGCGCCTCGCGCTGCCCCACGCCGCCTTCATCGGCTTCACCGGCACGCCCCTCTTCAAGCACGACCATCTCACCAAACGCATCTTCGGCTCCTACGTCTCGCGCTACGATTTCAAGCGCTCCGAGGAAGACGGCGCCACGGTGAAGCTCGTCTACGAAAACCGCGGCGAAAAACTCGGCCTCGCCCGGCTCGACCTCAACGACCGCATCGCCGAGGCCATCGCGAAAGCCGAAATCGATCCCGACAAGGAAGCGCTGCTCGAGAAACTGCTCGGCAAAGACTACGAGGTCGTCACCGCCGACGAACGTCTCGACAAACTCGCCGACGATTTCGTGGAGCACTGCGCCACGCGCTGGGAGTCCGGCAAGTCGATGCTCGTCTGCATCGACAAGCTCACGTGCGGTCGCCTCCACCAGCGCATCATGCCGCGGTGGAAGAAGAAACTTGCTGCCGTCCGTCGCGCCGCCAAGGCCGAGAAAGATCCGGACCGACGCACCAAACTCGACGCGCAGGCCGCCTGGATGGACGAGACCATCGTCGAAATCATCATCAGCGAAGGGCAGAACGAGATTAAGGCCTTCAAAAAATGGGGCGTGGATATCATCCCGCACCGCACGGTGATGAAACAGGGTTTCGAGACCGCCGACGGCAAACGCGTCGATGTCGAAACCGCCTTCAAGGACCCCCAGCACCCCTTCCGCGTCGCCATCGTGTGCGCGATGTGGCTCACCGGCTTCGACGTGGAATGCCTCTCCACGCTCTACATCGATAAGCCGATGAAGGCGCACACGCTGATGCAGGCCATCGCGCGCGCCAACCGCATCTACCCTGGCAAAGATTTCGGCCTCATCGTCGACTACAACGGCATGCTGAAGAGCCTGCGCGCCGCCCTTGCCCAATACGCCCTCGGCGACGAAGGCGGCGGTGAAGACGAGATCGTCGCCCCGCTCGCCGAACGCGTGGCCGCGCTCCATTCCGCCCTGGAGGAAACGGAAAAACACCTTCGCGGCCTTGGTTTCGACCCCGCCTCGCTCGTCGGCGCCAAGGGCTTCGCCCGCATCGAAGCCCTCGCGAACGCCACCGAAGCCGTCGCGGCCTCGCGCGACGAGGGCCGCCGCCGCTTCGAGATTCTGGCGCGACAGGTCTTCATTCGCTTCAAGGCGCTCATCATGGAGCCGGCCGCCCTCGCGTTCGCCGTGCGCCACGACAACCTCGAAGGCATCTACAAAAAACTGGAGGAGCGCCGTGACACCGCCGACGTGACCGAGCTCCTCAAGGAACTCCACCGCATCGTGAACGCCGCCATCCGCGCCCACGAGCCCGGCGACGACCAGCTCGACGCCAAGCTCTACGACCTCAGTCGCATCGACCTGGAAAAGCTCCGCGACGAATTTGCCAAGAAGGTGAAACGCAAAGCCACCGCAATCGAAGACATCCGCCTACTCGTCGAGCAGAAGCTCCGACAGATGCTCGCCCGCAATCCGCAGTGCATGGACTACTACAAGCGCTACTCGGAGATCGTCGCCGACTACAACCACGACAAAGACCGCGTCACCATCGAGGAGACGTTCGCCAAGCTCATGGCGTTGGTGGAGAGCCTCGACGCCGAATCGCGTCGCGCCGCCGAAGAGGGCCTGAGCGAAGATGAATACGCGCTGTTCTGCCTGCTCCAAAAGGAACGCATCTCCAAAGCCGACCGCGAACGCGTAAAGCTCGCCAGCCGCGGCCTCCTCGACGCGCTCACGAAGCTGATCGCCCGCCGGGCGCGCTGGACCGAAAAAGAACAGACTCAGGCCGAGGTCGAAACGTTGATCCTCGATCACGTTTACTCCGCGCTACCCAACCCGCCCTTTTCCGATGACGAAAAGCAGGCGGTCGCCCAGCAAGTCTACCGACACGTCTGGCAGCAAAGCGCGAGCGGCACATTTGCCGCGGAGCAGTCCTGACCAGGGCCGACTCCGCGCGCCGGGCCGCGGCACCACGATCACGGCGACCGTCCGGCAATAGGCCGGCCGCGCTACTCCGCCCGCCACCGCGCCCACGCGGCGGCGACCTCGGAGCCGCACACGACGGCGAAGACGGCGAGGCAGAGGGCCAGCGCGACGTTGCCGCGCCAGCCGTTCGCGAGCGCGCCGACCCAGGCGCGCCGGTTGTTCAAGTAGAGCAGCGTCGCCGACAGAAACGGCATGAAGAACGCGCCCACGATCGAGAAGGCCACCACGACCGCCACCGGCTGCTTGAACCAGAGCAGCACCAGCGGCGGAAACGCGAGAAACCCGAGGGCCGCGAGCGAGATGCGGCGCTCCGCCGCCGGCGCCGCGCCCATCGGCGCGCCGCGCCACGCCGTGATCAGATCGACAAAGACCTGCGGCACTCCCTGCCACACGCCGAGCATCGCGGTGAACACCGTGCCCCAGAATCCGACCAAAAAGATCCACCGCGCCGCCGGGCCGCCCACACCGGCCAGCCGATCCGCGATCTCGAGCGCGATCCGCGGCCCGCTCGCCGCCGCGGCATGCACGCCCGCCGCAATCACGACCAGCGAAATGCCAAACAGCCCCGTGAACACGTACGCCAGCCGCACGTCGCCGCGCACCTCCGCCAGTTTCTCCGCACCGCGCCAACCCGCCGCCCGCATCCAATAGCCGTAGCAAATCACCGTCAGGCTGCCGCCGATGCCGCCGAGCAAGGCCAGCACCTGCGCGCCGCCGCCGTTCGCCGGCACCTGCGGCACGAAGAGTCCGCGCAGCACGTCGCCCCACGCCGGCGCCGCGAGGACGGCGCAACCGAGCACGCACAGCGCCATCAGCGCGATCAGGGCCTTCATCATCTTTTGGAACACCGCGTAGCGGTTGGCCGCCACCAGCAGCGCCGCCGCGGCCGCATGGATCGCCCCCCAGACCGGCACCGGCAGGCCGGGAAACAGGCTCGCGCCCGCCAGCCCGCAGGCGCTGCTCAGCGACGCCCCGACCATGAAGGTCCAGAAAACGAGATAGACCGCGAAGCCCGCCGCCACCCACCGCGGCAGCCGCGTCGCCCACGCCCGCACCACCGTTTCCCCCGTCGCCAGCTGCCACCGCGCCAGCGCCTCCGTCAGCACGAACTTCAGCGCCGCCGTGCACGCCACGGCCCACAGCAGCGTCGTGCCGAAACGGATACCGGTGACGGACGCGACGACGACGTCGCCCGCCCCGATGCCGGCCGCCGCCAGCACCAGGCCCGGACCGAGCTGCCGCACGCGTTCGCGCCAGGGAAGGGGCATGGGCGCGCAGTGAAAACGCGCCGGCGGCCCGGGCGCGAACGAATTCCCGCGGCGCCCGCCGCGCCGCCCCCGGCCTCAGCCGGGATCATGCAGTTGAGAGTTGGAAGTTGAGGGTTGAGAGATCGATCCGTCCAAGCCCGGAAAATACGAGCGCAGCACGCGGTGTGAAAAACCGAACGGTTCTGCTCTCAACCCTCAACCAAGCTCTCTCAACTCATGAATTCGCCTCAGAACCGGCGCAACCCCTGCGCCTGCGCCGGCGCGGAGAGACCGAGGAGCGCCGACAGCGTGGGCGCGATGTCCTCGACGCCGACGCGGTCCTTCCGCACGCCCGCCGGCACCCCCGCCCCGAACCAAACCTGCGGTACATGCGTGTCGTAAACGTACGGCGTGCCGTGCGAGGTGCCGGTGTTCGCCCGCGTTTGGAAATACGGCTGGTAAACCATCACGACGTCGCGGTCGCGTTCCGGGAAATAACTCCGGCGCACCGCCGCCAGCACCGACGGGCCGTCGGGCGACGCCGCCTCGATCTGGTCGCGCGTGTACGCCAGCGCCACGTAGGGCAGCGTCGCCACCGCGTTCCGCAGCACCGTCGCGACTTCGGCGCGGTTGAGTTTCTTGGCCGCCAACACCGGCAAGCGCAGGTGAAACCCGTTGTTGTCGCGCGTGAACCAGTACTCCGGCGCTTCCGGCGCACCGAACGCCGCATCGAGCGCCTTGCGTCCGGCCGCGTCCAACTCCGCCACCTTGAAGCGGCCGCCCGGGCCGTCGGCCCGGCCCGCGTTCACGCGCTCGGGCAACGGCGCCACCCCGTGGTCCGCCGTCAAAACGATCACGCAATTCGCCAGGCCAACCTCGCGGTCGAGCCGGTCGAAAATCGCCGCCAGCACGCGGTCGAGCCGCAGCATCGAATCCATCACTTCGTGACTGTCCGGGCCGTAATTGTGGCCGACGGAATCGACCTGCGAAAAACTCACGCACAGCAGATCCGTCGCGCCGTTGCGGCCGAGTTTCTCCTCCACGATCGCGCGCTGCACGAACTCGCCGAGGAACTCGGTGCTGAACGGGGAATTGTCGAAGGCGGAGAAAAACGCCGGGCCGACCGCGTCGCGCCCGCCCGTGACTTTCTTCGGAAACGTCCGCGTGAAACCGGATTCCGCCCACTCGCCCGGCGCATCGTCGGGCCCTTGCACGGCATCGTACACCGCCGGTGCGAGCAGCCGTTCCCAGACTTTGCCGAAACTGGCGTGCACCCGGCGCTCCGCATTGAACGCCGCCACCCAGGCCGGCGCCTGCTCGCGGTAATACCGCGACGTCACCATCACCCCGTTCTCGTCCCAATACGCGGCGTCCGCCAGGCGTCCCCCGAGCAAGATCGCGGAACGGTCCTTGTTCGAAGCGGCAAACACCTTGGCTTTGGCGCCGTAGCGCATCTTGAGTTGGTCGCCGACGGTGTCGGCCCGGAGCACCCGCGGCGAACGCCCGGCCTTCGCCGCCACCAGGGCGGCCGTCGCATCGGCCGGCGTCAGGCCGACGAGCGGCGCGGTGCGGTCCTCGACGTTGTTGACCTGTTCCCACAGGCCGCGGTCGAGCCAGTCGTTCGCGATGACGCCGTGCGTCATCGGATAAGCCCCGGTCAAAATCGTCGCGTGCCCCGGCGCCGTCTGCGTGAGCGCATGCGCGTAATGGCAATCCTCGAACACCAATCCGCCCGCGGTCAGGCGCCGGAAGCCGCCTTCGCCGAAGTACGGTCCGAACCGCTGGAGGTAGTCGCCGCGCAACTGGTCGACCGAGATGACGACGGCGAGTTTGGGGGCGGGCGGCGGGGCGGCAAACGCGGTCGCCGCACAACCCAAGAGGAGAAGAAATCGGAAACGAATCGGCATGGCAGAGAATCAGCGAGGGCTGACGCAGGCCGGGAAGCAAGCGTTGCGCCGAATTCCCGCCGGTGGCCGGATTCGTCCGCGGTCCTTGCCTCGGCGCCGTCCGCGCCTTTATCACCGGCCCGCGCATGGCATGGATTTGCGAGTGGATCGGCCGAGGGTGGCGGACGTGGTTGTCCGCCCTGCCGCCCCTTGCGCCCGCGGTTGTCGGGCCGGCCGGATTTTCGCCGGTCTGGGCGATGGCGGAAGAATCCTGCAACTTTCCGCCGCGCCCCGGGGTTGTGGGGGGGAAAGATGCTTCCCCACCCGTGCACACCACCGAAGCCGGCCTGAAACCGGCGACCGATTTCACCACCTTCATGCGCAACTACCAGGACATGGTTTTCTCGACCGCCGCGCGCCTCACGGGCAACGACGCGCAGGCCGAGGATATTGCGCAGGAAGTGTTCCTGAAGGCCTACGAGAACTACGATCACCTCGGCACCAGCCCCACCGCCGGCGGCTGGCTCAAGACCGTCGCCACCAACCTCTCCCTCAACCACCTCTCCCGCTACCGCAACCGCTGGCGCTTTTTCTCCGAATTCAAACGCGAGGACGCCGGCGACGACCGCGATGCCCCGGAAGTCGAATTCGCCGCCCCGGATACGTTTTTCAGCGCGGTCGACGCCGACGACCGCCGGGCCGTCGTCGAAGCCGCCCTCGCCGAATTGCCCCCGCACCAACGCGTGCCGCTCGTCCTCTACCACTTCGAGGATCTGCCCTACGAAGACATTGCCAAGAAACTCGGCGTCTCCCTTGCCAAGGTGAAAACCGACATCCTCCGCGCCCGCGCCGCCCTCGCCAAGATCCTCGTCCGCCGCGGCACCGCCCACGAAAAAATCTCCCTCTGACGCCCATGACTCCCAAACCCAAATCCCCCGCCGATCTGGAGCGTCTGATCGACCGCACGTTGCGCGAACTGCCCGCGCGCCGCGCCCCGTCCTCCCTCGAGCAGCGCGTCCTCGCCGAGCTCGCCCGCCGCGCCGCCCTGCCGTGGTGGCGCAAGAGCTTCGCCCACTGGCCGCTCGCCGCCCGCGCCGTCTTCCTCGTCGTCTGCCTCGGCCTCGTGAAACTCGCCCTCATGGCCTCGGTCTGGGTCATGGCCGGCTTCGATTCCGCCCAGTACCACGAAGCCTTCGCCCAACCCGTCGTCTGGCTCGAAAGCCTCCGCATTCTTTTTCACGCCGGTATCGGCTCCATCGAAGTCATCACCCGCAACATCCCGCCCCTCTGGCTCTACGGCGGCCTCGCCTTCGTCGCGACCCTCTACGCGACCCTCTTCGGCCTCGGCGCCGCCGCCTACAAACTGCTCTACGCGCAGCGCTAACCCGCCCGCCCCATGAATTCCGATTCCTCCAACTCCCTCGTCCTGCCCGTGTCGTTCCGCCAACTCCTGGTCGGCGCCGCCATCGCGGTCTGCTTCACGACCACCCTCGCGCTCGTCGCCCAGGAAACCCCGGCGCCGGTCCCGCCGCCCGCCCAAGTCAGCCCCGCCGCCGATCCCGCCGCGGAACCGCCGTTGCGCCGGCTCGACGAAGCCGCCGCACCTGCCGTGCCCGCCGCCCCGGAAGTCGCACCGGAGGTTGCCCCGGAAGCGCCCAAGGCCCCGACCAAAAAGAAATCCAATCGCCGCCGCGCCGAGGCCGGCGGCGCCGTCGAAGCCCCCTTCGGCGACCACACCGTCAACGCGGGCCGTGAAATCTCCGAAGCCGTTTCCATTTTCGGCTCCACCCGCGTCGAAGGCAAAGTCCGCAGCGACGCCGTCTCCATCCTCGGCTCCACCTCCGTCGGCCCGGAAGGCGAAGTCGGCGGCGCCGCCGTCGCCGTCCTCGGCAAACTCGATGTTCAGGGCAAGGTCGCCGAGGAAGCCGTCTCCGTCCTCGGCGGCGTCACCCTCAACGGCCATGTCGGCGGCGAAGTCGTCTCCGTCCTCGGCAACATCGACCTCGGCCCCAAGGCCGTCGTCGACGGCGATCTCGTCATCGTCGGCGGCCGGCTCACCAAACATCCCGACGCCGTCGTCCGCGGCAACGAGGTCAAAGTCCCCTTCCCCGGCCATTTCGGCGACGTCGAATGGCTCGTGACTTGGTTCAACCAATGCCTGATGCGCGCCCGGCCCCTCGCCTTCGGCGCCAATCTCGGCTGGGCCTGGCTCGTCGCGTTCGGCTTCCTCGGTTTCTACGCGCTGCTCGCGTTGCTCTTCCCGAAACCCGTCGAGCGCTGCGTCTCCACCTTTGAAACCCGCCCGGGCTATTCGCTCCTCGCCTCCATCCTCACCACATTCCTCGCCCCGGTCGCCCTGGTTCTGCTGACCGTAACCGTGATCGGCATCGTCGTCGTCCCGTTTGCCGGCGCCGGTCTCTTCGCCGCCAGCCTCTTCGGCAAAGCCGTCATGCTCACCTGGATCGGTCGCCGCCTCACCGGCCTCGCCGGCCCCGGCCCGCTGCGCCACCCGGTCTTCGCCGTGCTCATCGGCGGCCTGATCGTGATGCTGCTCTACACGCTCTGGGGTTCGTTCTTGCTCTACAAACTCCTCGGCTGGCTCGGCGTCGGTGTGACCCTTTACACGCTCCTGCTCGCCCTGCAGCGCGAGAAACCCGCCCCCGCCGGCCCGACCGGCGAGAGCGGCCCCGCCGCGCCGGCCCCGCTGGTCCCGCCCTTCGTCCCGTCGCCGGCCCCGGTCGTTGCCCCGCTCGACGCTGCTCCGGCCCCCGTCGCTCCGGCCGCCTTCGTCAGCGGTTTCACGGCCGCCGCCGCCGTCACGCCCGATCCGGTCGTCGTCGCCGCGCCGCCCGTCGTCCTCGACCCTCCCGTGGTTCCGGCCGCCGTGCCGCCGCCGTTGCCGGCCGCCGTCGACGCGGTGTGGCTGCCGTGGCTGCCGTGGCCGAAGGCGCCGGAGATGGAGTCGCGGCCGGAGACGAAGTCAGTCCAGTGCAG
>JACCDS010765362.1_pt1 | contig 14910 bp, 11 predicted proteins | sample 7446441 | NCBI WGS metagenome assembly JACCDS01 (sample SAMN15323445, study PRJNA562643) | freshwater metagenome | isolation source: river surface water | place: USA:Blue River Watershed | collected 2017-08-17 | reverse complement strand
CCGCGTTCGAGCAGGTACATCGTTGCCTCGTAACCCATGCCGCAGCCGGCGCTGACGTAGTCGTTGTTGCCATAGCGGGCACCCGCGCGCGTGTTCACGACCACGATGTCCAGAGGCTCAAGCGTGTGATCGATGCGTTTCAGCTCAGCCTCGACATCGGCTGCGGTGGCCACATAGCCATCCGGAAAATGCCGAAAGTCCAGCTTCACCCCGGGCTGGAAGCACCATTCGAGCGGCACCTGGTCGATCGTGATCGAAGGACGCTCGCCACCGTTCTTCGCGTCCTGCGTCGAATGGAAGTGCCACGGTGCATCCAGGTGCGTGCCGCTGTGCGTGGTCAACGTCACCCACTCGGCCGCAGCGGCCTCGCCGTCCGGGAAGTCCTCGGCCTTCGTCCCAGGCAGCAACTTCAGGAACTCCGGCATCGTGTCGGCATGCTTCTGGTACGTGATCTTCGGCGCCAAGGTCGGCGGATCGGACAGCACGTCGTTCTCGAGATAGATCGAGAGGTCAACGAAGCGACGTTTCAGTTTCATGCGTTGCTTTCCTTCCGGTGCGATGAACGTGGCGCTTGCCGTCTCACCCTCAGATCGGACTGGCCAGGGCCATCAGCGAGCTGCGCATGATCTGCGCGTGCTCTTCCTTGCTCCCACCCGTCATCTCGATCTCGCCCAGGCGCAGCGAGTTCTCGACCACCATGCGGCAACGCTCCCAACGGCGCTGCTCAAAGGCATTGATCGCTGCAGAGATATCGGGCTGACGGCCGACCTCATCGGCCAGTACCAGCGCATCCTCGATGCCGATGCAGGCACCCGAGGCCAGATGCGGCGTCGTTGCATGCACGGTGTCGCCGATCAGCACGACCCGCCCGACATGCCAGGGTTGCGGCAGCAACAGGGCCTCCAGTGGCCGATAGACGATGCTGGACTCGGACGTGATCTGGTCGCGGATCGCCTGCAGCAACGGCGCCGGGAAATCCTGGAGGAGCGAGCGAAGGTGCGGCGCGAAGGTTGCAGGATCAACGTGATCGTTGGTCGGTCGGTGTTCGGTGACGAACAGGTACATCTCGTCCTTGGACACCGGATTGACGCCGGGCTTGACACGTCCCATCCACATCTTCGCCGTGTTGACCTCCGGCGGCCGCGGCAGAACCGCCCGCCAGACCGCCTGGCCGCTGTAGCGCGGCTTGGGCGCTTGCGGGAACAGGGCCTCGCGTGTCTTGGAATACAACCCGTCGGCGCCGATCACCAGGTCATAGCGGCGTCGCTGACCGTCGGTGAAGTTGACCTCCACACCTTCGGCGTCCTGTTCGAGTGACGTGAAGGTACAGCCCAGGCGGACCTGCGCACCTGAAGCCCGGGTCGCCTGGGCCAGGATCATGGCGAGCACCGGCCGCATGATGGCGCCGCCTCCAGGCACGTCGGGTCCGGCCAGGCGCGGCGTCGGCAAGGTGGCGACCGGGGTGCCGTCCGCCGTCAGGATCTCGACGCCATCCGCGGCATTGCCCAGGCGCAGGAACTCGTCGAGGACGCCAAGTTGCTTGAAGGCGCGCAACGTCGCACCACCCAGACTGATGCCGGCGCCATAGCTGCGCCAGCCAGGATCGATCTCGACGATGTCGACGTCGACACCCTTCTTGCGCAGCTCGATGGCAGCGGCCATGCCAGAGAAGCCGCCACCGATGATGAGGACCTTCTTGGATTCGAAGTTCATGTGCTTGTCTCCATGTGGGTGTTGATCAGAAGGCGAATCTGTCCGTCTTCGTCCTGAACGACGGGAATGCGGGTCAGCGTCTGACCGATGCAGGGGCCGAGCACGCACACCCCGCTGTGAATGTCGAAGCGCGCCCCGTGTGCGTGGCAGGCGATGTGCAAGCCATCACCGCTGAGGTAGGCGTCCTTGCGCCAGGCCATCGGCGTGTCGGGCCCATGCGGGCAGGAATTGCGATAGCCATGGAGACTCCCCTTGCGCACGACGAAGACGGTGTCGCGTCCCTGCCCATGGGGATCGAAGCCGCGCGAAGCGCCCTCAGGCAGTTCGTCGCGGTGGCATAGCAGGATGGACGCGTTCATGCCTCGCCTCAGGCGGTGCGTGCACCCAGGGTTTCGGCCACCCAGTCGGCGATGTAATGGCCCGCGTTGATGCTGTTGTCGAAGCTCGAATGCTGCGAGCCACCCTCGCGGTCGGTGAAGATCTTCAGCTCGCGCTTCGGGGCGTTGACCAGTTGGTCGAACGTCTGGTGCGCCCACTTCAGCGGAATCTGAGAGTCCTTCTCGCCATGGGTGACCAGAAATGGAACCCTGATGCGCTCGACCACACCATCGAGGTGAACGTTCTCGGCGATACGCATGAAGTCATCCATGTCCTTGGCGCCCCACACCCACATCACGTGCGACCAGTAGTGCGGCACGGGGAAGTTGCCTTCCTTCTCAAGCCGGCGCTTCTGCACGTCGCGCCAGTCATGATTCGCGCCCCAGACGACGCCGCACGCGAATCGCGGCTCGAAGGCAACGGCACGAGGGCAGTAGTAGCCGCCCAGTGAAACCCCCTCGCAACCAATGCGTCGGGGGTCGACGTCGTCCTGTTGCTCCAGCCAGTCGACCACGCGACTGGCCCAGTGCTCGGCGTCATGTCGGGCCGTCAGACCACGCAGTCTCAGCGCGTCGCCGGTGCCGGGCTGGTCAATCAGCAGGGAGGACACGCCTCGCCGCGCCAGCCAGGCCGGCAGGCCGACGCGGTACTTCATCTCCTTCGTTGAATCCAGGCCATTGAGCTGGACCAGCAAAGGCGCACGTCCTTCCACGCCTTCAGCGCGAACGAGAAGACCGGAGATGAACGTTCCCTCGTAAGGGATGCGAACGATCTCGCAGTTCTCGCCGCTCAGGGCGATCCCCTCGGCGAAGACGTCCAGGAATCGCTGATACAACGCCACGCGGCCGGGCGCGCCATGTGCCAACAGGCGCTCGGCGGTGATGTAGTACGTTGCCGCACGGTTGAGCTTCTCGCCTGCTGACAGCAGACGCCCCCGCGACTTGTCCTCTTCGGCCAACGTGCACAGTTTGTCGGCCATGAGCACCCAGGTCTCGCGAAAGGCCTGCGTGCCAGCGGCATCGGGGGCTTTCGCGGCCTCTTGCAGCGGGGCGCACATGGCCTCGATCTCGCCTATCTTGGCGCCCATCTCGATGGCAAGATCGACCGAGAGGTTCCAGACATAGTTGGTGGGGAAGTAGCGAAACATGGCTCAGGTACCTTCTTTGATGGGCGCGCTCAAGTCGCGGAGTGACGCAGACATGTCGGCATCGGTGTCGCGCTCAGACCGGGCCGGCCTGAGAAGGAAGTGCGCCAGCGCTGGCAACAACACCATGGCGCCGAGCATGTTCCAGAGAAACATGAAAGCCAGAAGCAGTCCCATGTCGGCTTGGAACTTGATCGGACTGGCCACCCAGGTGATCACGCCGACGGCCAGCGTGACTCCCGTCAGAAGCACCACCTTGCCGGTGAACAGCAGGGCCCTGTAATACGCGTCGGACAGGCTCTTGCCAGCTCGCAACTGGGCCAGCGTGACCGACAGGATGTAGAGGGCATAGTCCACGCCGATGCCGACTCCAAGGGCGATGACAGGCAGCGTGGCGACCTTGACGCCCATGCCCAGCGCCACCATCAACGCCTCGGCCATCATCGAGGTCACCACCAGAGGAAGCACCGCGACCACGACCGCACGCCAGGAGCGGAAGGTGATGAAACACAGCAAGGCGACAGCGCCGTAGACCAGCACCAGCATCTGCCGCCAGGCATCCTTGACGACAATGTTGGTGGCGGCCTCGATGCCGGCTGATCCAGCGGCCAGCAGGAAGCGTGCATTGGCGCTGTCATTGGCCTTGGCGTACTGCTCGACATGACCGACCACACGTGTCAGCGTGTCAGCCTTGTGGTCGCGCAGGTAGACATACAGCGTCAGCAGCGAACAAGCGTCGTTGTACAGGCCGCGCGGAGCGCTGGCCGTCACGGTGTTGAGCATGTCCTGGTTTGGGAGGAACTCGTACCAGCGCGGATTGCCTTCATTGAGTCCAGACAACACGCGACGATTCAACAGGGCCAACGTGCTGGTGCTGACCACACCGTCCACCTGGCGCAGTTGCCACTCCAGAGCATCGACCTTGTTGAGCGCTTCGTAGTTGGAACACTGTCCTGCTGGCGTCTGCACCATCACCGCCATGACGTCGCTCGATGCGCCGTAGGCAGCATTGAGGAACGCGACGTCTCGGTTGTAGCGACTGTCGGCACGCAGTTCGGGTGCGCCGGGATCGCGGTCGCCAATCTGCAACTGGGTGCTGGCGGCATATCCACCCACCCCCATCACCAGACCGGCAGACACGGCAACGAGAGCCCACGGACGGTTCGTGAAACGGTCGAGGAACGCCCACAGCGGGTGCTTGGTCGAACCGCGGGCATCAGCCTGTTCGGCCCGCAGGCTGCGGGCAGCGGCACGGGTGCTGACGCCCGTGTAACTCAGCAGCACCGGCAGCAGGATCAGGTTGGTGAAGATCAGCGCGGCCACGCCGATGGACGCGGCGATCGCCAACTCACGAATGGCCGCGATGTCGATGACCAACAGCACGGCGAACCCGACCGCATCGGCGACCAGCGCGGTCAGACCGGCAAGAAAGAGTCGCCGGAAGGTGAATCTCGCTGCCACCAGCTTGTGCGCGCCGCGGCCCACGTCCTGCATGATGCCGTTCATCTTCTGAGCGCCGTGGCTCATGCCGATGGCGAAGACGAGAAAGGGCACGAGGATGGAGTACGGATCCAACGAATAGCCCAGCAAGGGCAGCAGTCCGAGTTGCCACACCACGGCCACCAGCGAGGCCAGCACCACCAGCGCCGTGGAACGCGTGCAACGGGTGTACCAGCCGACCATGGCGGTCGCGATCGCAACCGCGATGGCGAAGAACACCAGCACCTCACGCACGCCATCGATCAGGTCGCCGACGATCTTGGCGAAGCCGGTGATGTGAACACGCACACCCTCGGCCTCATACTTGGCGCGAACCTTCTCGAGTGCGGTGGACATCGCCGCATAGTCCAGTGGCTGACCGTCGGCGGTGGCCGTCAGCAGAGGCACGAAGATCACGCTGGACCGCCCGTCCCGTGCCACGAGTTGCCCGACCTCTCCCGAACGCGCCACATTCGCCGCCAGTTGCTGCAAGGCGGCGGGCGAACCGTCATAGCCGTCAGGGATGACCGGACCACCCTCCAGCCCGTCCTCGGTGACACCCACCCAACGCGTGCTGGGCGTCCACAGCGACCTCATGCCCGCACGGTCCACGCCCGGCAGCAGGAACACCTCGTCATTGATGCGCCGCAGGCGGTCCAGGTACTCCGCGTCGTAGATGCTCCCGTCCGGTCGCGCCACGGCAATACGCACCGCATTGCCCAGGCCCTTGAGGTCGGCCTGGTGCGTCAAGAAGTTCTGGATGTAGGGATGTTGCGACGGGATCGTCTTCTCGAAGCTGGCATTCAACTGCAGACGTGTCGCCTGCCAGCCCAGCACTGCCGTGATCAGCACACACAGCAAGACCACCAGCAGCCGGTGATTGAACAGGGCTCGCTCGATCAGGGAGCCAGAGCGGGGGTCAAATTCCGTCAAGGACGGAACACCGCCGTCCAATGTGTTCTGGAAGCCCATGGCCATCACCGCCCTGATGCGGAAGAACCGCCCATCACTGCAAGACCTGCTACGCCATAGGTCAACAACTCGCCGCCAGGCAAGGGGCTCAAGCCAGCCAACGGCGCCAGCGCCTCAGGCGTGGTCGGCACCAGACGATCGCCGGCCCGCCGGAGCACGTGGCCGGCCTGGTTGGCCACGAGCAACTCGCCAGACGCACCCACCGCCATGCCCGTGACGGAAGCCGACATGGGCACCGACATCTGCGTCCAGGTGACGCCTTGGTCACCGCTGCGCCAGATGTTGCCGCGCAGGCCACCCAAGACCCATTCACCGGACGGCAGAACCTCGCCGGCGAACCAGCTGCCGCGGTAGGGCGAGAGCAGAGGCTTGAAGTTGGCCCCGTCATCGTCGGAGCGCATCAGCAGGCCCTGTTCGCCAGCAAGCAGCATCGTCGACCCCTGACGACGCAGCACATAGATGTGCAAGCCCTTGGGGTTGGGCAGCCTGTTCATCCAGACGCTCCAGGTCTGCCCACCATCGGCACTGTGAAGGGCGATGCCGTAGGCGCCCACCGCCAGGAGTCGCTGGGCATCCCACATCGCCACGTCCAGAAACGGCTTGTCCGGGCCGTCGGCCACCAGGCGCTCGGCGTCACGCAGTTGCCGCGCATCGCCCGATGCCTTGGCGGCGTCCAGTGCCAGTTGCGCCAGCCGGCGCCCGTCCAGTCGCCGGTGCCATGTGGAGCCACCATCGGCCGTGGTCAGCACGGTCCCGCCGTGTCCGACGGCCACGCCGTGTCGGGCATCGGCAAAGCGAACCTGGGTCAGCGTGACACTGGCAGGCGCAGCCACCTGGCGCCAGCTGGCGCCACGATCCTCGCTGAGCACGATCACGCCGCGTTCACCGACGGCCACGACGCGATTCCCCGCCAGGGCTGCGGACGCCACGACGACACGGGCAGGCTGGCGCACCATCACGGCGGGCCGATCCAGGGCGTCGTCCACCGTGCTGGCGCTCGCGGGCAAGCTCAACACGATGCACAACGCCATCAGAACGGCATGCCCGGTAGGCCGTTCACCCGGGATACGTCTGCGCAGGGCGCAGAAGCTGATCGGTTGCTTGGACATCGGTCTGTCGTTCATGGCATGAGTTGCGCGGGGAACTGGCATCAGGACAGTTGCGAGTCAGGGCAATCAGCGCACGCCGTCGCCGGCCATGGCCTCGGGCGTGAAGTACGAATCAGGTCGCCGCGGCACGATGGGGTACTGCGAAGCCTTCTCATTGACCACGCCGCTGGCATACCAGGCACCCGAGATGAGGTCATTGAAGCCCCATTGCTGCTGAGGAGTGGTGGCAGGCAGATCAGGCATCACCACCGGATGGGACCAGTTCGTCTTCCACAGTTGACCGTTGGCATCCCAGCGGTCGCCCAGCACGGCCACCCAGGTGTCCTCGTCGACGTAGTAGCGGCTCTTGGGTGCCTGATGGCGCTGACCCGGCTTCAGATTGGCCTCGATGACCCACACACGGTGCAGTTCCCACCGCACGTGGTCAGGGTTCAGGTGGTGAGCCATGAGCAGATCCGCATCCTTGGCGGGCACATGCATGCGGTTGGTGTTGTAGGGGATGTAGACCTCGCGCTTGCCCACGATCTTCCAGTCGAAGCGGTCCGGGCGACCAGCGAACACATCCACTTCGTCGAAACTGGCCACGCCAGCGGACGCGGGCGTCGGCGTGTCGCAGCAGGCGTTGGGCAGCTTGCGCACGCGACGCTGACCGGTCAGGTAGACCCAGGTCGCCGACTTGTCGTGTTCCAGGTTCTGCCGGCCGGTGACCGCTTCGCCCGCACGCACCGGGGGTCCGGAATTGACCAGGCGAATCAGCCAGTAGGCACCCGTGAACTTGTCCGCCTGTCCTTGGGCGTAATAGGGCATCTGCCAATCGCCGACCGCGTCCACCGACAGCACACGTTGACCGGCGGCCGTTCCCAGATAGCCGCGGAAATCGTTCTGCCAGGACTCGCCACGCCAATGCAGTTCGTGATTGGCCATGACCTCCAGTGCCGACTTCGGCACCGGGAAAGGAATGCCTCCGTACGCGCCAGTGACCGTGACGCCGTCAAGCTTGGCCGTCGTCGCGTTCTTGAAGGTGTAGTCATAGACCCATTGCGGAGCAGCCGCCGTGCGGTGGGTCTTGTAGACATCGACACGGAAGGTCTGAGGGTACTTCTTGAGCAAGGCCAGCGTGCCTTCCGTCAGCTTGTCGGCATGCTGGGACATGTTCGCCGACGTGATGCTGAGCAACGGCTTCTCGTTGGCGAAAGGATCACCTCGACGCCCACCGTTCTTGAAGCCGGGCAACGGCGTCGTATAGCCACCGGTCCACGCCGGAATCGTGCCTTCCTTGTTGCCTGCACGCTCGGCGCCGAAGGGTGTCAGTTCGGTCTTGAGCTTGGCTGCCTCCTCAGGGCCGACAGCGCCGAACACCGACGTCGCGAGGGCAGCAAAGCCCGTGAGTGCGGCACGTGCCGCGAGGGGTCGAATGAACATGGTTGTCTCCGATGTACTTGGGGGGAATCGGGTCGCTGTTCAGAACGTGGTTCGAAGCGACAGCGAGATGAAGTCACGGTCCTTGAGTGACTGCTTGAACTGCGCCAGGCTGGCGTTGTCCAGCGTTGATCCCTCGGGGCCCAGATAACGCACGTAGTTGATGTTGGCGTTCCACGAACCCAGATAGACGGCGCCGAGGCCGAAGTTGATGTCCCCACCCTTGTCAGGCCCGAAGGCCGGACCCACAGCCGAGGACTTGCCCCAGGTGTAGCCCAGGCCGACGCTGGGCGTCAGGTCCAGGCCGGGAAGCGCTTGGCGGTAACTGGGGGAGAACACCGTGCGGACGGCAGTCGCGGTCTTGTCTGCGTTCGGATTCAGCATCTGCGGGTTCTTGGTCACCTTCACGCGCTTGTTCCACGCAATCTCACCGACAAAACTGGATTCGTTCGCCAGCGCATTCGGACCCAGGCTTGCCAGCCACGAGAACTGGAGATGGGCCGTCTCACCCACGGCGTAACCGGGGTTGTCCTTGTTGTCGGCCGTCACGCCAACGCCGATGGCCGGAATCACCGCGTGGCCCGAGCTCGCCAGTGGCGTGTTCTTGCGGTAGGAGACCTCACCCGCGAGACCCCACTCAGCGATGGTCTTGGCGAAGCTCGCGCCGAAGGCTTCGATGCCTTCGTGATACACCCAACGGTAGCTGTCGGCCCGGAGGGTCGGAGGCGTCCCGGACAGGCGTGTGTAGGCATTGCTCGGACCATTGGCGTGATAGCGAATGGCATAGAAGCCCAGGTCAGTGTCGATCTCGTTCACGCGCCATCGCAGTTGAACGCCTCCCTGACCGCTGTTGCTGGCATCGACATCGGGCTGACGAAGAAACACGCCGCTCGGGCCGGCGTTGATTCGCTCACCGCCCGGACCCAGCGAATCACTGCCCGACAAGTAGGCACCGACTGGCACTAAGCGGGTCTTTTCCCACTCGTAGGCGATGTAGGCACCGACCGAGACATCGCTGCTGAGTTGCATCTGGCCCGACAGCTTGCCTGTCGGACGCGCGATCTCCTTGAACGTCGAGTTCGGGACAGACGTCAACTTCACGAGATCCAGGGGCGCCTGCCCACCCGATATGCCGTTGGAGCCAAAGAACAGGCTCTCGCCCCACAGAAGCGTATGCCGCCCCAGACGGACGGTCACGGGCAAGTCACCGAGATCAAAGCCACCGAAGACGAATGCATCAAGCAGCTCAGCCTTCTGGCCCATCACCTTCGCAGTCTCCGTCGGGAAACCGGATGCACCATTGCCACTGTTGGATGTCGTGGTGGTGTTATCGGTCGAGCTGTTGTAGACACGGTCATGCCAACCGGCGCCACTCAGACGTGCGCCGACACGTCCTGCACGCACGTCGAGTTCGCTCAGCAGGTCGACACGGTTCGAGACGATTCCGCGCCCGAAGTTGTTGTTGCCGTCGTCCTGGTTGATGTTGTTCGGACCTGTCACGCCGGTCGGCCCCAGGACGGTCCGCGACAGACCGGGCGAACGTTCGTCAACGCGGAACATCGTGCTGTATCGAACCGTGTTCTCCCAGCTCACCTTCATGTCGGGGTTGCCGGTGTCGATCTGGAAAGCCTGTGCGTTGGTCGCCAGCATTGCTGCAACGGCAATGGCCGAGAGTTGAAGGCCGATGTTGTGGGTCATGCTTGTCTCCTCTGCTTGGATGGATGGAATCTGTTCAGTGGCCAGGACCTGGCGTTGGCCCGCCAGGAGCCCACTTGTCGCGGTACTGAAAGAGGAAGTGCTGCGAGGCTTCCGCACCCATGGGCAATTCACGCGGCGTCCAGTCCCCGTCATGAAGATCCATGTCGGCGTCGTATTCGACGTGGCAGCCCAGCGGACTGTTGAAGTACCAGAACCAGTTGCTGCCGAGTTGGTGGCGACCAGGACCCCAGAACGACTCGTAGCCCTTCTTGACGAATCGCGTGCCGGCAACCATGACCTCGGTCGGGCCGGCCAGATGAAAGGTGAAGTGCTCGACGCCCTTCATGAAGGGTGGCGTCTGGATCAGGAAAAGCGTGTGGTGATCGAGCGTGCCGGCTGGACGCAGGAACGGACCGCAACCGCCGAGTCGATCGGTGCAGACAAAGCCCAGCCGCGAATAGAAGGCTTCGGCCTTGGCAACATCGGGCACGAAATAGACCACATGCGACAAGGTCAACGGCTTGGCGGACATTTCCTTCGGAACACCCAGCGCATTGATGGCACGCGCTGGCGAGCCGGGCGCATTCACCGCTTCGCCGGGTTGAAGGAGCGGCTTGCGCACCGTTACCTGAAATGCCAACGCGAAGCCGCTGTCATCCACGCTACGCACGATGCCGTCGTGGCGCGTCACTGTCCGGTCTCGGCTCAACTCACGCTCAATCTCATCGAGCGTCGATGTGTCGGCGACGCCATAGACGGTTTCACGCAACTGGCTGCCGGTTTCCAGTGCCGGAGGCAGGTCCGCAGCATCCTTCGGTCGGACGATGATCGCGGTGCCGTCCATTGCCTCGAAGCGACCATTTCCTGCCGGGCGCAAACCATAGTCAGTCAAATACTGTGCGCAGACGCTGACGTCGTCGACGCCGAAAACAAGCTCGTCAGGGCCGATGATGTTCATGGGAAGACAAGTCCTTTCGTCGGAAGCTGCAGGCGCGAACCGGCCCATCGCCTGACCGCGCGGTCAGTCGTTGTGGTGGCTCTTGAGAGGGGCAGGAACCTGACAGATCCCGCATCGATAGATTACGAGCCGGGCCCTTGGCCAAGAAATCCTTTGGATCGAAGCGTCACTTCGACGTGAATCAACAATCGAGGGTTAACCCGCCAATCCAGGCAGACGGGCGAACATCGCCCCGTCGATGCCGTTGGCGATGACGGCGTAGCCCGCGTCATTGGGATGCGCGTGGTCGCCGCTGTCATAGGCCGGCAACAGATGGCTCGGCAGGTCCGGATCGCGCAGCAGGGCATCGACGTCCACGACGCCATCGGCAGCCACCGCATTCGCACGGATCCAGGCATTGACGGCCTGTCGCGTGTCGTCAGCGCCGGGTCGGACGTACGGGGCCCGGAATCCACCGAACGGCGGCAAGGTGCACAGGATGATCTTCACGCCATGGCTGCGCGCCTTGTCCACGAGTTGCGCGAGGCCGGCCTGAATCTGCTGCGCCGTCACGGCCTGCTCCGGAAAAAAGCCGCCGAAACCAATGTCGTTGTTGCCAATCATCACGATGACGTGCGATACGCCGGACTGGCCAAGTGCGTCTCGCTCGAAGCGGCTGCGCACGCTCGGTCCGATCCGGTCGGTCAGCAGTCGATTGCCCGAGATGCCCGCATTGACCACGCTCGCGTGGGGAAGTCCGCCGGCTGCCAGACGCTTCGCGAGCACGTCGGGATAGCGGCAGTTGCCATTCGGTGTCGACATGAAGCCGTCCGTGATCGAGTCGCCCATGGCCACGATCACGGGTCCGCCCGTTTCATCCATGCCGTCGACCCCTGTCAGCCAGTAGGAGGAACAGATCTCTTGTGCATCGCTCAGCTCAGGCGCAGACACCCTGTTGCCGGGACTGACGTAGCCAGTCTGCAGACCGATGGTGTGGACCGTGGCGACCGTGGTGGGCTCGAGCAGGTGCATCGACACGGCCACATCGGACTGACAGGTCCATTCAAACAGTTGCCAGTCACTCCACACTTCCGCGCCGCAAGGCACGATGACGGAGGCTTGGCCACCGAACTGCAAGTGCGTGCTCGTGCGGTGATCGATCGCGGATCCACCCATGCTTGCGGCGACCCGAAGTTCGTTGATCGCCAGTGGCAGCTGCCCAAAGATGTTCGATATCCGCACCCGGATCCGGGTGCCGCTCGCTGAAGTCCGAATCACCTGACGGACGGTCTGATCGCGCAGGCCGATCGGGACGGGCGCCGGGAAGATCCCGCTGGCTTCGTTGTAGTCCTGCGGCGCCGCGGCCCAGACAGCTCGGATGGCGTGAACTTTGTGGTTCATGGTCTTGCTTTCGTGTTGTTTGCAGCAGGCCACTTCCGGGCCCGCCTGAATGGAGATGACTGCAGGCTGTTCTGGTCTACTTTTGCCGACGGTTCTCTACTGTCATGGAGGCAACGCAACCAGCGCATCCAGTTCGGCCGACAAGGCCGAAAGATTGGTCGATGGCTCCGGGTGGGCGAGCCAACCCGCCGCTCGCTGGACCAGCGCATGCACACGGCGAGCGCGGACGTTGCGCCGCTGCATGAAGCTTTCCGACAAGACGGAGCCGCGCAAGCCGCGTCGAAGCAGTTCGCCCAGCACGACGGCATCCTCGATGGCCTGCGCGGCGGACTGACCAAAAGCGGGGTCCATGGCGCGCGCCGAAGCGCCGACACGGAGTGCGGCGCCCCGACACCATGAGCCTTCCATCAGAGCCGCCCCGCCGGCTCGAGCCACGGTGGCACTGTCCGGATCCACCAGTGCTGCCAGGCGTCGAGCAACTTCTCCCCAGCCATTGAGCGTGCGGATGAGCGCCTTCGCGCTGCAGTCGCCATCACCGGGCGCGTCACGAAGCACCGCGATGCCGGCTTGAGACATGCTGACGGGCACGAGAATCAGGCGTCGACCTGGGGTCCCCGCCAACCAGACCGGTCGGTCTAGCCCCTGGGGTCGTGGAATGAGGACATGCCACCAGCGCTGGCACGCCGCAGTCGGGTGTAGCGGGCCGAACAGTGCACGCGCGATGGGCGTATCGGCACCCGCAGCGACGACGACCAGTGAGGCACTGAGGGGCTCACGTGCGGCCACGCAGACGCGTCCGCTGTCGGCGATATCCACGACGCACTGCCCGGTCTCGATCTCGACTCCCAGGGCTGCCGCGCGACTCGACAGGATCGCGATGAAGTCGTCGAAGGCAATGCCTACGGCAGAAGGCAATCGGTCACCGGCCAGTCGATCCGTGCTGATCTCCACGCGAGGCGTTCCGTTCTCCGCGATCAAGGACACACCGGAATACGGGAAGCCTTGACGCACGCAAGCGTCAGCAACACCCAATGTGGCGACTTCACGCAGGAGGTTGGGAACGAGTTCCAGGTGGGCTGGTGTGGGCGCCCTGCTGGGTTTCGCTTCGAGAAGCGTGACGCGGGCCCCGACCTCGGCGCACGCGATGGCACTCGCCAAACCGGCGATTCCGCCGCCGACGACGACGATCCCTTCAGCCGACGTCACCGCGCCGGTTCCTGGTGTTGGCACATCATGGACCCGTCCGGACGTTCCGACCCGAGGACGTGCAGGCCGCATTCACTGAAAGCTGGGATTGGTGCCACCGGGACTCTTCTCGAAGAGCCCATGCCGTGAAGCTCCATGGCGCAGAGGCTACGAGATCACGACTCGGGCCATAACTCCTTTTCAGTGAATCGACATTTCGAATTCACCCAACAATCGAGGGTTTCCCCGCAATCAGGCCATGCACCTCGGGAAAGCGAGCCCCAAGCAAGGCAATCCAGTCGAACAGAATCCAGTCTCGCGATGATTCAGTTTCATCAAACGATGGCCAGGCACCCAGGGACTCGACGTGAGATTCAACAAGCTCGACCTCAATCTTCTGGTAGCCCTTGACGTTCTGCTCAAGGAGCGCAGCGTCACGCGTGCTGCTGAGCAGATGAATCTCAGCGTATCGGCCATGAGCAATTCGCTTGCACGACTCCGGGAGTATTTCGACGACGAATTGCTGGTCCAGATCGGCCGGAAGATGGAAATCACGCCGCGCGGGGAGGCCTTGCAGGACACGGTGCGCGAGTTGCTGCTGCGCATCGAAAGCTCGGTCGGCACGCAACCAGCCTTCGATCCGCAAAGCAGTGACCGCTGTTTCCGCATCTTCGCGTCGGACTTCACGCAAGCCGTCCTGGCGCCCGAGCTGATGAGCTTGGCTGCCCAAGCCCGCAGCACCGTGCGCTTCGAGTTCCTGCCACAAGTGCTGCAGCCGCACCGCGACCTCGAGAGAGGCGAGGCCGACCTGCTGATCATTCCTACGGGCTTCATTTCTCCCGACCACCCCCGCGAAGCACTGTTTGAGGAAAACTTCGCCTGCATGGTTTCCAGGGGCAGCGACATTTCTCGCGGTGAACTGACCTTCGAGCGCTACGTCAACGCCGAGCACGCGGTCATGCAACCAACCGGCTCCCGTGGGGACGCATTCGAGGGGTGGTTTCTCAAGCGCTTTGGCGTCACCCGCCGGATTTCGGTTACCACCTACAGTTTCTTGGCGGTACCCGCGTTGGTGGTAGGTACTGAGCGCATCGCCACGGTCCACGAACGATTGGCCCATCGACTCGTCCATGCCTGGCCTTTGGAGATACGCCCCTGCCCGGTCGCGATCCAGGTTATGGAGCAATCCATGCAATGGCACAAGTTCCGCAGCAAGGATCCCGGTCTGGTATGGCTACGCGAGATGCTGGTTGAAGCATCGCGTCGCATGTGCCTGTCCTGAGAGCCCCCTCGGGGGCCGCTGAAGTACCCCCACATCGGCACACCCGCTCAAGCTCGCCAGAAGCCGACCCATGGTCCGATCCCGAAATGCCCGATCCGGTTCGGGCAAGCCTTCACCGGCCAACAGATGGCGCTCACCGTTGCTCGCGGTCTTCAAGATGACCGGCCTGCTGTCGACCCTGTCCTGCCTGGTG
>JACCDS012039481.1_pt1 | contig 14911 bp, 8 predicted proteins | sample 7446441 | NCBI WGS metagenome assembly JACCDS01 (sample SAMN15323445, study PRJNA562643) | freshwater metagenome | isolation source: river surface water | place: USA:Blue River Watershed | collected 2017-08-17 | reverse complement strand
GTCAGGACGGTGGATTGCATGCGGGAAAAGGTTGAGCCAGCCGGGCCCACGCGCGGCTGTCGACGTGAAACCTAGCAGAGTCGTCAAGGGGGGCGCAGCTTGGTTCCTTGCGAAACAGGTAGGGGCGCGGCTCGTCCGCGCCCGTTCGGGCAAGGCGCGCACGAGGCGCGTCCCTACGGGATCAAGCCCGCGCCGCCAAGCCGAGCGCACGCGCCGCGTTTTCTCCGAGTACGGCCGGCGGCATCGCCGCTGCGCGGGCCTCGGCGAGCCGCCGCGCCATTTCCGGCGCGTCCGTGGCGGCCGGATACAGATGCAGCGGAAAATCCGAGCCGAACCAGATTTTCTCCGCGCCGACGGCCGAAACCATTTCCCGCCAGATCGAGGCGTCGTACAACAGGGGCGAAGCCGCCGTGTCGTAGCGCAGGTTCGGCAATTCCCGGAACCGCGGATCCGTCAGCGGAAACCGCCCGCCCCAATGCGCCAGCACGAAGGTCGTCCGCGGATGCGCCCGCGCCCAGCCCACGAAGTCGTCGGCCGGCGTTTCGATTTTTCCGGGGTACGGACGGCTCTGAGGATCGGTGACGTGCACGTTGACCGGCAGCCCGAGTTCTCCGGCCGTGGCGAAGACCTGCGCAAGTCCCGGATCGTCCGCGGCGATGCCCTGCGCCGGCGGCGAGAGCTCCCCCACTCCGCAAAACCCAGCGTCGCGCGCCTGGCGCAAGTCGGCGGCGACGGCGTCCGGGCCCGTGCCGGCGTGGAAGCTCGTGAAAGCGGAAAAACGATCCGGGTGGGCCCGCACGGCGGCGGCGTAGAAGCGGTTTTGCCAAAGGCAAGTGTCCGGCTTTTCCCAATACCAACCGAGCAGGACCGCGCGGTCGATGCCGGCAGCATCCATCGCCCGCAGCAACTCCGTCAATGTCGGGAAACCCTGCACGGGCCGGCCGTCCCGGCGGCGCCGGGTGCAGAGCCGCGACCAATGGGGTTCTCCGTGCGCGGCCGCCCAGCCGCCGGGGTCGGCGCCGACCTCCGGCGGATACAAATGCACGTGGGCATCAATAACTGGCATTGTATTAGCTCGTTGACCCGACTTCCTAGCACCTCGGTTTCACGGCAGGACAACGCCTGCCGGGACCGAGAACGAGAACGAACTTCCATGCTCAACCGGCTCTTTCACCTCGACCAAAACCAGACGACCGTCGGCCGCGAGCTGCAGGCCGGGCTCACGACCTTCGCGGCGATGGCCTACATCCTCGCCGTGAATCCGGCTATCTTGGCCAACACCGGCATGGACAAGGCCGCGCTCGTCACGGTCACCGCGCTCACCGCCGCGATCGCGACGCTGATCATGGCGCTGCTGACCAACTACCCGCTCGCGCTGGCGCCCGGCATGGGGATCAACGCGTTCTTCACGTTCACAATGGTGCTCGGCCGCGGCGTGCCGTGGTCCGAGGCCCTCGGCATGGTCTTCGTCAACGGCGTGATTTTCCTCCTGCTTTCGGTGACCGGCGTCCGCGAAAAAATCATCGCCGCCATCCCGCACGCCCTGAAAATCGCCGTCACCTGCGGCATCGGCCTGTTCATCGCCTTCATCGGCTTGAAGAACGGCGGCGTCATCGTGGCCAATCCCGCAACCTTGGTATCGCACGGCAACTTCGCCTCCGGCCCCGTCGCGCTTTGCCTTTTCGGCATCGTGCTCACCGCCGTGCTCGTCGCGCGCCGCGTGCCCGGTGCGATCGTCATCAGCATCGCGGCCGTCACCGTGATCGGGCTCTTCGTCACCGCCGGCGGCGGCAAAATGGTCACCCAATTCCCCGGCAAACTGGTCGACTTGCCGGCGTCGCCCGCGCCGGTGTTCCTCAAGCTCACGTTCCAATTTTTGACCAACAGCAACGCCCTGCTGCTGGCCCTCCCGCTGATTCTCACGCTCCTGCTCGTCGACATGTTCGACAACATCGGGACCTTGATCGGCGTCACGAAGCGCGCCGGCTTCCTGCGGCCCGACGGCACCTTGCCCAAGGCCGGCCGCGCCCTGCTCGCGGACTCGATCGCCACGCTGCTCAGCGCGCTCTTCGGCACTTCGACGGTCGTGAGCTACATCGAATCGGCCTCCGGCGTCGAAGCCGGCGGCCGCACCGGCCTCACGGCGGTGACGACCGCGGGCCTCATGCTCGTCGCGCTGTTTTTCACGCCTTTGATTTTGATGGTGCCCGCGGCCGCGACCGCCCCGGCGCTCGTGATTGTCGGCGTGTTCATGATGCAATCGATCACCGAGATCGAAATGACGGATTTCAAAATCGCGGCTCCGGCCGTGCTGACGATCTTGGCCATTCCGCTCACCTTCAGCATCGCGGAAGGTATCGGCCTCGGCCTGATCTTGGCGGCGCTGCTCGCCGTTGGTTTGGGGGAAACGAAGCGGATGACGACGCTCGGCTACGTGCTCGCCGGCATCTTCTTCCTCCAGTTCTTCCACATCTGGCCCTTCGGTTCCTGAGGAAATTGGCGGAACGGACAATCCACGGAAGGGGTAACCACTGATGGGCACTGATGTTCACTAATGGAGGAAAATGACTCCGCCGGTCCGGAGCCTCATTCCGGTCTTCTGCATCAGTGAGAATCAGTGCCCATCAGTGGTTAACTTCTTCAGTGGTTCGTTTCAGCGGTCCGTTTCGCCGGCCAAAGTAGATTCAGCACGATCGCCGTGATGCCGCCGGCGGAAATGCCGGACTCGAAGACCATCCGGATAACTTCGGGAAACTTTGCCACCAGTCCGGGCTGCGTTGGCAGGCCCAAGCCGACGCCGAGGGCCAACGCCACGATCACCGCTTCGCGTTGCCCCAGCCCGGCGCTCAAGATCAGCCGCAGGCCAGAGACGGCGACGAGCCCGAAGAGCAGGAGCGCCAGCGCCCCGAGCACCGGCGGCGGCACCGCCGTCACCGCCCGGCCGACAATCGGCACCAGCCCGAGGACCGCGAGAATCACCGCCATCACGTAGCCGACGCGCCGGCTGGCCACGCCCGTGATTTGGATCACGCCGTTGTTCTGCGCGTAGGTGGTGCTGGGGAAACCGCCGAAAACCGCCGCCACGCTGCAGACAATGCCGTCGGCCAGCACGCCGCCCGAAAGCCGTTTCCAATGTCCGTCGCCCTCGGTGGGCAGTCCGGAAAGCTGCGACGTCGCCGTCATGTCGCCCATCGCCTCGAGCGACGACACCAGGTAGATGAATGCAAACGGCAGCACGAGGTGCCAGCTGAACGAAAACCCGAAGGGCAACACGCGCAGCGGCGTGATCCAGCCGGCTTCGGTCAAACTCACAGGGGCGCGCAGGCCGCCCGCGACGGCGCAGACGAGGCAGCCGCCCGCGATGCCGAGGGCCACGCCGGCGACGCGGGCCCAGGCTTTGCCCGTCGCTTGCGCGGCCACGATGATGCCGATGACGACGAAGCCCGCCAGCAGGCCGGGCCAAGGCGTGCCGCCCGGCAGCAGCGGCGTGGCCAGACCGTAGAACGCCGTCGGGATCAGCGAGGTGCCGATGAGCAAAACGATGATCCCGGAAATCAAAGGCGTGAAAACGCGGCGCAGTTTCCCGAGCAGGGGCGCGAGCGCCATCTGGAACGGGGCGACGAAACACGACATCCCGAACATCATGCCGAGTCCGCCGGCCTGCCACGCCTGCGTGAGCGGCTGCATGAACGCGAAGCTCGTGCCCGTGACGCTGAGCAAGCCGCAGCCGACGGGGCCGCGGCGACGGCATTGGAGAAACGCCCCGAGGCCCGAGGCCAGCAGCGCGACGCTGATGAAGTACGCGGTGTCCTCCGGGGAAAACTTGAGCGCGTTGGCCAGGAGCAGCGGGGGCGTGACCGTGCCGACCACCATGGCCGCGACATGTTGGACGCCGACGAGCAGGGCCGTGCCGAAGGGCACGCGATCCTCGAGCCCGTAGACGATGAGCGGCGAAGCCGCGGGTGCGGCCGGGGTGGGTTCCATGGCCGATCCCTAGCAGCCCGCAGGCCACCGGGGCGACCTCCGGGGCAAGAAAAACGCCGCCCGGAAATCCGGGCGGCGTGGGAGGGAGAATCGGGCGGAAGCCGTGGCGCGGAGGTCGGAGTGGCGCGGGGCTTCAGCCCGCGATCCGCCCCCTGACCCGGGCTGAAGCTCCGGGCTACGGGCTCAGAAGCGGAGCGTCACGGTCACTTCGCCGCGGATACCGGGCTCGGCGAGGATCGATTCGTTGCCGTAGACGCCGTTCGGCGGGGACCAGTTCTTCTCGTCGGTCACGTTGAGGACCGTGAGCTGGGCGCCCCACTTCTTCGTGTTGTAGAAGAGACCGCCGTCGATCTGGTACTGCGCCGGGATCACGAGGGTGCCGGCCCAGTTGTTGTTCATCTCGGTCGTATAGGTGCCGTTGAGCGAGAAGCCGAAACCGTTGTCGTACTTGTAGGAGACGAGGGCGTTCAGCTGGTTGCGCGGGGCGCCCTGGACGCGGACGCGGCCGGAGGTCTGGGTGTTGGGCCGGACTTCGGCGGAGGCGGCGGGCGTGACGTTGAGGGCCTCGAAGCCGATGTTGGCGGCGGGCACGCTGCCGTCGATCAGGGCGTAGGAGAACGTGGCGTACATGTACTTGTTCGGCTGGTAATTCGCCTCGAACTCGAAGCCGCGGTAGCGGTAGGTGGCGACCGGGCTGTTCTGCGGCTTGCTCTGGCGGGTCTGGTCGAAGAGCGCGGTGCCGATGAACAGTTTGCCGTTGAGCAAAGAGAACTTCATGCCGACTTCCTTCAGCTCGCTGGGCTGCTCGAAGGCCGTCTTGTCGAGGACGAAGGGCGCGGTGCCGCCGGGGCCGCGGCCGATGAAGGCGGTGTAGCCGCCGCCGTTGCCGGCCGCGCCCGCGGTGTTCTTGCTGTAGTTGTAAGTCGCATACGTCGAGACCGTCGGGGAAACGTTGTAGCCGAGGCTGACGTTGCCGTTGGGCAGCGCGACGCTGAGGGTGTCCTCGGCGACCGTGGTGAACGGATCGCGCGAGTAGATGCTCATGAAGTCGACGCGGGCGCCGGTGGAGAGCGTCAGGTCCGGGGCGAGCTTCCAGCTGGCCTGGGCGAAGGGCGCAACGGTCTTGGCGTTGCTGATGTTGCCGTCGGCGCCGCTCGGGGAACCGAAGGCGATGAGGGTGGAGCCGTAGCGGTCGGGCTTGCCCGGGACGGTCGCGGCGGCGAAGTGGCCGGCGAAGTTCACCGAGTTGTAGGCGTTGATGAAGTTGCGGTCCTTGGTGATGTCCCAGACGGCGGCGGGCTCGAAGAAGAAGTCGGCCCAGGCCTTGACGCTGATGTAGCGGGCGGCGGCGCCGAAGTTGATCGAGTGGTCACCGAGCTTCTTCTGCAGTTCGAGGCGCGACTCGGCCGTGAAGGAGGGGTCGATGACCTCGGAGTAGTGGTAGGAGCTGAGCGTGTCGCGGCGCGTGTAGGTCAACAGCGTGTTGTTGACGACGGTCAGGTCGGGCGAGGACTTCACGGTCTGGATCGCTTGGATCTTGAAGTTGCGGCCCATCGAGTTGTCGCCGGGGCGCAGCAGGCGGAGGCGGCGGTCGAGTTTGACCGCGGGACCGTAGGCCATGCGGTTGCTCACCGGGAAGCCGGAGGTGACCCAGCGGGAATTCTGCGGGTCGGAGAGCGGCGCCGCGGGGCCGCCGGGGACGCCGAAGCTCGCGATGATCGGGACGCCCGCGGCCGTGAAGTACTGGGGAAAACCGGCGACCGGGGCCGGATTGCTGTTCACGCCGGTGACGTAGTAGCCGTCGTCGATCAGGCGCTGGGTCGGACGGTTGACGCCGAAGTTTTCGACGTACTCGGCGTAGAACGCCTGGGCGTTCATGAAGAGTTCGTAGTTCTGGTTCGGGCGGTAAGTGATCGCGCCGTAAATGGAGTGCTTCTTCGAGTACTGGTCGTAATAGTAGCCCTCGGCGTCCTCGCCGGCGTAGCTCACGCGGTACGCGAGTTCCTTGGAGACAGGGCCGCCGACGTCGAAGCCCCACTTGAAAGTGCTGTAGCTGCCGATGGTGACGAAACTCGAACCCTTGAAACCTTCGAAGGACGGGCGCTTGGTCACGAGGTCGACGAAGCCGCCGACGTAGGTCGAGACGCCCTGGACCGCGGTGGCGGGGCCTTTGACGATGTTGACGGATTCGACCGAGTTGAAATCGATCGGCATGCCGTTGCCGTTGGACGTGATGCGTTCGCGGATACCGTTCACGAACACATCGCCCGACTGGCCGCGGATGTCGGGATTGCCGGGGGCGCCGAAATTGGTGCGGGTGTACGAACTCGAAGTGAGCTTGGAGAAATCGCGCACGTCCTGGATCGCGATGGCGGAAAGTTGTTCGCGGGAGATGATGGTAACGTTGCGGGGCGTCTCCAGAATGCTCATGTCCGTGCCGAACACGGAGTTGAAGGGACGGGAAGTCGGCAGGATCTGCTGTTCGATCGGCACGGCGGAGACCTGGAACTTTTCCAAGGTCGTGATTTCGCCGGAAGCCGGGCGTTGGGCGGGCGGCGCCGACTGGGCGGCCAAGGTCGCAGCGCCGGCAAGCGCCAGCGCCAAGGAGGCGACCTGAGAGGTGGTTTTGTGGGAGTTCGGTTTGCTTGGTATCACGCCCTCCCTGTCAGCAGGCCGCGCACCAATTGCAGCCTCAAAGTAACAGAAACCACGGAAATCTGGCGATGGAATGAGCCATTCTCATGCAAATCACCCCGATTTCCCGCCAAAACAGGCCGAATCCCCCGCCCTGCTAGGCCTACTCCGGCCCAACCGGTCTATTCAAACAGCGGCACGACCTTCATGCCGAGGACATCGATCAGTCCCTTGTCGGTGAGTCGGAGTTCGGGAATGACGGACAGCGGCAGAAGATTGAAGCCCATGTAGGGCACCTTGCAGCCAAGCTTCGTCCAGGCGCGCTTCAACGCGGTGGTTTCCTTGGCCACGACCGGCGCGCGACGGTCGGAAAGCAGGCCGGCGATCGGCAGCGCGACGCTCGCGAGGACCTTGCCGCCGCGCACGACGCAGACGCCGCCCTTGAGTTTCTTGACGGTGGCGAGCGCGAGTTGCAGGTCGGCCTCGTTGGTGCCGGCGAGGACGATGTTGTGGGCGTCGTGGCCCACGCTGCTGGCGACCGCGCCGTGGCGCAGGCCGAAGTCGCGGAGCAAACCGTAGCCGACGCCGCCGTTTTTCCCGTGCCGCTCGATCACGGTGAGGAAACAGAGATCCGACGCCGCGAAGATCTCGTCCCACGATTGGCCGGCGGAAATCTTGACGCGGTCGTGGGCCGTGAGAATGCCCGGCGGCACGAGGCGGATGACGTTGGCGGTGGCGTCGGTCTTGGGCAACGCGGGCGACAACGGCACGCGCGGCGGCAACTTCACGGTGCGGTACGCGGCCGTGGGGTAACGGTAACGGCGCGAGAGCGCGCGATCGAGCACGGGCGTGATCTTGCGGCCCGAGACGACGAGTTCGCCGCCGTACCAGGTGTTCTGCACTTCGAGGGCGTCGTTGAGCAGCACGAGGTCGGCGCGGCGCGACGGCCCGAGCCCGCCGAAATCGCCGTCCATGCCGTATCGGGTCGCCGGATGCAGGGAGCCGAGGCTCCAGGCCGTCGTGGTACCGAGGCCGGCGGCGACGGCCTGGCGGACCACCCAGTCCATGCCGAAGAGGAAGAGATCGTCGGCGTCGCGATCGTCGGTGCAGACACAGACGCGCTTGGGATTCGCCCCGAGCTCGGTGACGGCCTTGATCGCCTGCGGCAGGGAATGCCACGGCGTGAGCGGATTGCCGCCGCGCAAAAAGATCCAAAGGCCGTTCTCGAGGAAGTCGTCGGCGATGTCGCGGTCGATCGACTCGTGTGTGTCGGTGATGCCGCTGGCGGCGCCGGCGGCGACGAAGTCGCGGCCGTAGATGTGGCCGCAGACGGGCCGCCCGCGTTTCAGCGCCTCGGCGAGCACGGCATGGCTGCGCGGGTCGCCCATCGCGACCGAGATGTAGTCCATCTTTTCGCCGAGGGCGGCAGCCTCGGGCCAACGGTCGAAGATGCGGCCGATCTTGTCCGGCGTGAGATCGCCGCCGGCGGTCTCGAGCGTCGCGTTCGTCGCCGGGACCGTGCTCGGCACGGTGAGGAAAACGGAGAGCGGGGCCTGGCGCGCGTCCTCGAGCATCCACTCGATGCCGGCGACGTCGCACACGTTGCCGATTTCGTGCGAATCGCAGAAGACCGTCGTGGTGCCGTTGAGCAGCGCGGCCTCGGCGAAGGCGCAGGCCGTCATCATGCTGCTCTCGATGTGCACATGCGGATCGACGAGGCCGGGGGCGATGATGCCGCCGCGCACGTCGTGGAGCTTCGTTTTGCCGGCGAGTTTCGCCTTTTTGAAGGTCCCGGCCGGTTTCACCGCGGCGATGCGTCCGCCCTTGATCCAGACTTCGCGGTCCCGGTGGACGCGCTCCGTGTAAGTGGAGAGGATACGGGCGCCGGTGAGGACGAGATCGGGCGCGAGGCGCCCCATCGCCACAGCCGCCAGATCGCGCGTCATGGTATGGAGCGGGGCAACGGAGAAACGGGTCAGCATGCGGCCAAGAGAGCAGACTTCGGGCCGGGCGCGACGAGTTTTTCAAGGCCCGCTTCGGCCGCCGCAAATTGGACCGTCGCGCCCGGTTCCCGGCTCAGCCGAACTCACGCCGTTGAGCGAGCGTGGCTGGCAGTTGAGGGCAAAACCGTTCGGTTCGTCAGGTTGCTGGCTTCGGCCAAGTTTTCCGTGGCTCTGTCTCTCAACTCTCAACTTTGAACTCTCAACTGCATGATCCCGCCTCACGCCAACACCGCCTTGACCACCTCGCCGTGCACGTCGGTCAACCGGTACTGCCGGCCCTGGAACCGGAACGTCAGCCGCGCATGATCGATGCCGAGGCAGTGCATAATCGTGGCCTGCAGATCGTGGATGTGGACGGGATCGCGGACGACGTTGAAACCGAATTCGTCGGTCGCCCCGTGCACGATGCCGCGCTTGATGCCGCCGCCGGCCATCCAGAGCGAAAACGCGCGGCCGTGGTGGTCGCGGCCGTAGCGGTCGCGGTGCGCGTCGCCCTGCGCATAGGGCGTCCGGCCGAATTCGCCGCCCCAGATCACGAGCGTCTCGTCGAGCAGCCCGCGCTGTTTCAAGTCGCGGATCAGCGCCGCGCTGGCCTGGTCGACGTCGCGGGCCAGGTTCGGCAGATGCTCGTGCAGGCCGCCGTGGTGGTCCCAGTCGCGGTGATACAGTTGCACGAAGCGCACGCCGCGCTCCGCCAGGCGCCGCGCGAGCAGGCAATTCCGCGCGAAAGACCCCGGCGCCTGCACGTCGGGCCCGTAGCTTTCGAGCACGTGGGCGGGCTCGCCCTTCAGCTCCATGAGTTCCGGCACGCTGGCCTGCATGCGGTAGGCCATCTCGAATTGGGCGATCCGCGTCTCGATTTCCGGATCGCCGGTTTGCTCCAGTTGCAGGCGGTTGAGATCGGCGATGCCGTCGAGCATGGTCCGCCGCCGCGCGCGTGTGAGGCCCGCCGGATCGTTGAGGTAAAGCACCGGATCGCCGGCCCCGCGGAATTGCACGCCCTGGTGCGCGCTCGGCAAAAACCCGCTGCCCCACAGCCGCGCGAGCAACCCCTGCCCCGCCCGCTTGGCGTTGACGGAAACGAGCACCACGAACGAGGGCAGGTTTTCGTTGCCGCGGCCGAGACCGTAGTCGACCCACGCGCCCATGCTGGGCCGTCCCGGCAATTGGCTGCCGCTTTGGAAAAACGTGATCGCCGGGTCGTGGTTGATCGCCTCGGTGTGCAGCGAGCGGATCACGCACAGTTCGTCCACGATCTCCCGCGTGAACGGCAACAGGTCGCTGATCCGCGTGCCGCAGGTGCCGCCGGGTTGGAAGTTGAATTTGCTCGGTTGCAACGCGAGCCGCGCCTGCGACGCCACCATCCCGGTGATGCGCTGGCCTTGCCGCACGGAGTCCGGCAGGTCCTCGTTGAACCGCGCGCGCAGCAGCAGTTTTTCGTCCAGCAGGTCGAGGTGCGAAGGCCCGCCGGACTGGAAAAGGCAAATCACGCGTTTCGCCTTCGGCGCGAAATGCGGCAAGCCCGGCAAAGCGCCGCCCGCCACGGGCGCGGGGGCGGCGCAGGCCTCGCCGCGCAGCAGATGCGACAGCGCCGCGGCGCCGAGACCGAGCCCGGTGCGGGTCAGGAAATCGCGGCGGCTGGAACGGCTCTCGTAGCGGTGGCAGGACATGGCAAAAGGCGGCGCAGGCTCAGTTCTTCGTGATCGTTTCGTCGAGGCTCAGCAACATGCTCGCGACCGCGGCGGCGGCGGCCTGCTCGGGCAACGGGATTCCTGGCTCCGGCGGCGCGGCGCCGACCTGCAGGAGTTTCGCGGCGTCGTCGGGATTCGCGGCGTAGTCGCGGCGCAGCGTCTCCCAGGTCCGCACTAGGACCGCGGTTTCCTCGGGTCGCGGCGAGCGGCCCGTCGCGGTGCGGAACCCCCATTCCGCCTTGGCCGCGTCGTCGGCTCCGTCCGCCTGCAACAGCCGCACCCCGAGCCGGCGCGCGGCCTCGAAGTAGCCGGGTTCGTTCCACAGCGCGAGCGCCTGCAGCGGCGTGTTGGTGCGCGCGCGGCGCACGGTGCAGAACTCGCGGTCGGGCGCATCGAAGGTCGTCATCGCCGGATGCGGCACGGTGCGTTTCCAGAAGGTGTACAGGCTGCGGCGATACCGGTCCCCGCCCTGGCTCTCCACCCACTTGGTGCCCGGGTAGTTCGCCCCGACCACGATGCCGTCGTACAGTTTCTCCGGCTGGTAGGGAAACACGCTCGGCCCCCCGATCGTCGGTACCAGCAACCCGGATACCGCCAACGCCTGGTCGCGGATCAGCTCCGCCGGCAGGCGCACGCGCGGCCCGCGGGCGAGCAGGCGGTTCTCCGGGTCGCGCGCCGCCAGCGGGGGCGAAACCGCGCTGCTTTGGCGGTAGGTCGCGGACAGCACGACCGTCCGCAGCCAGCGTTTCACGTCCCAACGGCCGCCGACGAAGTCCGTCGCCAAATAGTCGAGCAATCCCGGATGGCTCGGCCACTCGCTCTGCGATCCGAAATCCTCGAGGGTCTTCACGAGGCCGGTGCCGAAGAGCTGCGCCCAGAAACGGTTCACGACCACGCGCGCGGTGAGCGGATGGTCCGGCTGCGTCAGCCACTGCGCCAACCCAAGCCGGTTGCGCGGAGCCCCGGCAGGCCACGGGGCGAGCAGGCGCTCGGGCACGCCGGCGTCGACCGCCTCGCCCGGGCCGTCGTACTGCCCGCGGCCCAGCACGCGCGCCGGGCGCGGGGTCGCCATTTCCGCCATCACCATGGCGGTGGGCAAACTGCGCTGGAGGGCGAGCAATTCGCCCGCCACGCGGGTCCGGCGCGCGAGCGCCGCGGCGCCGGTCGGCTCCGCGCCGAGCAACGCGTCCCGCAACCAGCCGAGTTCCCGTTCGCGGGCAGTGCCGTCGGCCCGGCGCGCGGCCGCATACGGCAGCGCCGCCGCGGCAAACTGCGCGTGGATCTCGTCCGCCGCGAGCGCGCGCGCAAACCCCGTCAGATCGTCGAAAGCCCCGCGCCAACGGCGGCCGTCCGGAGCATTGTCCGCGCCGACGAGAAAATCGCGCCGCGGCGGCTCCCCGGGCAGGCCGTCGTGGAGCACGCGCGTGCCGATTTCCCGGCCGTCGACAAACATCCGAACCGCGGCCGCGGCCTTCCCGCCGGCGTACGCGACGGCGACGTGCCGCCATTCGTCGGGCCGGATCTGCGCGCCGACCGACCGCACCACCACCGCGTAAACCGGGTACCGCTCGCTCAACCGCAACTCGAGTTCGCCTTCGATCAGCCGCAATTCCCGGCCCTTGCCGTATTGGGAATCCGCCGGCGATCCGACGTGGTTCAGCGCCGAGAGCAGCGGGACATCCGACGGATTGCCGGCCTCGGGCCGGAGCCAAAACGCGACCGTCGCGCCGGCCTTGCCGGCGAAGTCGAGGGCCGAGCCTTCGACTCTGGGCGCGGGGGCATCGGCCGCGGGCCGCCACACCTCGTCGACGAGGCCGGGGCCGGAGCGTTCCGTTTCCAGCAACGCACAACCGTTGAGCGCGGCGGCGCGGGCCCGCGCCTCGGCCGCGAGCGCGGGTAGCGCGGCGGCGCTGGCGTTGCTCCAGGTCCAACCGGCCGCAAGCGCGTCGATGGCCTTGGCGGCCGCGGCCGCTTCCGTTTCCAATTCGCGCAACGCCTGCTGCTGGGCCCGCGTGGGAGCGGGGATCATCGGGACGGCGTTGGCCACCCGGCCGTCCTCGCCGAATTCCGGCACGTTGTTGAAAAAGGCGGCCAACTGGTAGTAGTCCCGTTGCGCGATCGGATCGAATTTGTGGTCGTGGCAACGCGCGCACTCCATCGTCAGCCCGAGCCACGCGGTGCTGAGGGTGCGGACGCGGTCGGCGACGTACTCGACGCGGTATTCTTCGTCGATAATGCCGCCCTCGCTGTTGATCACATGGTTGCGGCCGAAGCCGGTGGCGATCCGTTGCTCCAACGTCGGCTGCGGCAGCAGATCGCCGGCCAGCTGCTCGGCGATAAAGCGGTCGTACGGCAAATTCGCGTTGAACGCCTCGATCACCCAGTCGCGCCAGCGCCACATCGTGCGGGTCGAGTCGTTGTTGAAGCCGTGGGTGTCGGCGTAGCGCGCGGCGTCGAGCCACTCGATAGCCTGCCGTTCGCCGTAGTGCGGCGAAGCCAGCAGCCGGTCCGCCGCGGCGGCGTAGGCCGCTTCGCCGCGGACCCGCACGTCGGCGGCAAACGCATCCAGCTCCGCGGGCGTCGGCGGCAGTCCGGTGAGGTCGAGCGCCGCCCGCCGCAACCAGGTCGTCGGCGCAGCTTCGGGTGCCGGCGCGAGATTTTCCGCTTCCAGCCGGGCCAGCACGAAGCGATCGAGCGGCTGCCGCGGCCACGCCGCCTGACGCACGGCCGGCAATGGCTCCCGCTGCGGCGGCACAAAGGCCCAATGGCGCGCATACGGTGCGCCCGCGGCGATCCACGCGCGGAGGACTTCGCGCTGCGCCGGCGTGACCGACTTGTGCGCCTCCGGCGGCGGCATCACCTCGGTGGCGTCCGTCGACGCCAACCGCCGCAACAGTTCGCTCTCGTCGGGCCGGCCCGGCACCACGGCCGCGATGCCGTCGCGCACGGCGACCGCCCCTTCCCGCTCATCGAGCCGCAGCTTGCCCTCGCGCCGCACCGGATCCTGGCCGTGGCAGGCGAAACAGTTTTCGGAAAGGATCGGCCGGATCTCCCGGTTGAAATCCGGCCCCGCGGCCGCGGCCGGACCGGCGGCGAACAGGCCGGCGGCGAGCAGCGGGAGGGAGCGGGGCAACACCATGCCCCATCGTCGCACATCGGCCTGCGGCTGGCTTTGACGGACCGCGCGTGTCTTGGTATTAAAGGCGCACGATGGCCGCTCCGCACTCCGCCGACTTCTTCCGCCGCCTGGCCGATCCCGCCGCGTTCGTCGACCTCTTCGACGTCTTGCCGGAAGTCTATCTTTTCGTGAAAGACCGGCGCCACCGGTATCTCCGGGCCAACCGGGCCGAACTCGCGCTCCACGGTTGCCGGCACGAGCGGGAAATGGCCGGGAAAACCGATTTCGATTTCCATCCGCCGGCCCTGGCGGCGCAGTACGTCGAGGAGGATCGCCGGGTGCTGGCCTCCGGGCGGCCGCTGATCGACCAGGTTTGGCTCGTGCGCGGCGCGGATGGCCTGCCGCGTTGGTATGTTTCAAGCAAGTTTCCCCTGCGCGGTCCGCGCGGCGCGGTGATCGGCCTGGCTGGCGTGATGCGGCCGTACGCCGGCACCGGACCGGCGGTCGGCGACTACGCGCGCCTCACCCGCGCCTGCGCGTACGTGCTCGCCCACTATGGGCAGCGCATCGCGCTCGCCGACCTGGCCGCCCGGGCGCACCTCTCGGCCAGCCAGCTGCAGCGGGAATTCCGCCGGCTCTTCGGCATGACCCCGGGCGACTACATCCTCAAGATCCGGTTGCACATGGCGCGCCGGGAACTCGAGCAGACGGACCGGCCCGTCGGCCGCATCGCGCTCGATTGCGGCTTCTATGACCAGAGTCATTTCACTCGCTCCTTTCGCTCCGATACCGGGCTGCGGCCGCTCGACTACCGGCGCCAGTTCCGGCGCCGCAGCACGGACCCTGCGACCTGAATCTTCGCCTCGGCCGGTTCCCGCCGGTAGGCGCCGGTTTCGGCTCGGCATGGCGCCGGTTTGCGCACTCATTGGGTGAACCCTATGTCCGCCCCGCGTCTCCCCTCCGCCGTGCGCCCTGCGCCGGCCCCCGTCACCCGCCGCACCGCGCTCAAGCACGGTCTCGCCGGCATCGTCGCCGCCGGCTTCGCCCCGAATTTCTTTCCCTCCCGCCTGTTCGGTCAAACTGCCCCGAGCAACCGGCTCAACGTCGGCGTCGTCGGCACCGGCCTCATCGCCTCCAGCCACATCGGCACGCTGACCGGCCGCGACGACGCCCGCATTCTCGCCGTCTGCGACGTCAACCGCGGCAAGGCCGAGAAGGCCCGCGACCGCATCGACGCCGCCTACGGCCGCGCCCGCGAGAGCGGCGCCGCCCGCGGTGTCGCCGTGCACGCGTTGCACGAGGAACTCATCGCCCGGCCCGACCTCGACGTCGTGTTCGTCTGCACCCCCGACCACTGGCACGCCGCCGTCAGCAAGCTCGCGATGGAATCCGGCAAGGACGTTTATTGCGAAAAGCCGCTCACGCTCACCGTCCGCGAGGGCCGCGTCTTGGTCGACACCGCCCGCCGCTACGGCCGTATC
>JACCDS010792128.1_pt1 | contig 14911 bp, 11 predicted proteins | sample 7446441 | NCBI WGS metagenome assembly JACCDS01 (sample SAMN15323445, study PRJNA562643) | freshwater metagenome | isolation source: river surface water | place: USA:Blue River Watershed | collected 2017-08-17 | reverse complement strand
CGGCGTACCGGTTCGATTCCGGTCTCGGGCACCAGACACTAAGAGCCTGTCTCGATAGGTCGGTGGCAAGGCGGCAGGCCCGCATACAGTACAGACGTACGGCAAGGGACTGCCAACGCCGCCAGCGGCCGATCGAGATAGGCGCTAAAACGCCCTTCGAAGCGATGATGGCTTCGAAGGGCGTTTTGTATGCTTCGGTTCAAAACCTCACCTTATCGCACACAGTCAGGCCGGCTTGAGCGACAGGCTGGTGCAAGGCCTGAGCACTCGGCATGCGCCGCTTCAGGGTCGGTTTGCCACGGCCATCGCCGTGCTTTATCACACGCCCGTCAGGCTGGCGTCCTGATGCGCGTGCCTGCCCGGTGCCGTCCTTCCTTGCCGGGGAAGCTCCATCACAAAGCGCGCACCGGGGGCAAACAAGGGGTCCAGCCAGAGCCGGCCGTGGTGGCGTTCCTCAACAATGTGCTTCGAGATCCACAGCCCGATACCCATCCCCGAACCGCTGCCACTTTGTCCCAGCTCGAACATCTTGTCGACCAGCTCCGGAGGTACGCCGGGGCCATTGTCGCTGACACTGACGGTGACGTGTTCGCCGGTCTCGTGTACGTCGATCCAGATTGTCTTCGTCGGTCCCGTCATCTGGTTGAGCGAGTCGATGGCATTGTTCAACAGGTTGATCAGCACCTGCTGGATCTCCACCTCGGCGATCTCGACCCGAACGGGCGCACTCTCCGGGACAATCAGCCTTACGTTGGACTCCTGCAATCGCTTCTGCAGGACGAGCGTTGTCTGGCTGACGAGCTGCCCGAGGTCGCAGGCATGAAGGTTGTGCGGCTTCTGCCGGAAAATCCCTCGGACGTTGTCAAGGATTTTCCTCAGCTGGCCGATGTCTTTCAGCGCATTGTCCAGCAGGTCGACCAGCGTAGGGTCAGGGTCCTTCTTGCCTGCGATGATGTGCTTCATCAGTCCCAGCTGCATCAGCGCTGCAGTGAGCGGCTGGCCGATTTCGTGCGCCAGTGACGCTGACAGCGCGCCGGATGATGTCACCCGGTTGGCTGCGATCAGCGACGACAGCAGTTTTTCGCGTTCGTCGAGCAAGGACTTCAGTTGCCTGTTTTCCGATGCAGCCGAGCGCTGGCTGCGTATCGCCTTGCGATACAGGTAGCTGCCAATGATCAGGTAGATGACCAGATGAATACTGAGCACGCACCACGTGAAATAAATCGATTTGGTCGAATTGTCGGTCAGGAAGCGTTGCTCACTGCCGGTGTAATGCAGCGTCGCTATCAGAGTGGCGAATCCCAGCAGCTTCTGCAGCACCACAAATGCGATGATCAGTTTCAGTAGCGGCTCTCGATCCTTGCGCGCATGCTTGAGCAGCTCGACCAGTTCCCAGACCGAGAAAATGATGCCGGCCGCGCCAGTGACGATCATCCGCATCGTGTAGCTGCCGTCCATCCGCTGCGCCACCAGATGCAGGCCGCCCACCAACAGAGCCACAAGCACGACCAGCCATGCCAATTCGCGGCTGACTTCGGTGCGCCACGAGCGGAACAGCAGGGCCAGACAGCCGGCCGAAAAGGTAAACAGCATGTTCGCGGCGGCCCCGCACAGCGGCCCGGCGATAGGCAGCGCTGCCCACGAGAGGTAAGACAGCGAGCGTGCGCCGACGGACATGCGCCAGTAGATGGTCATTGACGCATCGCCGACTGACTGCTTCATCGACATGGTGCCGACGAACAGGCTCGCGAGCATCAGCGCGAGTATGGTCAGGAACAGCTGGTTGAGCGTCTGGAAATCAATCATCGTTACTTCTCGCCGTACGGCATCATCGTTTCCGCATTGCCAAAATAAAAAGCCCATCCGGTTGATCGACCGGATGGGCTTGGTCGACGCCACGCGTCAAGTTTCTGTGCGCTGTGAATCGCGCTCTATATTCTTCAGGAACATCCGGACTGTGAGCACGGCAATCACCAGTGAGCTGCCGATCACGATCGCGCTCAGGATGCCGTAGTCGGTCGACAGCAGGTCGCTCCACAACTTCATGACGGTCTCCTTTCGCTTTCAAAGTGACACTCTTTGATTCTGCAAAAAAATATAGCCATATTTCCAAGATGGCTATCTTTGCCAGAATAATCAGCTTGTTGCTCACGCGTCAAGCGATAAGGCTTGTTGCGCCGCGCAATATCTTGTCGCGGAGCGGGATTTCATGAATCTGGTGAATTGTTGATCGGGCTTCTGGAAAGCAGACGAAGCAGCTTCTATATGTAGAAGCTCGTTGTGGCGCGGCGGCGCGCAGTAGGGCTGCCAGACTGCAGCGCAACCCAGGGAAAACAGGAGTGTCTGATGCTGAAGAACAAAGTGGCTCTGGTCACAGGGGGCGCGTCCGGGATCGGCCGCGCGATTGCGCTGGTGCTGGCGCGCGAAGGGGCGACCGTTGTCGTAGCCGATGTCAACGACGCAGGCGGCCTGCAGACCGTCGATCAGGTAAAGCGTCAGGGGGGCGACGCCCTGTTCGTCAGGGCGAATGTGGCCGATCCCGCCGACATGGAGGCGCTGGTGGCACAGACCCTGGCTCGCCATGGCGCATTGCATGTCGCCTGTAATAACGCCGGCGTGGGCGGCGAGACGCTACCCACGGCCGACTACCCGGTCGACGAATGGAATCGCGTCATCTCGGTCAACCTGTCAGGTGTGTTCTACGGCATGAAATACCAGATCCCGGCCATCTTGAACTCGGGCGGCGGTTCGATCGTGAATATCGCCTCCATCCTCGCCGCCGTGGGGTTCGCCACCGCGCCGGCCTACACGGCGGCCAAGCATGGGGTGGTCGGGCTTACCCAGACCGCAGCGCTGGAGTACTCGGCACGCGGCCTGCGTGTGAATGCGATTGGGCCGGCGTTCATCCACACACCAATGATCAGCAAGCTGGAAGGCGACAAATCCGTCAATGCGCTGCTGGTAGCCGCCCATCCGATCGGCCGGCTCGGCAAGCCGGAGGAAGTCGCCGAACTGGTCGCCTGGCTCGCATCTGACCGCGCCTCCTTCGTTACCGGTAGCTATCACCCGGTTGATGGCGGTTACCTGGCCCGGTAAATGACACTCTGCCGGTCGGCGGCGTACAGCAGCGGTTCTTGCCGCCGACCTTGCTGCCAGGCTGAGTCCTGATCCAGCACAAAGCCAACCAGCTGATTGTTCTGTGGTCGAACAATCAGTGCGGACTGAGGCTCTCGAGTGCTACGCTGATCCCACCTAGGGCGAAACGATGTTCGCCCCAAGAGCCGGTCTGCGTTTTGCTATATCCGTCATTCACGACCGATCGAAACTTACGCGGACCGGCACGCTCAGACTGCAGACTCGTCGGCGGCAGGCAAGCCTGAGTTGCCGGCACTGAGAACCTTCAACGATGCGATGAAAGTGAGGAACCTGATGAAAAAACTACTTTGCCTGATGGCGGCGGCCCTGCTGGCTGCCTGCAGCAGCATGCCTTCCAGTTCGCAGCACGGGCAGGTCAAGCATCCCGATCCTTTCCACTCTTACATCGACTGACCCTTCCCTTCTGCCCGGTCGCTGCAAGGCCGGGCAGCCGCTCAGGTAAAATCCGAACGGTCGTGCTTATTGCCCCTGACAGAACGCTTCCGCCTTTGCAGTACCGACAGGCGGGCAATGTTTTGACAGAGCCACGTAAAAAACAATCAGACCGTCGGAGACAGCATGGACTTGAACTTCGCGCCGGAGGACATGGCGTTTCGGGACAGTGTGCGCGCATGGATCGCCGCTAACCTCCCGGCAGACCTGCAATACAAGGTGCTTCACCACAAGCGCCTCACCCGCGACGATTACGTCCGCTGGCACAAGACGGTGCATAGCCAGGGTTGGGTGGCGCCCAACTGGCCGGTCGAATATGGCGGCACCGGCTGGACCAAGGTACAGCAGCACATCTGGGAAGAGGAATGCGCGCGCGCCGGCACGCCGCCCATCCTGCCGTTCGGCGTGAACATGGTGGCGCCGGTCCTGATCGCCTTCGGCAGCGAGGCGCAGAAGCGTCATTACCTGCCGCGCATACTTTCCTGCGAAGACTGGTGGTGCCAGGGCTATTCGGAACCTGGCTCGGGTTCTGACCTCGCATCGCTGAAGACACGCGCGCAGCGCGACGGCGATCATTACATCGTCAATGGCCAGAAGACCTGGACCACCCTAGGCCAGCATGCGGACATGATGTTCTGTCTTGTTCGCACTGATCCGGAGGCGCGCAAGCAGGAGGGCATTTCCTTCCTGCTGATCGACATGAAGACGCCGGGCATCACGGTGCGGCCCATCATCACGCTCGATGAAGACCATGAAGTCAATGAAGTCTTCTTCGACAATGTCCGCGTACCCGTGGCCAATCGGGTCGGCGAAGAAAACCGCGGCTGGACCTATGCCAAGTACCTGCTCGGTCATGAGCGCACCGGCATCGCGGCAGTGGGGCGCGCCAAGCGCGAGCTCGCCTTCCTGAAAGGACTCGCGCAGCGTGCGCGCAAAGGCGGACGGCCCCTGATCGACGATGCCTTGTTCGCTGCCAAACTCGCGGCGCTCGAGATCGAACTGATAGCGCTCGAGGTGACCGTGCTGCGCGTCATCTCGCAGGAGGCGCGCCGCAAGGCGCCCGGGCCGGAAGCCTCCGTGCTGAAGGTGAAAGGCACCGAGGTGCAGCAGCGCCTCACCGAGCTGATGGTCGAGGCCGCCGGACCGCTGGCGCTGCCATTCGATCCCGGTTTTCTCGAAGGAGTGTCGGAGCACAGCGGGAGCGGTGATGACGATGCCGCGCCGCTGCTGCCCTACTACTTCAACTACCGCAAGACCTCGATCTACGGTGGCTCGAACGAGATCCAGAAAAACATCATCACGCAGATGATCCTCGGACTGTAAGGCGACGACATGGACTTCGAACTGAATCCCGAGCAGCAGCAACTGGCCGACGCGATCCTGCGCTGGGCCGACAAGAACTACAGTTTCGAGCAGCGCAAGGCGAGCATCCACGCAGCTGCCGGCGTGTCCGGCGCGGTCTGGACGGCGCTGTCCGAGCTTGGCGTGACTGCGCTGCCGGTCCCGGCGGAATACGGCGGTTTCGACGGCACGGCGGTCGATCAGGGCGTGGTGATGCAGGCACTCGGCCGCGCGCTGGTCGTCGAGCCGGTATTTGCGACCGCGCTCGGCACCGAATTCCTCAAACGAGCCGGCGGTCAGCGCGCATTGCTGTCTCGGGTTGCGGAGGGCGAGCTGAAACTGGCCTGCGCGCTCGGCGAGCCGCAGGCGCGACATGAACTGTTCGATATCGAGACGCTGGCGCGTCGCGATGGCGACAGCTGGGTCTTGCACGGACTGAAGTCGGGCGTGCTGCATGGTGCGCAGGCAGGCTGCCTGATTGTCTCGGCGCGCAGTGCCGGAGGTACGCGCGATACGACTGGCATTTCCTTGTTCGCGGTCCCTGCGGACACCCGCGGATTGCGTATCGACGACCTGCGCTGCAACGACGGCATGCGCATCGCGCGCGTTGTGTTCGACGACGTACGCGTGCCGGCCAGTGCACTGCTTGGCGTCGAGGGAGAAGGCTGGGAGCTGCTCGATGCTGCCAGCGATCACGGCGTTGCGCTGTTGTGCGCCGAGGCGTTCGGCGTGATGGAGGCCTTGTTCGAGGCAACGCTCGATTACCTGAAAACCCGCCAGCAGTTTGGCGTGCCCATCGGTAAATTCCAGGCCTTGCAGCACCGGATGGCCGACATGGTCATCCATCTGGAACAGGCGCGCTCGATGGCCATGCTCGCGGTGGTGAAGGCCGGTTCGGACGATCCCGTCGAGCGGCGACGCGCAGTCTCTGCCGCCAAGGCTCGCATCGGCGAGGCGATGAAGTTCATTGGCCAGCAGGCGGTACAGCTGCATGGCGGCATGGGCGTCACCAACGAACTTCCGGCGGCGCACTTGTTCAAGCGGCTGGCCGTCATCGAGCTCACGCTGGGCGACACCGACCATCATCTGGCGCGCTTTGCCGCACAGCCCGGATTTGTGACGGCCGGCTGAGCATCCGGCCGATACGCAAGCCTCACAAATACAAACACAAATACAAACAACAGAAACAAGGATCCCGCCATGCGCCATTTCGAGAGTGCCGATGCGCTCGACGCTGAAGTCGGCAAGGAAGTCGCCGTATCCGACTGGATGACGATCACGCAGGAACGCGTGAACCTGTTTGCTGACGCGACCGACGATCCGCAATGGATTCATGTCGATACCGTGCGGGCCGAGCGCGAGTCACCGTTCGGCGGCACAATTGCCCATGGCTACCTGACGCTGTCGCTGCTGCCGAAATTTTTCGAATCCGAAGTGGCGTTTCCGTTCGCACGGATGAGTATCAATTACGGCACCAACAAGGTTCGCTTTCCGTCGCCGCTGCGTGTCGGGCGGCGCATTCGCGGCCGCTTCACCCTGTTGTCGGTGGAACGCCATCCCGACTGTACACAAAGCGTCTGGAAATACACGGTCGAGCAGGAGGGCGGCGACAAGCCGGCCTGTGTTGCCGAAGTGGTGCTGCGGCAGTATTACTGAGCGCGGCGAGCCTCAACGGTATCGGCTGTCCGGTCCGGCCGGTGCCTTTAAAGTCTAATGATGAATATCGCCGCACAGCGGCAGGGAGGCTTCATGTATCGCTCACTACTTGGCTGCCTGGTCGCGCTGGCGATCGCGGGATCGGCCGTCGCACAGGGAAGCGAACCGGCATCGCTGGAAAATTCGCTCGGCATGCGCTTCGTGCAGGTGCCTGCCGGCTCTTTCCAGATGGGCAATGCCCGCTCGCTGGATCGGATGAAGCAGTTATTCCCGGACTACGCCGAATCGCGCCTGACCGAACTATCGGACGAAATGCCGGTGCATACCGTATGGATCACGCGCGATTTCTGGCTGGGTCAGCACGAAGTGACGGTCGGGCAGTTTCGCAAATTTATCGAACAATCCGGTTACATCCCTGAGTCGGTGCTCGATGGGACCGGTGGTTACGGCTATGACCCGTCCCAAAGGCCTGCGGCAAGCGGGCAGCACGACGAATTCGCAGGGCGTGATCCGAAGTATTCATGGTCCAGCCCGGGATTCCCGCAGGGCGACGACCACCCTGTGCTGAATGTCAGCTGGAATGATGCGGTGGCGATGGCGCGCTGGCTCAGCCAGAAAGAGGGCCGCAAGTATCGCCTGCCGACCGAAGCAGAGTGGGAATACGCATGCAATGCCGGCCAGTCGACGCTTTTCCCGATCGGGAATGACCCGATGGCACTCGATCTCACTGCCAATGTGTTCGACGCCAGCAGCGCGAAGTTGTGGCCGCAGTGGGCACCCTATGCGCGCCCTGGTGACGATGGTTTCCCGTTCAGTGCGCCGGTGGGCAGTTTCGAGCCGAATACCTTCGGCCTGTATGACATGGCCGGCAATGCGTGGGAGTGGACCGCCGACTGGTATGGCGAAAACTACTATGAGGATTCGCCGCTGGAAAATCCGCAGGGACCGGCCGAGGGCACGGTGCGCGTCAGGCGCGGCGGTTCATGGCACACGTGGCCGCTGTATGCGCGCTGCAATTTCCGGAATGTGAATTCGCCGGATACGCGCTATGTGCTGCAGGGGATGCGGTTGTTGCTGGAGAGTGCGGGGCCGTAGGCGATGCAATCGCGGTAGTTTGATGCAATGAGATGGCAACGCAAGTCGCGTAAAAGCGGCCGCGGGCCGGTTAGATATTGGCTGGCGGATGGACTAATGCCATTCACTCGAGGCAAGTCTCCATACCCCGGCCTGCGCCGGGATGACGTTTTGAGGCCGATAGCGCCTGATGCGTCATCCCGGCGAAGGTGGGGCCCCGTGCCTTTTACTGCGAGCGTGAAAAATTTCACGCTTAACTGACTGGTAGCAGATGTACGTACGAGGAGTGCTGGTCTGCAGTTCACGGTTTTCGTGCATTTGCCCGCCTGTTCTCCAAGGCCAGTAATAGCGAACCCGGTACTCAAGTGAGAAATATTGATCGGGTACCTACGGTATCTGTTTCGTTAGCGCCGAATGTGCCTTCGAGCGAAGCATAATTCCGCATGCCGTGTGCGGCATCGAGCGTGGTTTTGTATAAAGGTTGGTTATTGATATTACCGATCGCCTCGCTGGCAAGCTGGCCTATCAAAAAGGCATGCAAACCTGCCTTACCTTTCGGCGAATTTGCTGCTTTTTTTGCGGGCATTGTTAATGCCGCCGACGCTGAAGTGGCTACGGTGTGAACAAAACTATCCAGAGCTTTATCAGGCAGGATCGTGGCCGCGTCCGATATCCCTCCTTCTTCATGCAACACATTAAACAAATCTTGTGCTGACGGCCGATGCAGAGCAAGGTAGTCATCCTGGATTTGTCTGAAGCGACGTGTGATGATGTCTTTAATTGTCTGATCTTCCGGGAGGTCGATATATTGTGTTTTCGAAGGATCTTGGGGCTTTAGGCCCTTTTTCACTTGCATGACAGGATCGTTCGGATCATTACTTGAGTAGTTATTGAACCATATGTCTTCGCTTTTCGGAAAAGAGAAACAGTAATCGAAAAATCTATTAATACAAATTTCAAGGCCTGTATTGTCGGCTAAATGTGCCAGGGATCGTGCCTTAGCGAGAAACAGCGTAAACATGGTTCCCAAATCTTTGGGGTTCGCAAAGCTCGCCTCTAATTCGATGAAAAGTTGTATGCATTTGCCAATCCAGTCTTTCAAATCTGACGGAGGATTAGGTCTTGTCATCAGGCTTTCCAGTTTCATATAGTTCTGAAGAATCGCTTGCTCATCGTCAAATTTTTTCCTCATATGGATACAATGTCCGTGCACTACTTTTGAGACACCTTGCGGTGCTTCTGCATTCAAATATTTATGATCAGGAATTTTCGGTATATGGTCGTTGTCGGAAAACGGACCGATATTCCATAACGCAAGAAAAAAAGGATTCGAATCGCTCCCGTCTTTTGATTGCTGATCTAAGCGAGGCCTGTAAAAGAACTTTTGAAATTCCTCAAGGCTGACGAGGGCTTTCGATTTGAAGTGGGAATTTATGGCATCTGTTTTTTGCTGAATTCCCATACTGCTGAGGCTCGCAGTATCCTTTCCCGCGGCCTTCAGCATATCATTCATCATATTTGCATTGATTATTCCGTGCGAATACAAAGTTGCCTGATCTTCGCTGCACCCCATGAATTTCAGATGGCTGATGTAGTTGCTTGTCATCTGAAGAAATTGGATTCGCAGGCTCCGTTGATTATTTAATTTGTTGTTAAGTTTGACAAGACTGTCATTCGGACTTACGACATGTTTAAATTCCTCATTTTTGACAGATTTTTCATTCGGATCTGGGGCATTATTTGATTCCTTAATTTTGATATTATTAGCACAATATTCATCTGATATATCTTTATTTATGTTGATAAAATAGTATTCGACAAATGCAGCGTCATGATTTGAAAAAATAATGTCAAATTTCTGATTTTTTTCATGTAAAAAGTCGATGATGCTGAGTGTAAACCAGTCATTGAATGCCCGGTCAGATAATAAGTCCCCCAGCAAAATCAGTTTTTTGTCTAGTTGCTTCAGATCGAGTGCCTTGGGAAGCAAATCGCGGAAATCATCGAGATTGTCGGTCTTGATTTTATTGACTAATTGGTCCCAATATTGCTCTTTTCCTGGTGGGATTTCCGCAAATCCCAACTGAACCAGCTGGTGAAGGAACATCAGGCTATTGCCGTTCATGTCGCCGACCACGGCTTCGTTAAAAGAGCCGCTGTGTGTTTTCACAGGTCTGGACGACAGATCGAATTTCATTACTTGCCGCCCCAGATTTGCAGCTTGACGGTTGAGTTCGATTTTCTCCGAAACTGCCATGGCGTAATGCATGTCAACTGAGGAGAGGCGGTTCTGTCCAAGAATAATTCGAGGGTCACCGTTTTCGTCTCGGTCGGTTGAATCCAGCCTGATGTTATTTAATGCGCTTTCATCCAGCAGTACCTCATTGGGATTGGAAAACCATTGGCTGATCAAATTTTTCGTATAGTCGACGCGTAGATTTCCTTGTTGATCAAAACAATCCCGATTTTCAGTAATTGCAAGACATGCCAGCAGCTTAGTGCCAGTAGCAGAGATTGTGTAGGAACTGGACTTATACGTTGGGCGCAGGACTTCGCGAATTGCTTCAATTTGCGGGTCGCTGGAGGCGGGATCAAAAATCGCACTTACCAATTCGGCTACCGACTTTGGCTTGGATGCCGCATGGGGATTTTCGAGAAGGGCTTTTATACTTGCAATGCCCTTCGAGAAGAGTTGCGCTTTCTCGTTGTCGGTATAAACAAAACCTTCTCTCGCGCCCAGCGAACGAAACGCCGGCTGTGATGAAATCCCATTTCCCATGATGTTGTGCCCTCGCTACGGAATTCGGTTGTTCTTACCGAGATCTATGTGGTGTCCTGGTCGATAAGCGTTCCGTATTCGTCTTCTTGTAAAAAGGGAGTTTGTTTGCTGCCACAAAGCATGTGGCCGCTGTATGCGCGCTGCAATTTCCGGAATGTGAATTCGCCGGATACGCGCTATGTGCTGCAGGGGATGCGGTTGTTGCTGGAGAGTACGGGCCAGTAAACAAAGCCACTTCGTTATTTCACCCGTGAATGCGTTTGCGCGGGACGCGGCCGGCGGGCGCGCTCCTGTACTTCATTGCTGAAATAGCCGATTAATCAAGATGTAACGATCAAAATGTGTTCAGCGTTCACGCGAGAAATGCTGATCGGCTACCAATGGAATCTCCCGGGGATTTGCCGAACTCGTCATCGAGCGAAAAGTAATCATCCATGCCCGCCCTGACGGCTTCGCTGGGACGAGAATTGCTTGCCGCTTTGATTGCCTTTAGCCCCTGGTCGGCTACGCTGGCGATCATTTGGGCATGCAGATCCCCCGGTGTCCCGTTGGATGCTGTAGCTATTTTTTTTAAGTCGTCCAGTGCCTTCAACTGCATGCTGGCGACCGCGAAACTAAAGTTCTCCAATGTTTTCTCTGGCAGACGTTGGATCGACAATCCGGCGGCCGTATGCAATGCATCGAACAGATCCTGAGTTGGCTTTTTGAGCGCGGCCAGGGCGTCATTTTGGGCCTTTTTGAACGTGTGCTTGATCTCGTCCTGAACGGTCGGGTCTTTTGACATATTGCCAAAGGTTGCTTTCGCTGGATCCATCGGGTTCTGGCGCCGCTTCTCCTGCATCACGGGATCATTCACTTCGGTGCTGGAGTAGGTGTTGAACCAATTAACCTCGTGCATCGGAATGTCTTTGTATTGTTCCAAGATCGAATCGATTTGTTCTTCCAGGTCCGATTTGGGATCAGATGCCGCCAACGACCTTGCTTTGTCGAGAAACAGGGTAAACATCGTTCCCAAACGGTCGTTCGCCGCAAACTTACTCGCAAGAGAAATGAAGAGTGTGATGCAATCGCTTATCCAGTTTTGCAGATCAGAGGGTGGATTGGGATCGGTCATTCTTCTTTTAAGCAGCTCGTAGAACGGGCGGCTAAGAGCCTCAGTTTCGTCATAAACCGCTTTCATATCCTTGGTATGTCCGTGTACTACCTGCACTGCGCCGACCGGAACGTCTGCATTCAAGTATTTTTGCCCCATTTCCTTATTAATATGATTGTTATCATGGAAGGGGCCAGTATTCCATATCGAAAGATAGAAAGGGTTCGGTTCTGTTTTAGCCGAGGCATCGGACAGGTGAAAAAGTTGTTGAAACCCGTTCAGGTTTCCAAGAGCGTGCGAGTGAAAGTGGGAATTGATGACCCGTGTTTTTTCCTGTAGCCCCATATTTTTAATCTCGTCTTCAGTTTTGCCTGCGATGCCGAGCATGTCGGACATCATGGCTTCATTGACAATGCCGTGTGAGTACAAGCTTCGCTGATCTTCACTACATCCTACAAGGCTCAGATGGCCGACATAGTTAGCGGTCATTCTGAGAAATTCCTGCCGCAGGGATTGGTCATCGTTTAATTTCTTCGTAAGTGCCTCAAGGCTTGAATTCGGCTTGGTGGCATGCAGAATTTTATTCTGCCCATCAGTTTTGGTGGATTTGGTGGCGTAATCTTCGTTTGATGATTTGTCTTTGTTGAACAGATAATATTCGATGAAGGCAGCGTCATGATTGGAAAAAATAATGTCGAATACTTGATTTTTCTCATGAAGAAAATCAATGATGCTTAGCATGAACCAGTCGTTGAATGAGCGATCCGATAGTAAGTCGCCCAGCAGCACCAGTTTCTTTTGCGGCTGCTTTAATTCAAGTGCTTTTGGAAGCAGGTCGCGAAATCCCTGCACATCGTTTTTTTTGATTCGGTCGACCAGCTGATCCCAACTGTTCTCCCCGCCTGCCGGAATTTCTGCCAATCCTAGTTGCACCAGTTGATGCAGGAACATGATGCTGTTGGCGTGCATGTCGCCGAGGGCGGCTTCATTAAATGTGGCGGTAACAGTTTTGATTGGTCTTGTGGAGAGATCGAGTTGCATTTTCTCCGGTCTCAAGTTGGCGGCGTTCCGGTTTGATTCAATTTGTTTTTCCAGTTTTTTTGCATCATACAATCTGACGTTCGCAAGCCGGTTTTTCCCGAGAATAACCCTGTCGTTCCCGTCCTTGTCCTTTTGGCTCGAATCTTTTCGAATATTAATTAATGCGCTCTCATCCAGCGATACCGTATCTCCATTGGAGAACCAACCGCAAATCACGCTTTTTGTGTACGCGACGCGCAGATTGCCATGGTCGTCAAAACATTTAGAGTCTTGGGCGATGGCCAGGCAGGCAAGAAGCTTGGTTCCGGTTGCCGAGATGTCGTGGGAACCACTGTTGTATGTCGGCCGAATCGCCTGACGGATGGTGTCAATATCAGGATCGTGTGAATTTCCATCAAAGATTCGCCGGACCAATTCCGGTACCGACCTCGGCTGCGCGCCGGGCGAGCCGCTGGTCAGAAAATTCTGGATTTTGGCCATGCCGTTAGCGAAGAGTTGCGCTTTCTCGTTATCGGTATAAAGAAAACCTTCTCTCGCGCCCAGCGAACGAAACGCCGGCTGTGATGAAATCCCATTTCCCATGATGTTGTGCCCTTGCGACGGAATTCGGTTGTTCTTACCGAGATCTATGTGGTGTCCTGGTCGATAAGCGTTCCGTATTCGTCTTCTCGTAACAAGGGAGTTTGTTTTCTGCCCAAAGGCAATGCGTTCTCAGGGCGCGACCACTGCCGAAGGCATCACTGATGCCGCCGGCATGGCGTTTCGCGGGGGAGGGGGAGAGTCCTGCGTGAGCGGATGCCGGCTGTGCGTCAGCCGGCATTCGCCAGCATTCAGAGGCGTGCGCTCAAATCGATGAAATCGGCGGCATCGATATCAAACCGGCTCAGATCGCCGACCGGTTTCGGTCGCTCGCCATATTCTGCCGGCCGATGCACATAGGCAGTCTGCAACCCGCAGCGCTGCGCCGCTTCGAGGTCGTCTTCATGGGTTGCCACCAGCATCACCTGGTCCGGGCGCACATCAAAGACATGGGCTACGCCGAGATAGGCTTCGGGGTCCGGCTTGTAATGCCGGAACACCTCGGCCGACAGGATCAGGTCCCACGGCAGTTGTGCGTGCTTGGCCATGTTCGCCAGCAGGCTCAGGTTGCCGTTGGAAAGCGTCACGATCGTGAAGCGCGACTTCAATCGCGTGAGTCCTTCGATGGCATCCGGCCACGGGGCGAGCCGGTGCCATGCGAGATTCAGATGACAGCGCTGATCATCGGGCAAGTCCTGCCCGAACTCCGGCAGGATGCGGTCAAGGATCTTGCGGTGCAGGTCATCGATGCGGGTCCAGCCAAGCTGGCCGCTACTCACCTCGGCCATCGCCGGCTTGTAGCCGGCGCGCCAGGCGTTCGCGAATGCGGCACCGTCGATGCCGGGCATCATCGCCTCGGCCTCGCGCCGGATCGAGCCGTGCCAGTCGACGACCGTGCCGAATATGTCGAAGGCGATGACTTTCGGTGGCTGCATCAGATCAGTGGCGCTTGTATTGCGCGGCACCGAACAGCATCTCGCGAGCCTTGTCGTCAACCAGCGGCTTGCGCAGGCTGGTCAGCACCTCGACACCGCGCTGCACCGCCGGTCGCGCAGCAATTTCGTCATGCCAGCGTTTCGCATTCGGATAGTCGGCCCAGTCGATGCCCTGATTTTTCCATGAACGCGTCCACGGAAAAGCCGCGATGTCGGCAATGGTGTACTCGTCGCCGGCAATGTAACGCGCCGTCGCCAGCTGTTTGTCCAGCACGCCGTACAGGCGCTTTGCCTCGTTCGTGTAGCGTGTGATCGCGTACTCGACCTTCTCCGGCGCGTAGATGCGGAAGTGATGCGCCTGCCCGAGCATGGGGCCGAGGCCGCCCATCTGCCACATCAGCCATTGCAGCACGGTGAACTTGTCGCGATCGGTCTGGCCGAGGAAGCGGTTCACCTTGCTCGCGAGGTAGACGAGGATGGCACCGGATTCGAACAGCGAGATCGGCTGGCCGTCAGGACCGTCGGCATCGACGATCGCCGGAATCTTGTTGTTCGGCGAGATCGCGAGGAATTCCGGCGTGAACTGGTCGCCGGCGCCGATATCGATGTGATGCACCCGATAAGGCAGCCCGCATTCTTCGAGCATGATGTGAACTTTGTGGCCGTTCGGCGTGGCCATGGAGTAGAGGTCGATCATGATGTGCTGCGGCTAAGAGGACATGAAAAATTCTGGATCCCGGCGCAGGCCAGGATCCCGTGAGCGGGCAGGCCAGCCCGACGGATTACGACCGCGTGACAGGCAGGTCCAGCGTTTCACCCGGCAGG
>JACCDS011298123.1_pt1 | contig 14913 bp, 11 predicted proteins | sample 7446441 | NCBI WGS metagenome assembly JACCDS01 (sample SAMN15323445, study PRJNA562643) | freshwater metagenome | isolation source: river surface water | place: USA:Blue River Watershed | collected 2017-08-17 | reverse complement strand
GTCGCCGTCAATTCGCTGTGGCCGCGCACCTCGATTGCGACTGCGGCAGTCGCCAATGAAATCGGTGGTGCAGCGATGATGGCAGCCTCACGCAAGCCGGAAATCATGGCTGACGCGGCATACTGGATTTTGACCCAGTCGGCCAAACAATGGAGTGGGCGCTTTTTTATTGATGATGAAGTGCTGCTCGCGGCAGGTGTGCGCGACTTTGCCCAGTATGATGTTCAGCCGGGCGCGCAGTTGCAGGCCGATTTCTTTGTCGAGGCCATGCCGGGCATGCTGCCTTCAGCACCACCATCGGTTTGATTGGTAGCGTTTTCCCTGCCGCCCATAAGGGGCGGCACCGGGTTTGATCCGGGTCTGGATAGATTTTGACGACCCACGCAATCGACACGCAATACCGACGCGAACGCGGACAGTCGTACCGATCGTCGATTAAATGGCAGCGCCCACTTTCCTTTTGCCCCATCTGGTTTACAATACAGGGGTTAACTCCTTGTCCAGCCATTTCTGATTTACCATGCCCGTCTCTGCCCTTGCACCTGCCGCCAGCAGCGCCTTTTCGTTCCTGCGCGAACAGAATGGGGCGCGCTCGCCCTTTGGCGTTGGTGCCGAAGGCAATCGGGCGAATGGTGGCAACAACGCTGGCAACAGCGTCGGTTCGACGGCCACAACCACCAATGGCAGCGGCGCGGAGGGTAATGTCGACAGTGCCTCTACCAACCCGGTTAGCGCCACCGGTGGGCCTGCCAAAACCAACAACAACGATCAATCTGCGGCCGATGGCAATGCCAATGGCAACAATGGCACGGCTGAACCAGTCCAGCTCTCCGATGAAGAATTGGCGCTCTTGGCCGAATTAAAGGCTCGTGATCAAGAAGTGCGACAACACGAAGCCGCGCATTTGGCAGTGGCCGGCCCGCTGGCGACTTCAGGCCCCACGTACACCTACCAAAAAGGCCCGGACGGAGTCAATTATGCCATTGGTGGCGAAGTCGGAATTGATGTCTCGCCCGGCCGTACCCCGGAAGAGACGATTGAACGGGCGCGTATCGTACAGGCCGCAGCGCTGGCCCCGGCCGAGCCATCCGGCCAGGATTTGGCAGTGGCAGCCGCAGCCCAGCAATTGGAACAGCAAGCCCGTGCCGAATTAGCGCAACAAAACCGGGAAGAAAGCGAAAGCAATGCAGTTTCCGGTAGCGGTTCTGCCGCTGGCGTGGAAGGCCGCACGGGGGGCAATCGGGAATCGGGCGAGGCCAATAGCGCTACCCGGAACGGCGGTGCGGTCGCAGCAGGCCGTGATGCGCCAGAAGCGAGCCAACGTGCGCAAGACCAACGCGAACAACTCAATCGGCTGTATGGGATCGGAAATCAAGCAAATTCGAGTACTTCACTGAACATCTTTGCGTAAAACCGTCGCTGCATGCGGTACACTCGTTATCAAAAGCCAGCTACACACCCCTTTATCGCACCGTCATCGGCTCCGCCACTATGCAGACCCCGTGCCTACCTCGGTATAGCCGTCATTTGTGAAAGATGTTTTGCATGACCATCACAACGCCTGCCAAAAAATTGCATGATGCCAGCCCAATTCTATTGTTTTTTGTCTTGGTCACCATTGCCGCCGTGATTGGTCAAACCTGGTGGGCCGTGGTGCAAGATCGTCACCTAACTCTGGAAGCCGAAAAAGACAATGGTTTACTTACGGCTCGGCTACTCGATGAACACGCCAACCAGACCATACAGGATGCCGAACGCAAATTGCACACCATTGCCAGCACCATTCATGCCAATGCGGAAAGTAATTTGGGCCAAAACGAAGAAACAGTCCTGCGCAATGCGATTCGGGAAGGCTTGCAGGACACGCGCTTTTTAACCGCCTTGCAATTTGTCAACTTGCAAGGGCGAGGTTGGGTCACCTCACTCGATTATCCGGCACATCAGTTCGACAGCAAAGACCGCTCGTATATTACCTGGTTGCTGCAACACCCGGAATCAAGGCAGGCCAAACTTGGACACCCTTTCCGGCGCTTTTATGATGGCAGACTGGTGTTGCCGATTGGGATGAATTTGTATGGGATTGATGGCAAACATATTGGCGTAATCAGTACCGACATCAATATTCCGTATTTTGCCGATGTGTATGCCCGTGTCGCTAAAAACAGTCAGGCGATGGTTACCCTGCTCACCCAGAACGGCGACATCATTATTCGCTTTCCTGACAGTAAAGCGTATGCAACCGGCACCATCGCTCAATCACCGGTGCTAGAGGGCATGAACCGGGGAGCGGAAGAAGGGTCAATTCAAGACAGTGCATTTCTTGGTGACAACCAAACCAAACCACGGCTATTCGCGTGGCGCAAGATGAACCCTTATCCGATCGTTACCGTGTTCGGCCGTGATCTGGAGCAAATTCTCGGTGCGTGGCAGCAGCGTACTCGTGACCGGATTCTATTTTCCGGCGCGACCATCGCCTTTATTGGCCTGTTGTCATATTTACTGCTATTGCATATTCGACGCCTGCGTCAATCGGAACAGTTGCTGCGTAGCAGCGAAGCCAAGTTTATTGACCTGTTCCAGCGTTCGCCAGTACCGATGGCCCTGCTCAGCGTGGTGCGGGATTGTTATCTTGAAGTCAATGATGCATTGTTGATTCAATCGGGCTTCGGGCGTGATGATCTGATCAACAAAACGCCAGCCCAGGTCGATAACTGGGCCAACATTGCAGATCGCCAGCCCTATCTCGATTTATTGTTCAAGCAGCGCTATGTTGATCGCTACGAAGTCCGGTTTCGGCGCAAGGATGGTCAAATCGATACCTGCTTGCTATCGGCTCGACTGATTGAATCGGGCGGCGAACAATTGATTCTGTTTTCACCGATTGATGTCACGCGCCAGCGCGAAATTGAAAATGAAATCCGCGAATTGAATATTCAACTGGAACAGCGGGTACGGCAGCGCACCATCAACCTCGAAGAAGCCAATCAGGAGTTGGCCGACGCCCTGTCATCACTGAAAAACATGCAGGGTGAGTTGCTGCGTTCGGAAAAAATGGCCGCGCTTGGCTCGCTGGTGGCCGGGGTGGCGCATGAACTCAATACGCCGATTGGCAACAGCGTCACATTGGCCTCAACCCTGTTGGAAAATGCCCAATTTACGCTCGATGAAATCCGTAACGGCAAGCCGCGCCGGGCCATGCTGGATCAATCACTGGAAGCGGCGACCAAAGGAGCTGAAATTCTGGTGCGCAATCTGCACCGCGCCAGTGAACTGGTCACCAGTTTTAAACAGGTGGCAGTTGATCAATCTTCGAACCATCGCCGTCGCTTTGATTTGCATCAGGTACTGGAAGAAGTGGTGCTGACATTGCAACCGCTATACAAAAAAACCCCCTACGCCATGATACTGGAGCTTGACGAAAATATTGTACTTGAGAGCTATCCCGGACCATTGGGGCAAATTGTTACCAATTTCGTCACCAATTCATTGGCGCATGCCTTTGAGGGGCGCAGCGAAGGCTATATGAAACTGGTGACGCGGCGCGCCAGTGACGATCAGGTCGAGATCATTTTCAGTGACGATGGCATCGGCATCAGCCCGGAATACATCGCCCGGGTATTCGATCCGTTTTTCACCACCAAGCTCGGTCAGGGTGGCTCGGGACTGGGCATGCATATTGTCTATAATCTGGTGACCGGTGTATTGGGCGGGAAAATTGCCCTTGACAGCCAGCCCGGCCAGGGCACGACCCTGACCATGACCTTGCCCCTGCTGGCCCCAGATGGCGGCGATGGTACGGTAACCTGAGACATTGTCCCGCCGCAGTTTACAAATTTAAGCACCCACCACCAGTGGTAAAGCATCATTGCTGGCCGGTTGTACCGTGCGCAGACGCTGCGATTCAATGTAGGAGCGGATAAATCCGACCACACTATCGGCAAACGCATCAACCGAAATATTGTTGCTGCCAAACTTCCAGCGCTTTAAGTGCCAGTCCTGCACCATCGACATGCTGTGCGCAGCCAACAGCATCGATTCTTCTGCATTGAACGGGGCACAACGGGCAATCAAGCCATTCATATAGCCTTGAATCCCCAGTTCCGAATCCTTGGCAAAGCCGCGCTGCCCGTCCGGCAGGGTACGCGATTCAAGGAATACAAAATACGCCCATGGCTGGAAAATTTCCGACAAAAAGATGTGTGCACGCAACAATGCTTCCAGCTCATCAAGCGGGTCGGGCAGGTGCGAAAACCAGGTCGGCAAAATGTCACTCACATGGCGCACCGTGTCTTCGATCATGTCGGCCAGTTGATCCTTGTTTTCGATATAACCATACAGCCCCCCCATCGACAGCCCGGTTTCACGACACAAATCGCGCAGTGTCATCGACCGAAAACCAACCGAATTGGCCAAACGGAAGGTGGCGACGAAAATCTTTTCCAGATTTTCCAGCGCTGCCTCGCGCCGCTTCACGCCTACCCGTTCGCTATTGCGGTCGAGTAGAAAAGTCCAAACATTTAATTCATCGAGCGGCGTCACCGCACGAAACTCGGCCAGGGTGAAACTCACCGGCAAGGGCTTAATTTGCATGATCGCTCCTCAATGTTATCTTGGGGCAACAGCATATCACAGCCCGGGGTACTGAACCTGCCAGTTGGTTGGAGCCCCTATTCTAAAATAGGATTGATGCCATGGAAACACCGGCAATTTATTAGAGAAAATTTCTCAATTGAAACAAAATAACTTTTCCATGAATTATGCTTGTGCTTTGTACAATCGCCTACTATAATCTCGTCAAATTAAACCGAGCGCTCGCTCCCTTTTGGGGGGGCAGATGCCGTATGAAATCATTTGTATCAACAGTACAAAAACACAATATAACAACCGCTTTACCTTATTGCTTTGGAGAAAAAATGAACAAAACCGCCCTTGCCTTGATCGCTGCCACCCTGTTCGGCACGGCCTTGCTGCCTGTTACCAGCTTGGCGGCTGGCTATACCGAAACCAAATATCCGATCGTGCTGGTGCATGGCCTGTTCGGGTTTGCCAATATTGGCCCGGTCGAATATTTCTATGGCGTGCCCGGCTCGCTGCGCTCCGGTGGTGCTACCGTGTACACCCCTGCCGTATCGGCGACCAACAGCACCGAAGTACGGGGCGAACAATTATTGCTGGAAGTAAAAAAAATCATCGCCGCCACTGGCAAGTCCAAAGTCAATTTGATCGGGCATAGCCATGGTGGCCCAACCGTGCGCTATGTCGCTGCGGTGCGCCCTGATCTGGTCGCCTCTGCCAGCAGCGTCGCGGGTGTACACAAGGGTTCGGCAGCGGCCGACGTCTTGCTCGGCATCGCGCCTCCAGGAACAATTTCCAATGCCGTGATTGCCAGCGCTGGCACGGCCTTGGCTACCATTATCTCGTGGCTCTCGGGCAACCCAAGCCTGCCGCAAGATGCGCTGGCCGCAACCACCAGCCTATCGACCGCCGGTTCGCTGCGTTTCAACGCCACCTATCCGGCTGCGGTTCCAACGAGCGCCTGTGGTGAAGGTGCCTACGCGGTGAACGGTATACAGTATTTTTCCTGGAGCGGTGCCCAGCCGTTTACCAATGCACTTGATGTGCTTGATGTGCCGATGGCCACCGTCTCCCTGCTCTTTGGCGGTGCCAAAACCGATGGTTTGGTCAGTTCCTGCTCCAGCCACATGGGCCGCGTGATCCGCGATGACTATGCCATGAACCACCTTGATGAAGTCAACCAAACCGTGGGCCTGGTCAATCTGTTTGAAACCAACCCGATCACGGTGTTCCGGCAACACGCCAATCGCCTGCAAGGGCTTGGCCTATAAGTGTTTGACCTATAACGGCACGCTGACCTGATCGGTCAGGCCGTGGCAACGAATCATGGCAAAAGGCAATGGCAACAAACCATGGGGCGGCAGCTTGCCGTCCCTTGTTATTTTGCCCCATGAAAATCCCGTGCCGCGTATTTTTGTTGCCACGAAGGAATCATCTAAAGTTATACCTGATATCACTTGAACTTACATTCGACATCCCCTATACTCTCGAAAAAACCGAGCGCTCGCTCCTTTTGAGCCAAAATCGGTACCTTGGTCGGCAAAATTACCAACCAAATCCAACAACACTCGACATTACATTAACAAAACTACGTTTCTTTGGAGAATCCATGAACAAACCTCTCGCCACTCTGCTCGCTGCATCCCTGTTTGCCGTTGCCGCCCTGCCCGCCGCTGTATCGGCCGCCGGTTATACCCAAACCAAATATCCGGTGGTGCTGGTGCATGGCCTGTTTGGCTTTGACAAGGTTGGCCCGGTTGAATATTTTTACGGCATTCCATCGGCCCTGCGCTCGGGCGGTGCCACGGTGTACACTCCGGCGGTTTCGGCAGCCAATACCACCGAAGTGCGCGGTGAACAATTATTGCTTGAAGTTAAAAAAATCGTGGCCGCGACCGGCAGCCAAAAGGTCAACCTGATCGGCCATAGCCATGGCGGCCCAACCATTCGCTATGTCGCTTCGGTACGGCCTGATCTGGTCGCATCGGCCACCAGCATCGCCGGGGTGCACAAGGGTTCGGCGGTGGCCGACATCCTGCTCGGTTTAACCCCACCGGGCAGCCTGTCGAGTACAGTCATCGGTTCGGTTGGCAATGGTCTGGCCAAAATCATTTCGTTTTTGAGTGGCAGTTCGACTCTGCCACAAAATGCGCTGAAGGCCGCCAGTTCGCTGTCAACCAGTGGTGCCGCCAAATTCAATGCCCTGCATCCGGCAGGCGTGCCAACCACGGCCTGTGGCGAAGGTGCTTATGCGGTGCGCGGGGTACAGTATTTCTCGTGGAGTGGCGGCAGCAGCTACACCAATGTATTTGACATCCTCGATCCGGCCATGGCTCTGACTTCGCTCGCTTTTGGCGGGGCCAAGAACGATGGTCTGGTCGCATCCTGTACCAGCCACCTGGGTCGTGTGATCCGCGACGACTACCGGATGAACCACGCCGATGAAATCAACCAAAGCGTCGGCATCGTACACCTGTTTGAAACCAGCCCGGTAACCGTGTTCCGCCAGCACGCCAATCGCCTGCAGGGTCTGGGACTGTAAGCCGATGCCGATCATGAAACGCAAACCGGCCCTGCTGGCCGCTGGCTTGGCCGTCATCGCCCTGGGATTTTTAGCCGGTCGGCAATGGTCGGCTGCCAGCCAAGAAGCCCCCCCGGAACTGCCACGTACCGATCCGTCGGCATTTGTCCGTTCCATGGAAGGCACCAAACCCGATGGCGCGCTCAAAGTCAGTGCCAGCGACGGCTTGGTGGTCGATGCCGAACTGGCCCACCTGTTCGACTATTACCTGTCCGCCCTGGGTGAAAAATCGCTGGATGCGATCAAGATCGAAACCGAACGCGAACTTGATCGCAAGCTGAGCCCAAAAGCCGCTGCCGCCGCCAAGCGGCTATTCCAAAACTATCTGGATTACAAGCGCGAGCTGGTTGATGTCGAAAAAAATGCCAAACCCGGTGCCAGTCAGGCGGCCAACATGCGCGCCCGGTTTGATGCCATGCAAAAAGTGCGCAGCAAGTATTTCAATGCCAGCGAAAACAGCGGCTTGTTCGCCCTGAACGATGCGCGCGATCTCGATTCGATCGCCCGTTTTGAAGTCACGGAAAATGCCAAGCTCGATGCCAGCCAAAAGCAAGAACAATTGGCCAAGCTCGACGCCAATCTGCCACCCCAGTTGCGCGAAGAGCGCGAAGCACCGCTGAAAGTGGCAAAGGTCGAAGAACAGGTTACGCAATTGCGGGCCAAGGGTGGCAGCGATCAGGATGTGTATCAATTGCGCGCCAAGGCGTTTTCGCCGGAAGCGGCGGCCCGGCTGGCCGACGTGGATCGCGAAGAAGCGCAGTGGCAAGCGCGCATTGCCAACTATTTGGCACAGCGACAGCAAGTTGTGCAAAACACGCCGAATCTTCAGCAACAGCAACAGGCGATTGCCAATTTGCGCGCCCAGCAATTCAGTGCCGAAGAACAACTGCGGCTACCGGCCTATGAAGCACGCTAAGCTATCGGCCTATGAGTCACGCTAAACCACACTAAATCACGCCAGGGACTTCAAGCGCGTCCAGTCCTGTTGGCCCTTTTGGCCGTTGAGACTGGATGATTGGCACGTAATTTATGGCGTTACATAAATGAACGCTTTATGAAAGCTTTATGAAAGCGTCGGGTGGGGCCTTGGCCTCACCCTTTTTTATGCCGACTCAAGTTCAAGCCGCCAGTGCCTGGGTAGCCAGCGTCGAATGCACGCGTGCGCGCACCAGATTCACCACGCTGTTGGCAAACACATCAACACTGATGTTGGCGGAACGAAATTTCCACTGCTTCAAATGCCAGTCCTGCACCAGCGACATACAATGCGCAGCCAGCAAATACGCTTCGTCCATTGGCACATTGCCGGTGGCACAAATCAATTCAGACATATGATGCTGGATGTTTTGTTCCGACGTTTTGGCGATGTCGCGCTGCGCCTGTTGCAATGCACGCGTTTCCAGAAACACGAAATACAGCCACGGCTGCAAGATCTCGGCCAGAAAAATATTGGCGCGCAACAGGCATTCAATCCGGTCCAGCGGGTCTTCAATGTGCTCAAACCATTGCTGCAACAATTCCGTGATATGCAACACCATGTCGGCAATCATCGCCGCCAGTTGATCCTTGTGTTCGATATAGCCATACAGCCCGCCCATCGAGATACCGGTTTCGCGACACAAATCGCGCAGTGTCATCTCCCTAAAGCCAACCGTATTGGCCAGCCGGAAAGTTGCGATAAAAATCTTGCGCAGGTTTTCCAATGCCGCCTCGCGCCGCTTGACGCCAATGTTGTCGGCATTACGCGACAACAGCGTCTCCCAGACATTCGACTCATCGAGCGGTGTGACATCGCGAAATTGTGACAAGGTAAAATTAACGGGAAGCTCTTTAATCTTCATACAATCCCACTCCTGCCTGAATTTTCATCGAGCGCGTATTATACAAGAGGATGGCTTATTGTATCGATCAGGATAGTTAGAGTAATGTGCCCAATTAGGAATACATTGCAAAAAAAGCAAGGAAGCTAAATATACAACACTTATTCTCACCACAGCAAAAGATTGATCAATTTTGTCAAGCATTGCCAGCAGCCGCCAAAATATTGATTACAATCGGATTTTGCATCGCAGCATGAGTCTTTTTTGCCCCGTTTTTACCCTTTTTTTCAAGGCAGCCCGGCCCGTGCAAAGCTGCCCGTCGGCTGGGCAGCCAACTGGCAAGTTCCCCGCCCCGCCATGAATGCGGATTGATTACATTTCACAGGAGAAATCGATGTTATCCAACCATGAGCAATTTTCGAATGCCACCAAAGCCCTGTTTGAAGCGCAACTGGCCGTATTTAACAACCTGACCCACAAAGCCGTTGAAGGTCTGGAAAAAATCGTGGCACTCAATATGGAAGCGGTCAAGGCGACTGCCGAAGAATCGATTGCCACCGCGCAAAAAATGACCGATGCCAAAAATCCACAGGCAATCATGGAATTGACCCAGCATCAGGCCAAAAAGAATGCCGAAAAAGCAGCCGCCTACAGCCGCCACTTTGCCGAAATTGCCGCCAGCCTGCAGGCCGAATTCACCAAGGTCGCAGAAAAGCAAATGCATGATGCAAAAAAGAAGGTCGATGATCTGATTGATGACGTGACCAAGAATGCACCCAAGGGCAGCGAATCGGCCGTGGCCATGCTGAAAACCGCGATCCACACCGCCAACGCCGGTCTCGAACAAATGACCAAGGTTACCCAGCAAGCGATGGAAACGGTAGAAAAACAAGTGGAAAAAGCCACCGACCAATTTACCCAGGCACTTGATAAAACCGGTACCGGCAAAGAAGCCAAAAAGCCCGGCAAGAACTAATTTGCCGCACTTGGCAAGTATCATAAAAAAACGGGCTACGGCCCGTTTTTTTATACCGCGACCTTCACTCGATCCATATTTTTTCCAACCCGACACAATCCGCTTTATAATTTGGCCAACCTGCCCCTTTGTGCAGATGTTCATCCAAGAACCGATGCCGACTCTCTACCAGCTCAAACCGCGTTTTCAAGCCTTGCTGCGCCCCTTGCTTGGCTGGCTTGATCGACATGGCGTCACCGCCAATGCCGTCACTTGGTGCGCCATGCTCGCCTCGGTACTGTATGCGCTGTGGATGGCGTATGCACTCTCCCCTGCCCTGTTTGCCTCTGAACCGCTGTTCGCCGAGCCACTGCCACCGGGCAATCCGCCCCCGGTTCCGGTTGCCACACCACCCACCAGCGCCATGGCGCACACCGCCTTCATCTTGCTGCCCCTGTTTTTATTGCTGCGCATGGCCCTGAACGCGATTGATGGCATGCTGGCGCGCGAATTCGGACAGCAAAGCCCGTTCGGTGCGATTTTGAATGAAGTCGGAGATGTCGTGTCCGACAGCGCGCTGTATGCCCCGTTTGCCCTGCTGCCCGGTGTCTCACCGATCTGGCTGGCGATTGTGATCTTCCTCGCCGTCCTGACCGAACTGGTCGGCGTGCTCGGGCAAGTAGTCGGCGCTGATCGGCGCTATGACGGCCCAATGGGCAAGAGCGACCGGGCACTGGTGTTTGGCGCACTTGGCCTGCTGTGGGGTCTCGGTGTGCCGCTGACCGCATTCTGGCCCATTATTTTGGCCTTGACTACCGCGCTCTTGATCACCACCATTGCCAACCGCGTCCGGCAGGCACTGCGCAGCCGAACCCAAACCCAAACCCAAGCCGATTGAGCCGCAACCCTACGGAGGGCAACTTGTTCAACATTTTGCACTATGCCTTTGCTGCCGTGGTCGGGGTGTTGATTCTGGCCTCAGGCATCACCGCGCTGCTGATTCGGCTGCGGCCCGACAAAAACTACCTGAACATCAAACTGCGGATTCAAACTTGGTGGTGGCTGGCCGGAATATTGTTTTTGGCACTCATTTCTACCCGTGTCATCGCCATTGTCATCATCGCGCTGGCCAGCTTCCTGGCGTTCAAGGAATTTCTCTCCATCGCCCCAACCCGGCGCGCCGACCGTGACGTGCTGTTCTTGGCCTATCTGGCAATTCCCCTGCAATACCTGTGGGTCGGCGTAGCCTGGTATGGCATGTTCATCATCTTCATTCCGGTGTACATGTTTTTGCTGTTGCCGATGCGCATGGTCACGATTGGCGACACTCGCGGCTATTTGCACGCCGCTGGCACCATTCAGTGGGGTTTGATGACCACCGTATTTAGCCTGAGCCACATGGCCTATTTGCTCGATCTGCCAACCCGCCCCGGCGCACATGGCAATATCACAGGCCAGATGCTGGTGTTTTATTTGCTGGTACTCACCCAAATCAACGATGTTGCGCAATTTCTGTGGGGGAAAATGATCGGCAAGCATGCGGTCTTGCCCACGGTCAGTCCAAACAAAACCGTGGAAGGCTTGCTCGGTGGTATCGCCACCACCACCCTGCTGGCCTGGCTGATGGCCCCCTGGTTCACCCCGATGCAGCCCTTGTACGCAGTACTGGCCGGGGTGTTGATCAGCCTGTTTGGCTTTATTGGCGATGTGGTCATCTCGGCCGTCAAGCGCGATATTGGCATCAAGGACAGTGGCAACCTGTTGCCCGGCCATGGCGGCATTCTGGATCGGCTCGATTCGCTAACCTATACCGCGCCGCTGTTTTTTCATTTTATTTATTACCTGTATTACTAAGGAAAAATCTGGCCAAACAGTATGGGGCCGAACAGCATTATCGACCGAAACACCGAGCGACAAGACAGATAGCCAATTGCGCCAGCGCCGGGCTGCCGCCTCAATCTACCCTGCCCATTTCTCCACAATTTCTCCTTTGTTGTGACAAGCCGAAATAATTGCCGTACTGCGCCCGGCATGGCACGCCAACACCTGCTTACCGCTGCAATACCCTGTTACACCTGCCCGATTCGATGCTGGTATCTTGCCCTTGCGCTGCGCAAATACACTTCCCAAAAATGGCAACTTACTTAAAAAAGGCACTATCATGCAAACCATTTTCCCTTTGCTGCGAATCGACCGTACCCCGACCCGGATTGCCACCCCCGAACAGGCCACCCCAACTGCCAGAAGCCGCGCCAGCACCCCACCCGCACCTGCCCTCAATACCCGGCCCCATCCATGGCGGCGCAACGCCATCTCGCTGGCACTTGGCGTGGCCGGGCTGTGCGCCAGTGTGCAGGCGGCCCCCGTTGGCAAAACCGGCAAGGCCAATAGTTCCAGCACGGTCAGCCTTGTCAGCACAGTCAGCACCAGTAACACAACCAACACGAGCAGCACGAGCAGCGTTACCAGCACCAGCACCAGCACCAGCACCCCGAATGTATTGCTGGTGATTATCGACGACATCGGCCCGGAGCAAATCGGTGCCTACGCCAGCGACAATATCGCCAATGCAGCCCCGGCCAATACACCCAATCTCGATGCGCTGGCCGCTGGCGGGGTGCGCTTTCGCAATGCCTGGGGTTTTCCGGTTTGCTCGCCCTCACGCGCCGCCATGTACACCGGGCGCTATCCGCTACGCACGCAAGTCGGTGATGTGATTGAAGACAGCAGCGACAACACCCTGGCCACCAGCGAAACCACGATTGCCGATCTGGCCAAAGCCAGTGGCATTGGCAGCGCACTGGTTGGTAAATGGCATCTGGGAGAACTGAGCGCCAACGGCGGCATTGATGCGCCGCGCGTGGCGGGTGGGTTTGCTCACCACTCCGGCATCCTGAGCGGTGCCATTCCCAGCTACACCAGTTGGCTGCGCTACCTTGATGGTGTGAAAAAGCGCCCGCTTATCTCCACCTACGCCACCACCTATCAGGTCGATGACGTGCTCAACTACAGCAGCAGCACGCCGTGGCTGGTGTCGCTGGCCCTCAATTCCCCACATTCCCCGTTTCACAAACCGACCACTGACCTGTACAGCCGCGACCTGTCCGGCGTGAGTGACTGCAACAGCAACAGCGCCAGCAAGCGCGAATGTTACAAGGCCGCGATTGAAGCACTCGATTCGGAACTGGGGCGGCTGTTGACCCAACTGTCAAACAATGGCCAACTGGCCAATACCATGGTGCTGGTGCTGGGCGACAATAGCACACCGGGTGCAGTGGTCGATAGCGGGGTGAGCGCGGCCAAGGCCAAGGGTACCGTGTATCAGCGCGGAGTGCGAGTGCCGTTAATCATTTCCGGGCCGCTGGTGGCCAATGGTGGCCGGGCACTGGACGATCTGGTCAGCGTAACCGATGTATTTGCCACGATTGCCGACATACAGAATCTGGACAAGAGCAGCGGCAGTGATTCGGTCAGCCTGCTGCCCTATATCAACAACAGCGCCAGTAGCACGTTGCGCAGCACCGTCTATACCGAAATGTTTAGCGGCAGCAGTAGCCACAACGGCAACGCCGCCCTGCGTGATGCGCGCTACAAGCTGGTCGAATCATTGGGCGTGTACACCGAATTTTATGATCTGCAAAACGACCCGGAAGAAACCACCAACCTGATCAACAGCACGCTTGATGCCACCGCCAGTGCCAGCCTGACAGCCTTGAAAGCGCAGTTTGACAGTCTGCATCAGCATTGATCGGATCCAGCCAACCCATCTTGCCCGGCAGCCACCCGCCGGGCAAGGCAGGCCTGCTGCCCGATTCCTTTCGCCCAATCATTCGCCCACCCGACCATACACAGGATGCCATCATGCAAAAAGCGACCCCAATCCACATCATGACCAAGCCACGCGGTGCCATTTGCAACCTCGATTGTGGCTATTGCTATTTTCTCTCCAAGGAAAAACTGTATCCAGACAGCAAATTCAAAATGGATTACGCCACACTGGAACGATTTACCCGCGACTACATCGCCCAGTCCGGTGACGAAGTGGTGTTTTCCTGGCAGGGTGGCGAACCAACCATGATGAAGCTCGAATGGTTTGAACAGGCGGTGGCACTGCAACGCCAATACCAGCGGCCCGGCATGCAGATTTTTAACACCTTTCAAACCAATGGCACCTTGCTCGATGATGACTGGTGCCGCTTTTTCCGCGACAACCAGTTTTTGGTCGGCCTGTCAATCGATGGTCCGCGCCATTTGCACGATGCGTACCGGGTCGATAAACGCGGCGCACCGACCTTCGACAAGGTAATGGCCGGTCTGGCCCTGCTGCAACAGTATGGCGTGCCAACCAACCTGCTGTGTACCCTGAACGCCGCCAATGCCGACCATCCACTGGAGGTGTACCGCTTTTTGCGCGATGTGGCCAAGGGCCAGTTCATCCAGTTTATTCCGATTGTAGAGCGGCTCAACCAAACCGGGTTTCAGGAAGGCAATCAGGTCAGCCCGCGCTCGGTTAGCGCCAAACAATTTGGTGACTTTCACATTGCCGTGTTTGAAGAATGGCGCAAACACGATATTGGCCAAGTGTTCGTGCAAATGTTCGACATTGCACTCGGCATTTGGTATGGTGACGCGGCCAGCCTGTGCGTGTTTGCCGAAACCTGTGGCAATGCGCTGGCGCTTGAGCACAATGGTGATTTGTATGCGTGCGATCATTATGTGGAACCGAAGCACTTGCTTGGCAACATCAGCCAGAACAACCTGCGTGACTTGGCGTTTTTGCCACAGCAGCAGCAATTTGGCCAAGCCAAGCGCGATACCCTGCCCCAACAATGCCGCAACTGCCCGGTGCGCTTTGCCTGCAACGGCGGTTGCCCGAAAGACCGGTTTATTACCAGCCGCGATGGCGAACCGGGCTTGAATTATTTGTGCGAAGGGTATTTCGCCATGTTTCAACATTTGGATGGGCCGATGAAGCAGATGGC
>JACCDS011971757.1_pt1 | contig 14918 bp, 15 predicted proteins | sample 7446441 | NCBI WGS metagenome assembly JACCDS01 (sample SAMN15323445, study PRJNA562643) | freshwater metagenome | isolation source: river surface water | place: USA:Blue River Watershed | collected 2017-08-17 | reverse complement strand
GCGGCCAAGTACATCCGCATGTGGTCGGAGCAGAAGATCCAGGTGACCCTGGTCGAACCCAACCCGTCCTTTGTGTCCTGCCCGATCTCCAACCTGGTCATCGGCGGCAGCAAGACCATGGCCGACATCACCACCCCCTACGACAACCTGGGCAAGCGCCATGGGGTGCAGATAGTGCGTGACCGGGTGGTCAGCATCGATGCCGACAAGCGCGTGGTCAAGCTTGCCGGGGGCACCGAACTGGCCTACGACCGCCTGATCGTGTCTCCTGGTGTGGACTTCATGTGGGAGACCCTGCCCGGCATGAACCGCCCCGGCGCCCGGGAGCAGGTCATGCACGCCTGGAAAGCCGGTGAGCAGACCCAGACCCTGCGCAAGCAGCTCGAATCCATGCGCGATGGCGGGGTGTTCGCCATGTCGATCCCGATGGCCCCCTACCGCTGCCCGCCCGGACCCTACGAGCGCGCCTGCCAGGTGGCCGAGTATTTCAGCAAGCACAAGCCCAAGAGCAAGGTGCTGATCCTGGACGCCAACGACGATGTGACCTCCAAGGGTGCACTGTTCAAGAAGGCCTGGGCCGACCGCTACAAGGGCCTCATCGAATACCGCAGCAAGCACCAGCTGACGGACGTCGATGTGGCGGGCAAGACGCTCAAATTCGAGTTCAACGACGACCTCAAGGCCGATGTGCTCAACGTCATTCCCGCCATGCGTGCTGGCGACATCGCGGTCAATGCCGGTCTGGCCACGGCCAACAAGCGTTGGTGCGATGTCGACTTCCTGACCTTCGCGTCCAAGGCCGCACCCAATGTGCACGTTCTGGGTGATTCGATTCAGATTGCACCGGCAATGCCCAAGTCAGGCCACATGGCCAACCAGCATGGCAAGACCTGCGCCGCCGCAGTGGTGGCCTTGCTCACGGGCCAGCAGGTCAATCCCCTGCCGATCTACAACAACACCTGTTACAGCTTTGTTTCCTCCGAAGACGTGGTCCATGTGGCCAGCGTGCACCGCTACGACGCGGAGAAAAAGACCATGCTGACGGTGCCCGGCTCGGGCGGTGTGTCTTCGGCAGCGAACGAGCTCGAAGGCCGCTATGCCCTTGCCTGGGCCCGCAACATCTGGGCCGACACGCTGGCGTGAGCAATGGCATGAAAAAACGCCGCGGTCGTGAGACCTGCGGCGTTTTTTTCGGCAGATCACCATCAAGACATGAGCATGAAAAAATTCCATTCAATAGCGCATGCGGCCTTGTGGCTGGGCGCGATTTCTCTGTCGACGGGCGTCATGGCGCAGGCCGATGAGGCGAGGGCCAAGAAAATTGTTGGCGGCGTGTGCTTTGTCTGCCACGGCATGGAGGGTGAGTCCTCCAGCGAGGCTTTCCCGCGGCTGGCTGGCCAGCACTGGGAGTACACCGCCAAGCAGCTGGAAAATTTCAAGAGCGGCAAGCGCAAGAGCAGCGCGATGGCCGACATGGTGGCCAAACTCACACCTGACGAAATGGTGGCTCTGGGCAAGTTCTTCGAGAAACAATCCGTACCGGTAGACCCACCCAAGGATAAGGGTCTTGCAGCGGTCGGTCAGTACATCTACCACCAGGGCAACAAATTCAACGGTCTGGCGGCCTGTGCCAGTTGTCACGGTGCCGAGGCCAAGGGCACGGCCAGTCTGCCGCGCCTGGCCGGTCAGTTTGCCGCTTACACCGAAACACAACTCAAGCAATTCAACAAACGCGAGCGCACCAACGACAACGCAGTGATGCACGTCATTGCCAGCAAGATGTCGGCGCTGGAAATGGCGGCGGTCGCAGAGTACCTCAGCGGCAAATAAGGGTGGTGGCCTGGTCAGGCATAGGCCGAGTGGGTCTTAAGCCATTAGAAAGCTCATACGGCCAAGCCAGCAGCCCTGTGCACACGCAGGGTGACCGCTGCGCCTAGCCAGATGCCGATCAACGTGAGCCAGGCGGTGAGGGCAAAAATACTACCTCCTGTCATGCCTGCTCCCACCGTGCAGCCGCCCGCCAGCACTGCGCCAAAGCCCATGAGCACGGCGCCAGCGAGGTAGTGCCCAAGCTTGTTCTCTGTCTTGAAGCCTTCCAGCTTGAATTCGCCGCCGATCAGGGCGCCGATCATAGAGCCGAGAAACGTGGCAGGCAGCAGGCCGGTATCGAAGCCGAGGCCAGGTACAAAGACAGTGGAGAGTACCCGCATCAACCATTCTGCTGAAGGGCCGCTGAAGCTGAGGCTGGTGATGGCCACGGGCTCGAAGGAGTGAGTGGCCACGGTTTGGGTGATGCCCCAGCCGATTGTGATCGATAAGCCGGTGCCGACAGCACCCAATGCCAGCCACAGGCGCCCACCTGCATGCTGTCGCCAAAAGAAATATAAGCCTGTAGCCAGGGCTAGAACCGCCACCAGCAACCCGCCCCACGGGTGGACGCCACTGAGCTGAAGGAGGTCGCGGGCGGGGCCTCCGTCCACGGGCCAGAGACTCGCTAGGTACTGCCGAAAAGGCGCCAGCCATCCTGCGATGCTGGCCTGGACGGTGACAGCAAAGACGAGGCCCGAAAGCAGGGCGCGCAGGTTGCCGTTGGCCGAGAGGATCAGCAGCCGACTGGCGCAGCCGCGCGTGAGGATCATGCCTGCGCCAAAGAGCAGACCGCCCAGTACCGCACCAGAAATGCTGCCTGGGTTGGCGATAAAGCGGGAGGTGGCCGGCTTGAGCTCGCCGCTGAGTACCAGCAGCTGGGTGCCCAGCAAGGCTGCGCCGAAAGCAAGCCACCAGACACTGAAACGCTCACCGGGCTGACCGCTGCAGCATTCCATGACAGCCGCACGAGCGCAAAAGCGGCTGCGCTGGGCCAGAAAGCCAAATAGCAAGCCAACCAGCGCTCCCCCAGCCGCCAGCACCTGGGCATCGCCCCAGCTCTCGAGAAGATGGGTAAGGTTCACGACATACTCCAATGGTTCATCGTTGTTTTCTTATATAAACGGGTTTTGGTGTTTGAGAGCCAAACCCGTTATTTTCCTGTTTTCCTGGCGGTCTCGCCTGTTACTCAGCCATGCACCCCTCCAACAACCGGCGTTCACTTACTTTTGCCCTTGCATCGGTTGGTGTCTGGCCTGCGTTGGCCCAGATACCGCATGCAGTACTTCCCGCTGCCCGCTCGTTGGGTGATGAGCTAAGTGCGGCGCTGCGCCTGGGTGAACCCCTGGTGGTTATGGTGAGTCTGGAGGGCTGCGTCTTTTGCAGGATTGCGCGGCAGAGCCACTTGGCGCCGATGCATCGGCAAGGCCAGCCGATTGTGCAAGTGGATATGCGCAGCACCCAGCCCGTCATCGATTTCGGAGGTCGACAGACCTCGCATGATGAACTTGCGCGACGCTGGAATGTTGTGATCACCCCCACCCTGCTTTTTTTCGGCGCACGCGGCAGAGAAGTGGTCGAACGGATGGAGGGCGCTTACCAGCCGGACTTTTACGGGCCTTATCTCGAAGACCGGCTGAACCGCTCACGCGCAGCGCTGAAAGGTTGACCCATGATCCCGATCAAGATCGAATCGGCTTGGCAGGGCACCTCCGATTGCCGCAGCTGCGGCATCCGCGACATGGTGCTGTTTGCTGACCTCAACGAGCAGGACTTTGGCCAGATCCATACACCGATTGACGATCTGGTGTTCCCGCCGCAGGCTCTGCTGTTTGGGGAAGGACAGGAGGCCAAGGGGGTGTTCACCATCCGCCAGGGCATGGTCAAGTTGGTGCGATCGACCATCGATGGGCGTGAGCGCATTGTCCGGGTCCTGCGGCAAGGAGATGTCTGCGGTATCGAGGCCATGGCCACGGCCCGCTACGACACCGAGGCGGTGGCCTTGGTCGAAACCAGTGTGTGCCGCATCCCGCTGTCGGTGTTGCACCATCTGGCCGCCCATTCGCCACGCCTGCACGTGCGTCTAATGCAGAAATGGCAGCAAGCCCTCAAGGATGCAGATGATTGGTTGGCCGAGTTGAATTTCGGAAGTGCCCGCCAGCGGGTGGCTGCTCTGGTGCTCAAGATGCGAGATCCAGCCCATCCTCGCCAGACCTTGCTTTTTGCACGTGATGACATGGGGGCCATGCTTGACCTGAAGCTTGAAACTGTGAGTCGTGAGATCAGCAGTCTGGTGCGGGACGGGGTACTCAGGCCCCTGGACCGTCAAGGTAGGCGCTATGAAATCACGGACGATCAAGGTCTGGTGTCCAGTTGATCCTTCTCGCAGCCGACTTCAGAGGACGCGCATGAACTTTTTACAGCACTGGTCGCAGCTTGCTCGGGCCACCCTGCTTCGGCCGTAAGTGGTGGTTCAGTCGCCGTTTGAACGCGATGCCGCTGCAGATCAAGGCGCGAGGAGGCCCTTGCTGGACGTTCGAACAGAGGCCTGGCCTGCTTTGCGGTGTGCTGCAAGCCGTGAGGGCGATGACCATGAACGGGTTTTTTGAAGCCTATCCCTCAAACATCAGCACGCCAGCGAAGCCTATGCGGTCAGGATGCCCTTTCATCGCATCGAAGGCACAGAGTGGTCGGTACAGAGTCTCGGTGAAATCCCTGACTATTTTCTGTTTTTCGTCGCATCCAGATCACGCGATCTTCGATTAAATTGGCGTTCGATTATATTTGCCTTGTTTTCACCTCTTAGGAGCACATATGAAAGTCCTGTCAATCGCCATCGCCCTCATGGCCGCGTTATCTACTCCCGCTTATGCCAACATGGCCCTGGCGCAAAAAAATGCCTGCATGGCTTGCCATGCCGTGGACAAAAAGCTGGTGGGACCCTCTTATCAGGATGTGGCCAAGAAGTACGCCGGTAAGGACGGTACCGAACTGGCCAAGAGCATTAAAGCCGGCGGTTCGGGCAAGTGGGGGCCTGTGCCCATGCCCGCCCAGGCGGCCCTCAGCGATGCCGATGCATTGACCTTGGCCAAGTGGATCCTGGCTGGCGCCAAGTGACTGTGGCTTGAATTCTGATGGATGGAAAACTCGTCAGCCACACGGGTTTTCATGTGCCGCTCTCCGGTTCGCCAGACAGCGGCTTTTTCTTTTGGTATGCGTCAAGGAGTCATTTGCATGCGCGGACTTTTTCTGGCCCTGGCCTGTTACCTGTCTGTTGCTGCGCAGGCGCAGCCCGAGATCTTCAAGGGCGCTGACCTGGCCCTTGGCACCAAGTTGATTGCTGAAAACAAATGTGCCGAGTGTCACATCCGACGCGTGGGCGGCGATGGTTCCGGCATTTACCGTCCACAAGGTCGGATCAATACGGCCGGCTTCTTGCGCGGCATGGTCGAGCAGTGCAACACCGAGTTGAACCTGGGTTTTTTTCCGGAGGAGGTTAGCGCCGTTGCCGCAGTCCTCAATCGGGACCATTACAAGTTCAAGTGAACACAGACCCGCTCGTCTGACCTGTCCAGCAGGCTGAAAACCGTAACGCCTGGCGAAATGCAGAGTTGGACCTCCGGGTTTGTACTGAGGGCCATCTACCTTTGCTGTAATTTCCCGTTCAGCAAGCGCCTTTAACGTATATATTCAAACATCCGAATATAAGAACTTAATTGAATGGATCGCCTTCAGGCTCAAATGCAAGCGGTACTTGAAAGCTCAATTGCATGGTTCGGCATTCTGTCTACGCCCTTGCAATTCAGGACCATCGGTGTGTTGTGTCGTGGTGAAAAAATGAGGGTAACTGATCGGGATGTTGGAGATTTCGCGGCCGAACATGTCGCATCACCGAACACCCTGTCTTAGGTCGGACGGTTGGCAAACGCCGCCAGTGCATGCAGGTTTTCTGTTGCATTGCCGATGAGTCGGGCGTTAGGTTGTGTAGTAGGGCTGTGTGTACCCAAGTGGACATCGAGTTGTCGGTGGGCTGAAGGATCAACACAAGGAGTTTGAGTTGGAAGAACACAAATTATCAGGAAGGGTGCAGAAAGCACCGGAAAACTTCCTGGACCAGGCTGGTATCCGCACCGTGTTTGCCGAAGGCAAAAAGGGGCGTCGTGACTTTATTCGCAGTGCGTTTGCCGCCGCGGCTGCAGGTGCGGCCGCACCGGTGGCGCTGGCCCAAAGCAACCCGGTGCCCAGCGAGGGGGGAGACACCAACATCCTGAACTTGCCTGAGCACAGCACGGGCCTCGGTCAAGGGGTAGCCGTCGATGGTTACGGCAAGCCCTCAAAGTACGAAGCTAACCTCCAGCGTCGGCAGAGCCCGGGTCTGACGCAAACCACCCAGGCTTCGGTATCATTTGCGCCGCTCCAGTCGCTGTTTGGCATCGTGACCCCCAGCGGTCTGCACTTCGAGCGTCACCATCAGGGGTGGTGGGACATTGACCCCTCCAAGCACCGTCTCATGATCAATGGCTTGGTCAAGACCCCTAAGGTCTTCACCATGGATGAGATCATGCGTTTGCCCTCGGTCTCGCGCTTTCATTTCATCGAATGCGGCGCGAATACCGCCGTCGACTGGGGCAATGTAGCGGTGCCAACGGTTCAGTACACCCACGGCATGATCTCTTGCAGTGAATTCACTGGCGTACCGCTGATCACCTTGCTGGAGATGGCCGGTGCTGACCTCAAAAAGGGCAAATTCATCTTGGCCGAAGGGGCCGACGGCTCGTCTATGACGCGCACCATCCCGATGAGCTTGATCACGTCGGGCGAAGTGCTGGTGGCCTTTGGCCAGAACGGTGAAATGTTGCGTCCCGAAAATGGCTACCCGCTGCGTCTGGTGGTGCCGGGTGTTCAGGGGGTCAGCTGGATCAAGTACTTGCGTCGCATCGAAGTGGGCGACATGCCTTATGCAACCAAGGACGAGGCGATCCACTACATTGACCTGATGCCCGATGGCACCCATCGGCAGTACACCAATATCCAGGAATGTAAAAGTGTGGTGACCACTCCCTCAGGTGGCCAGGTGCTGCTGGACAAGGGCTTCTACAACATCACCGGCCTGGCTTGGTCAGGTAAAGGCAAGATCAAGCGCGTGGACGTTTCGGTCGACGGTGGCCGCAACTGGCGCACTGCTAGGCTAGAAACCCCTGTGCTTTCGAAAGCCCTTACGCGTTTCAACATGGACTGGGTCTGGGACGGTAAGCCAGCCATTATCCAGAGCCGTGCACAGGACGATACCGGCTTTGTGCAGCCAACTTATCAGCAGTTGCGCAAAGTTCGTGGTACGCGCTCGATTTACCACAACAATGCCATCCAATCCTGGCTGGTGCAGGAAAACGGCGAGGTCAAAAATGTCCAGCTTTCGTAAAGCCATCTTGACGCTGGCCCTGCTGGTCATGGCGGGCGTGGCCGGGGCACAGTCCAGCAAGTACCCTGGCATTGGCCGTGCGGCGACTGACAAGGAGGTCAAGGCCTGGGACATCGACGTGCGCCCCGACTTCAAGGGTTTGCCCCCTGGCTCGGGTTCGGTGGCCAAGGGCCAGGACGTGTGGGAGGCCAAATGCGCCCACTGCCATGGTATTTTCGGCGAGTCCAACGAGGTCTTCAGCCCGCTGATCGGCGGCACCACAGCTGACGACATCAAGAGAGGTCGTGTGGCTAATCTATCGCGCACCGACTACCCGGGCCGCACCACCATCATGAAGGTGGCCACCGTTTCGACACTGTGGGATTACATCAATCGGGCCATGCCCTGGACAAATCCTAAGACGCTGTCCACCGAAGAGGTGTATGCCGTTACTGCCTTCATGCTTAACCTGGCCAACATCGTGCCCGATAACTTTGTGCTGTCAGACAAGAACATGGCCGATGTCCAGTCACGCATGCCTAACCGCAACGGCATGACCACCAAACATGCCATGTGGCCCGGCAACGAGTTCGGCGGGACCGCCAAACCCGACACGGCCAATCGCCTTTGCATGAAAGACTGTGCGCCAGAGCCCAAGCTGGCTTCACTCTTGCCGGATTTCGCCCGCAATGCGCATGGTAATCTGGCTGAGCAGAACCGTATCGTCGGCCCGCAGCGGGGAGCAGACACCACCAGGCCTGAGGGCAAGGCGGGTACATCTGTATTGGCCACGCCTGCTGCGGCCCCGACCATTGCTGCTGCGCCGTCGGCTCATGACAACAAGGCGGCCATTGCCCTGCTCAATAAGTACAACTGCACAGCCTGTCACGGAGTAGACAAGAAAATTGTTGGGCCGGGGTTCAATGAAATCGCCCAGAAGCATGCTGGTAGGGTGGATTACCTAGCTGAACGAATCAAGAAGGGCGGAGTTGGTGTCTGGGGGGCCATACCGATGCCAGCTCAGTCGTTGCCCGAGGCCGATGCCAAACGCATCGCCGAATGGATTTCAAAAGGGGCCAGCAAGTGATTCGGGGTATCCCCGTTGCACCGCTCAACCTGTTTCAATAACATCACTGATCACTAAAGGAGATTTCATATGCAAACCCGTCGCGAGACACTCAAGCAAAGCGCTGTGGTGGCCAGTCTTCTGGCCACTGCAGGTTTCCCTCAGTTTGCCCATGCTGCATTCAACAAGGCTGCCTTTGACGCCAAAAGCATCCAGGACGCCGTCAAGGCTGCCGGTGGCTCCAGTCTTGCAGAAAGCAAGGACGTCAGCGTGATTGGTCCCGATATTGCCGAGAACGGTGCCGTGGTGCCTTTGGGCGCTTCGACCAGCCTCCCAGGTGTCAAGCAGCTGCTCATTCTGGTTGAGAAAAACCCCTCAGCAATGGTCGCCATATTCCATGTCAGCGACTCTGTTGACGCCAACTTCTCTACTCGAGCCAAGATGGGTCAGTCCTCGGATGTTTATGCCGTCGCCATCATGAATGACGGTAAAGCATTGTGGGCGAAGAAGGAAGTCAAGGTCACCCTGGGCGGGTGTGGAGGCTAAGTTAGCTCTTCGCACCGGCCACTTTACCGATTCAATTGAAGATTTAGGAGAACAAAATGTCAGATCCAATGCGTATCCGTGCCCAAGCCTCTGGTGACAAGGCTACTGTGCGTGTGCTGATGAGTCACGAAATGGAAACGGGGCAGCGCAAAGATGCCGCGGGAAATACTGTACCCGCCTGGTTTATCCAGGAGGTAACAGCCACACACAATGGCAAGCGTGTGCTTGCTGCTGAATGGGGGCCTGCTGTTTCCAAGAACCCATTTATGCAGTTCAACGTCAAAGGAGCCAAGGCTGGCGACAAGATCGCTGTGACCTGGAAGGACAACAAGGGGGGTACGCGGACTGACGAAGCGACCGTGTCCTGAGCGGCCTTGGAGACCGAAGGGTGAAGTTCTCATCTCAGTTCTTCAGCCCATTCCCAACGATAACAACGAGGTGACGATGAAAAAGCATTCCAGGATCGCCCTGACCATTGGCGTGGCGTTTGCTGCCGGGTCGGTATGGGCGCAAAAAACGGCCAGTGAAGGCATTGACGAATACCGTGCCATGCTTCAGGACGGAAACCCAGCCGAACTTTTCGAAGCCAAAGGTGAGGACCTCTGGAAACAAAAGCGTGGCCCTAAAAATGCGTCGCTCGAAAAATGTGATCTGGGCAAAGGTCCAGGTGTGTACAAGGGTGCGTTTGTCGAGCTGCCTCGGTTTTTTTCTGACACCAACCGCGTTCAGGATCTGGAATCACGCCTGGTGACGTGCATGGAAACCCTTCAAGGTTTCAATGGCGCCGAGATTGCCAAGACGCCGTTTGGCCGTGGCGAAATGGCCAACATCACTGCGTTGGCCACCTGGATAGCGGCCGAATCCAAAGGGATGAAGTTCAACTTGCCCTACAGCACAGTGCAGGAAAAAACTTTCTACGAAGTCGGGAAACGCCTTTTCTTCCAGCGTGGTGGCACGCATGACTTTTCTTGCGCATCCTGCCATGGCGAAGAAGGCAAGCGCATTCGGCTACAGGATCTGCCCATATTGACCAAGAATCCTGGCGATGGTGTCGGCTTTGCGGCCTGGCCAGCTTACCGTGTATCTAATGGTCAGATGTGGAGCATGCAGCTGCGTTTGAACGATTGCTACCGTCAGCAGCGTTTCCCCTATCCGGGTTTTGGCAGTGACGCCACGATTGCTTTATCCACTTATCTCGGCGTGAATGCCAAGGGTGCCAAGTCCGTGGCGCCGGCTATCAAGCGTTGAACGGAGGCCTCGCTCATGAAAAAACAAACAAAAATTGCACTTGCGGGACTGGTGTCTGCACTTGTGCTGGCTGGCTGTGCGACAGGTCCCTCGGTGGCGGAGCTCAATACCCTTACAGACCAGATCGTTAAGGCTTCCTTTCGAGACCAGGGTATAGCCAAGGTCGATCGTGTGCTGGCCATTGATGAGACCAACCGTCTGTGCAGTGAGGCCGATGTTGCCGGCAAGCAGCTGGATGAAAAAACGGCTAAACGTATCGAGGAAGCTAACCTCAAGGCCATCAAGTGGCCGTCAGATGGGAAGTTTCTGGGCGATTGGAAGCAGGGCGAAGCCATTGCCCAAAGTGGCCGCGGCTTGACCTGGACTGACGATGCCAGGGTAGTTAATGGAGGTAATTGCTACAACTGCCACCAGATCAGCAAGGAAGAAATTTCTTTTGGCACCTTGGGTCCGAGTCTCTACAACTACGGCAAGATCCGCGGCGTGACTGACCCGAACAGTGCAGCGGCCAAGCCGATTGTTGAATACACTTGGGGAAAGATCTGGAATTCCAAAGCCTACAACGCTTGTTCTAACATGCCACGTGCTGGACATGCGGGGATCCTTAATGAGACTCAGGTGCGTCACATCGTGGCCCTTCTTCTTGACCCCAACTCCCCGGTCAACAAGTGACCGATCTCCTAACCCGGCCCGGCCGGGTTTTTTTGACTTTCAAATATCAGTGGTTGCAAATTTATGAATCTCTCCAAGCGTGATTTCTTGCAAGTGATGGGCGCTGGCACCATGGCCGGGATGAGTCTGGGCACATATGCCGAAGCCAGTGCTGCTACGGCTGCCAATGGCCTCTACGACATTCCCCGTTTCGGTAATGTGTCCTTCTTGCACATGACCGACTGCCACGCACAACTCAAACCCATCTATTTTCGGGAGCCCAGCATTAATTTGGGCATTGGTTCAATGAAGGGGCAGTTACCGCACCTGGTGGGTGAGCATCTGCTGAAAGTTGCCAAAGTGCGTCCGGGTACGGCCGAGGCCTATGCACTGACATACCTGGACTTCGAGAAAGCGGCCAAGCGTTATGGCAAGGTGGGAGGCTTTGCCCATCTGGCCACCCTGGTCAAGCGCATGAAGGCCAGCCGTCCAGGTGCTCTGCTGCTTGACGGCGGGGATACCTGGCAAGGCTCGGGCACCTGTTTGTGGACCAATGGCCAGGATATGGTTGACGCCTGCAAATTGCTGGGCGTAGACGTGATGACAGGCCACTGGGAATTCACCCTGGGTATGGAGCGCGTCAAGGAAATCGTTGAGAAGGATTTTGCGGGAAAAGTCGACTTTGTGGCGCAGAACGTCAAAACCAACGACTTCGGGGATCCGGTCTTCAAGCCCTATGTGATCCGCGAGATCAACGGCGTGCCTTGCGCCATCATCGGCCAGGCCTTTCCATACACGCCAATCGCCAACCCGCGCTACATGGTGGCCGCCTGGGAGTTCGGCATCCAGGATGAGAATATGCAAAAGATGGTGGATGAGGCTCGAGGCAAAGGCGCGCAGGTCGTGGTTGTCATCAGCCACAACGGCATGGACGTAGACCTCAAGATGGCCAGCCGCGTCACTGGAATCGATGCCATTATGGGTGGACACACGCACGACGGCATGCCGGTGGCTACCTTGGTCTCTAACAAGGGTGGAAAAACTATCGTGACCAATGCCGGCTCTAATGGAAAGTTCCTTGGCGTGCTTGACTTCCAGGTCAAGGACAAGAAGGTCGCGGACTTCCGCTACAAGCTGCTTCCGGTCTTCTCCAACATGCTGCCGGCTGACCAAGAGATGGATGCGCTGATCAAAAAAATCCGCGCTCCGTATGAGCGGCAGTTGAGCGAGGTGCTGGCCGTGAGTGAAGGTCTGCTTTATCGTCGTGGTAATTTCAATGGCACTGGCGACCAGTTGTTGGTCGATGCCCTGATGGACGTCCAGGGCGCGGATCTGGCCTTCTCACCGGGCTTCCGCTGGGGCACGACCTTGTTGCCAGGGCAGGCCATCACCCGCGAGTGGCTTCTGGACATGACCGCAACCACGTATTCGTATGCGACCGTGACAGAAATGTCGGGTGAGATGATTAAGACGGTGATGGAAGATGTATGTGACAACCTCTTCAATCCGGACCCCTACTATCAGCAGGGCGGAGACATGGTACGCGTAGGCGGGATGAGCTACTCGGTGGATCCGACTGCCAGGATGGGCAGCCGCATCAGCGATATGCGTTTGCGAGGCCAGCTGATTGAGGCCGGTAAGAAATACAAGGTGGCTGGTTGGGCTCCGGTGGCTGAAGAGGCACGTCACCAGAAGCTCAAGCCGGTTTGGGAAGTTGTTGAGCAATGGCTTAAGGCCCGAGGGGGAAGGGTGGGCGCGCGCAAGCTCAATACGCCCCAGGTCACTGGCGTGGTGCCCAACCCGGGCTATGTCGTTTGAAATCAGAAAGGCCGAGTCTATGAATCGTCGCCACTTGTTGACCGTCGCCGCCACTGCCGCGGCAACGGCTGTATGGCCTGAAGCTCGATTGCTGGCCCAGCAGGTGCAGGATTTTGTGGTGGGCCCGCCGATGAATGACATCCCGGCGCAGCAACTGTCGCAGCGGGTCTGGATGATCTATTCACCCGACGGCTTTCCTACCCCAGAAAACCGAGGGATGATGTCCAACGTGATATTTGTGGTCACCCGCGCAGGCGTGGTGATTCTGGATTCGGGCAGTTCCTTGCAGATTGGTGAAATGGCCATTCGAATGATCCGCAAAGTCACAGATAAGCCAGTGATTGCGGTCTTCAACAGCCACTACCACGGCGACCACTGGCTCGGTAACCATGCTTTCGTCAAGACCTATGGTGACCAACTACCGATCTACGCCTTGCCCCATACCATCGAACAGATCAGGGGCACTCAGGGTAACCTTTGGCGCAGCCTGATGGAGCGCTGGACCAACCAGTCCACTGCCGGTACGAAAGTGGTGGCGCCAAATAGATCGGTTCAGAGCGGCCAGATATTGAGGTTTGGCGATACAACGCTGCGCATGCACCACTATGGCAAGGCACACACACCGTCCGATCTTTGCGTGGAGGTAGTGGAAGACAAGGTGACGATGGTTGGCGACATTGCCATGACCAACCGGATCGCCAACATCGATGATGGATCCTACCCGGGCACCCTTAAGTATTACGATGCGCTGCAAAAGGCTGCTGGGGAGCACTTATGGGTACCCGGCCACGGTCAGGCTCGCAAGGACCTGCTTAAGACCTACGGCGACTTCATGGCAGGCATCTGGGACAACTGTCTACAGGCGGTTAAGGATGGAAACAGTGAAGCGGAAGCCAGGTCCATGGTGCTCAAGGATCCGCGCGTGGCTACACGCGCGAGGAGCATGCAGGGGTTTGACGGCAACATCGGCAAGTACATCAGCTTGGCCTATCTAGAAGCGGAAAAAGAGGCGTTCTGACGGCTGTGTACCCATTGCGAACACCATACAGGCGCTACAGTGCCGGCCATGTTTCGGCGTGATGTACTTAAAGCGGCACTGGCGTTTACCGGTTGGGTACCGCCCCTGATGGCCCAGACGCCCCGCATGGCGCGGCTCCTGGTGGTCGGCGGAGCGGAAGATCGGCTGCAGGACCGGCTCATCCTTCGGGAGTTCCTGGCTTACGCAGGGGGGCCGAGAGCACGAATTCGCCTGATCACGGCCGCCAGTGGCGTACCTGTAGCCATGGGCGAAATCTACCGTCAGGCTTTTGAAGACTTGGGCGCCCAGGATTTTGCGATTCTGCCCTTGACCGATCGCGACAGTGCCTTTGAACCCACGCTGATTCAGTCGATCCTGGAGGCGGATGGGATCTTCATAACGGGTGGCGACCAGTCCCGTTTTATGGCCGCGGTCTGGGAAACTCCTGTCTTGGGCGCTCTTCACAAAGCTTTTCACGAGCAAGGCTGCAGTATTGGCGGTACCAGCGCCGGAGCCGCAGTGATGTCGCGCCACATGATTGCCCAGGGCCCGGCCTTGCTCCGGCCCCGCAAGGATGCCATTGACACCGACATTGGCTTGGGCCTGCTGCCCTCTGCCGTGGTGGATCAGCATTTTTCCGAACGTCGACGAATGGCGCGCTTGCTGTCTGCCCTGGCCGTGCGTCCGGACCTTTTGGGTCTGGGGATAGACGAAAACACGGCGCTGGTGATCGAACGCGGACAGGCCATTGAGGTCATTGGAGAAGGAGTTGTCACCCTTGTCGATCCATCGCAGGCCATGACCAACATGGAGACACTGGCACCGGATCAGCAGATTGAGATGCTCGGTCTGCAACTGCACATCTTGCCCGCGGGGCACCGCTACCAGATCAGTGACAGCGTGCCTGCACATTGGACCCCAGGCCTGCAGCGGGCGATCCAGAGGCTCGTCCGTCCCGGTCCTGTGCGCTGGTAGCGAGCTGTCCCTACACCGGTGCGTCCTGATTGCATGACGGTCATGTTGCGCATAGCATGAGGATGTGTTCAACAACCTTGGAGGCCTGACCATGAAAACCATCGCACAGATTCTCGAGGGCAAGTCGCGCGAAATCGTCAGTGTTCGACCGGGGGATTCCGTCCTGGTCGCACTCGAAGTCATGGCGGCTTACAACATCGGCGCTTTGCCTGTGGTCGAAGGCGGACGCCTGGTGGGGATCTTCTCGGAGCGCGATTACGCCCGCAAGGTCGCCCTCAAGGGGCTGACTTCGGCACTGACCGAGGTGCAGGAGATCATGACCGGCCAGGTGC